>ENA-ORKV01002723-ORKV01002723.1-human-gut-metagenome-genome-assembly--contig:-NODE-2723-length-10113-cov-3.009765_pt1 | contig 10113 bp, 10 predicted proteins | sample MGYA00243058_ERZ508805 | MGnify/ENA primary metagenome ERZ508805 (study PRJEB26277, sample SAMN04329770) | human gut metagenome | biome: human-associated habitat | host: Homo sapiens | place: USA... | reverse complement strand
GGAGCATGTCACGAGATTTCTGCTCTTAGAATATGCTGCAAATCTCAAATGGTGTATGCGCTAACTGTTGTCATGCATAAAAATATGTGTTAAAATAACCACCGAAACTGGTTCGAAACCCTCCCAGTATAAAAAACTAGGCAAAGTAAAAAATATTGCGGTCGCTTATGAGATATCATAGGCGGTCTGTTTGCTGATGCTTTTGTTTATTGGAGGGATAAACAAAAGCATTTTTTACTTTGACAGAAAGGAATTAAATGAAAAAAAGAAAAGTAATTATTGATTGTGATCCGGGGATTGATGACAGTCTTGCGATTATGCTTGCACTGAAATCACCGGAGATCGAAGTGATCGGAATCACCATTGTGTGTGGAAATTCACCGGTGGAGATGGGATTTGGAAATGCAAAGAAAATCCTGAAGCAGATGAATCGTCTGGATGTTCCTGTGTACATTGGGGAAAGCACTCCCTTAAGGCGGGATTACGTGAATGCTCTGGATACTCATGGAGAAGACGGGCTTGGAGAGAGCTTTCTGCCTGAAGTAACCGGTTATCAGCAGCAGATCAGTGCTGTGGATTTTCTGGCTGATGTACTGAAAAAAGAGAAAGTATCCATAATCGAACTGGCACCTATGACCAATCTTGCCAGACTGATCCAGAAGGATAAAGAAGCATTTTCCTGTATTGAGGAAATTGTTTCCATGGGCGGCTGCTTTAAAAGTCATGGAAACTGTTCACCTGTTGCAGAATACAATTACTGGTGTGACCCGGACGGGGCTTCCCTGGTGTATGAGACACTTCATCAGAATGGTCAGAAAATCCATATGGTCGGGCTGGATGTGACGAGAAAGATTGTGCTCACGCCTGATCTGCTGGAGTATATGTGCCGTCTGAACAAAGAAATGGGGGAATTTGTAAAGAAGATTACGAAATTCTATTTTGATTTCCACTGGGAATGGGAGCATATCATTGGCTGTGTGATCAATGATCCTCTGGCAGTGGCATATTTTATCAATCCGGAACTCTGCAAAGGCTTTGATTCCTATGTACAAATTGAAACAGAGGGGATTTCTCTTGGACAGTCTGTTGTGGATTCTATGAATTTCTACCGAAAAACTTCAAATGCAAGGGTGCTGACTGAGGTAGATGTGTATGGATTCTTTCAGATGTTTCTTTCAAGAATCCTTGATCAGGAACCGGAAAAACTGGATATTTTACAAGACTTAATACGAGGAGATTTAAAATGAAAAATGAAAAAATAAGTGTACAGAAGATCTGTATGATCGCTTTTGCTATCTGCATTAATTTTGTGGGAGGACAGATTGCTTTATTTCTGAAACTTCCTATTTATCTGGACAGTATTGGAACTATATTTGTGGCTGCTGTCCTGGGACCCTTTTATGGAATGCTGCCTAATCTGCTCAGCGGTCTGCTGATGGGAATGACTGTAGATATTTATTCCCTGTATTATGCACCGGTAGGAATTCTTCTTGGTTTTGTGACAGGTCTTGTGTACAGAAAATTCCAGCCGAAAAAGTGGCAGATATTTCCGGCTGCTCTTGTGATCACACTTCCATCTACCATAATCAGTTCCTGTATTACGGCGTTTTTATTTGGAGGAATCACTTCTTCAGGATCCACCGTTCTTGTACAGCTTCTGGCAAAAACACCTCTTGGAATGGTAGGAAGCTGTTTTGTAGTTCAGTTTATCACGGACTACATTGACAGGGTTCTGTGTATTGCAGTAGCAGCAGTTCTTATTACAGCACTGCGTAAAAGTATGAAGGAGAATTTTGCCTGATGAAAGTCCTGATTACAGGCACAGCATCTGGGATCGGGAAAGGCTGTGCAGAATTTTTCCTGAAAGAAAATCATGAAGTCTATGGATTTGATAAAAATATATCCTCGATCCAACATCCGAAATATACTCATTTCTGTCTGGATATCAGAGACAAAAGCTCTTATCCGGAAATCGGACAGGTAGATATTCTGATCAATAATGCAGGGGTTCAGAATGGCGATGATATTGATGTAAATCTGAAAGGGACGATTTCTGTTACAGAACATTACGGCGTTCATCCCAATATTTATTCTGTTATTATGATCGGATCAGCAAGCGGGCATACAGGTTCTGAATTTCCGGAATATGCAGCAAGTAAAGGAGGAGTCCTTGCCTATACGAAAAATGTGGCCATGAGGATAGCTCCGTATCAGGCTACATGCAACAGTCTGGATTTCGGTGGGGTTATGACTGAACTGAACCGGCCGGTGATGGAGGATGAAAAGCTCTGGGATCAGATCATGGAACTCACACCTCTGAAACGATGGATGTCTGTGGAAGAGGCAGCAGAGTGGATTTACTTTATGGCGGTAAAAAACCGTTTCTGTACAGGCCAGAACATTCTCATTGACGGTCTGGAGGCCGGAAACTGCAATTTTATCTGGCCATAGAGTGGGTCTGAAAAATCATTCCTGCAATCTGCTGTTATTTTGTGCCCGAATATGATAAAATGAGAAAATAGTGATAAAGATATTTCAAAGATAGAGAAAGTATTTAACTGGAGGCGCAAAAATATGGATATCAAAGAACAGATTCATGGATTAACAGAGGAGATGCTTACCAATCTGGGAAGACTGGTTGCCATTGATTCCCAGCTTGGCACTCCCACAGAGGGGAAACCTTTTGGAGAAGGACCTGCCAAAGCATTAGAGGAAGGTCTTAAGATTGCACAGGAGCTTGGATTTAAGACAGTCAATCTGGACAATTACTGTGGTTACGCAGAGATGGGAGAAGGCGAAGAAATCGTAGGTATCGCCGGACATCTTGATATTGTACCGGTTGGTGGAGACTGGACTTATGATCCATTCAAACTGACCAGAGAAGGTGACCATGTCTATGGACGTGGAACTACAGATGACAAAGGACCTGTGATCGAAGCCCTCTATGCAATGAAGCTTCTCCGTGATTCCGGTGTGAAGCTGAACAAGCGTGTCCGCCTGATTATGGGCTGCAACGAGGAGACTGGCTCCAAATGCATGAAGCATTATAATGAAGTAGCAGAAGAGCTGTCCTGCGGCTTTACTCCGGATGCCAATTTCCCATGTATCCACGGCGAAAAAGGGCATATGTCTATGACAGCTTACTCGAAAAATACAAAAATCATTTCCATGAACGGTGGATTTGTGTCGAATGCTGTATGTGATACCTGTACAACTGTGATTCCAACAGAGGCGGGACTGAAAGAAAAATTAGAGGCTTCTCTTGCAGAGACAAAGCTTCAGGAATATAAGGTAACAGAGGAAAATGGACAGATCAGTATTTATGCAAAGGGAGTTCCGGCACATGCCAGTACTCCGACTCTTGGTGTCAATGCAATAGGTGTTACTTTTGAATGTCTCGAGAAAGCAGGATTTAAGGACGATTTTGTGGAATTCTATAATACACATATCGGCACATCCTGCGATGGTGAAGGCATTGGACTGAAATTTGCAGATGAGTATGGCGAACTTACTCTTTGCAACGGTATGATCAAAACAGAGAATGATGTGATCTCCTGTACAATTGATATCAGAGTACCTGTAACACTGAAATCAGATGAAGTCCGCAGGATGTGTGAGAGCAGACTTGATGATGAGAATGGACGTATAGAGATCCTGGGAATTGGTGATGCCTTATTCTTCCCAAGAGAATCTCCGCTGGTAAATGCTTTATACAAAGCTTACACAGATGTAACAGGCGATACAGAGAACAAGCCGATGGTGATCGGTGGCGGCACTTATGCAAAATCTCTTAAAAATATCATTGCATTTGGACCTGAGAAGCCGGGAATCGATTATCGTATCCACAGTGCAGATGAATTTATTCTCGTATCCGGTATGGAAGAGGCAGTTCTGGTCTATATGGAAGCAATTAAGAATCTTCTGGCAATCTGATGAAAAATGATAGAGAAGTTATTAAATGGAGAGCAGAACATGAAGGCAGCAGTATTTTTTCCGGGTATCGGGTATCATTGTGACAAGCCACTTTTATATTATTCACGAAAGCTGGCGCAGGAATGTGGCTATGAAGAAACAATTGCATTAAGCTATGCTTATGATGGCGGAAATATACGGGGAAATGAAGAAAAAATGCAGCAGGCATTCGAAAGCCTTTATGAACAGGCGGAGAAAAGTCTTTCTGTCATTGACTTTGGCAAATATGATGAAATATTATTTGTCGCAAAAAGCGTAGGTACGATCATAGCATCCGCATATGCAGAGAAACACAGCATCAGATGCCGGCGGATACTATACACACCATTGAAATACACCTACAATTTTGCTCACAGAGAAGCCATTGCCTTTATCGGAACTTCAGATCCATGGAGTATTGTTTCTGAAGTACAGGCTTTTTCTCAAAAACAGCAGGTGCCAATGTATACTTATGAAAATGCAAACCATTCACTGGAAACAACAGATACACTGGAAAACCTGAAAATTCTCCAGGATGTTATGGGGAAAACCAAGGGATTTTTGGAGCGGAAATAAGAAAAAGCATATAATCATATTGAGTAGATATGGGTGAAGAAGTGTCAAGAAACTATTTCTTGACACTTCTTTTTGCTCCATGTGATAATCAATGATGCAAATTATTTTGCTGTGAGTCGGAGACTGCCCAATCAATGATACTATACTGCATCATTTCATAATGTAATCTGCATCCTTCTGTGATGTCAAAGGGCAGAAGTGCCCGCGCTACGAGCTTTAATTCCTCTTCAGGCAGATCTGTTCTGCGAAGATGTGCATAGTCACCGTCAATAGATTCTACAATATAATCACAAATTAACATAAAAATCCTCCATTTACATTTTGCGTAACGCAATAATCATGCCTATAGAATACCACAGAGAAAACAAGTATCACAAGTCTCTTAGAGCATTTTTCAAACACACTCCAGGATCATATGGACATAAAAAGAGGGCAGTGTTATAATTTTTTCTAAAGAAAATGCATATGAGAGGTTATTAGCAATGTCTAAAGTTGTAAAGCTTTCATCCGTAATGGAAAGGGAAGAAAAATTAAAGGAAATCTATGAAGGTCTGGAAGAAATAAAAGATCAGCTGACAGCACTGATCGATGAGTATGAAGAAGAGGAGACACACACAGGAAAAGCAGATGAACTGATCGAAGCCCTGGACGCTCTTGAGGATGCTTCGGAAACCATAGAGGATGTGCTGGAGGATTAATGAGGGAGACAGCATATTTCCACCTGCCCGGGCTGTTTGAGTTTTATGAACTGTATCGGATGTTTTTGCCATTATATCGGGAACACAGGGAATATTTTTATGACTGGTGTGAAATTGGCTCCATATATGGTGCTCCGGCAGACTGTATCTGGGGTGGAGGCAGGGCTGGCTTCGGAGAGAATGATCCGGAGGAGGTTCTTGAACTGATGCAGGAATATGGGATTTCTGCCCGACTGACTTTCAGCAATTCCCTGCTTCGCCAGGAACACCTTTCAGACAGAAAATGCAATGCACTGTGCCGGTTGTTTGAGAGAAACAGAGAACCGCAAAACGGCGTGATCATTTATTCAGAATTGCTCTTGGAATATATTAAGGAGCAGTATCCGGGACTCTATTTTGTTTCCTCCACTACCAAGGTTCTGACAGATTTTACACAGCTTGAGGAAGAAATCAGGAGAAAAGATTTCCATTATGTTGTGCCGGATTTCCGGCTAAACAAGGCTTTTGATAAGTTAAATACATTGTCTCAGGCTGAGAAGGACAAAGTAGAATTTCTCTGCAATGAATGCTGCTGGTTCGGCTGCAGGGACAGAAAAGCCTGCTATGAAACGGTCAGCCGCAAGAATCTGGGTGAAAACTGCCTGGAGCATTACTGCAAGGCACCGGAGGGAGAGAGGGGCTATCTTTTTTCAAAAGCTATAGAGAATCCAGGGTTTATTGGAATCAATGATATCCGGGATATCTATCTGCCAATGGGATTTTCAAATTTTAAAATAGAAGGAAGAGGACTCGGCAGTGCCCTGATACTGGAATTTCTGCTCTATTACATGACCAAGCCGGAATACCAGATACATGTCAGAGAAAAAATCTATCTGGACAGTATGCTGGATCTGTTTTGAGAGATTTATACCACCGCATTGTGTTACTATATGACAATGCGGTGGTTTTTCTGTCTGAAAAAGTATGTAGATACCAGAACTCGGTTGCCGTAGCAGTGAAGTTGTCAAAATTATTCCGGAAACAGTTGACATAGCATATAGGTTCCTATATTATATAGATAACCGATATATAGACAATCTATACAATGGGAGGTGAATACTATGGCTATTGAAAAATCGCTGGTTTCCGGGAGTATGACAATGCTTATACTGAAATTGCTGTCAGAAAAGGATATGTATGGATATGAGATGATCGACACATTGCGGCAGAAATCTCAGAACGTGTTTGAGCTGAAGGCAGGAACTCTGTATCCGTTACTGCACAGTCTGGAGGATAAAGGATTTCTGACAGTATACGAACAGGAGGCTGCCGGAAAGACCAGAAAGTATTACAGCCTGACCAGACAGGGAAGAGGATTTCTGGAAAAGAAAGTAGAAGAATGGAAAGAGTATTCTGCAGCAGTGACCAACGTGATTGTAATGGAGGTGTGATCTATGGACGAATATCTGAAAACATTACTGGAACAGATTCGCTGTAAGAAAGCGCGGCCTTATGTAAAACAGGAATTTCAGGATCATATAGAAGATCAGATCGAGGCAAATATGCAGGCAGGTATGGATCGTGAACAGGCAGAGAGGGAAGCTGTCCGGGATATGGGAGATCCTGTGGAAACAGGAATCTCTCTTGACAGTGTCCACAGGCCTCAGGTTGCATGGAAACTTCTGGGGATAATCGTTCTTATCAGCATTGCAGGCGTTTTGATACATGCAGGGATTGCCGGAAAAATCAGTGAGAACGCTGCGGCCGGTTCGGACAGATATGTGTTCCATGTTGTGATCGGACTTGCAGTTATGATGATTTTATATCTTCTGGATTACACTGTACTGGCAAGATTTTCGAAAATAATTGCTGTCATTTTACTGTTTGCCTGTCTGGTTACCTTGTTGGGTGGCTATCAGTTAAATGGGGCAAGATACTTCATTGTACTGCCGGGAGGAAGAGGAATATCCATGCAGACTCTGATGCTGTTTTATGTTCCCATATATGGAGCAATTTTGTATAAATATCATGGATGGGGATATAAGGGCTTGATGAGAGCAATCATATGGATGATTGCACCTGTTATATTGGTCTATGCCATGCCTGCGCTTATGACGGCTTGTATGATGCTGGTATCTATGCTGGTTATGCTGACAATCGCAATTCAAAAGAACTGGTTCACTGTGAGAAAAAAGAGGACCATGTGCGGAATCTGGGCTGGTTTTCTGGCTATGCCTGTGGCTGCTTTTCTGATCAGGTATCTGAGCAGCAGCCTGACAGAATATCAGATTGCACGTTTACAGGCTGTTTTTTCAGGTGGTGGAGAAGAGGATTATTTCACCGGAATGCTGCATTCATTCTGGCAGCAGAATAAATGGATAGGGAAAAGTGAATCAGATGTAATGGGAAATCTGCCGGCCTTTAATGCGGATTATATTCTGACCTATCTGTCATCTGTATATGGAACAATTGCAGCCATACTTTTATGCTGTGTTCTGGCAGTTTTGATTTTCGCAGTTTTTAATACTGCCATGAGACAGAAGAATCAGCTTGGCATGATGATGGGATGTGGATGCGGAATTGTATTCCTTATAAACTTTTTCATAAATATCCTGGAAAATCTGGGTATATTTCCACAATCAGTAACATTTCTTCCCTTTTTATCAGCAGGAGGAAGCTGCATTATAGTTTCCTATGGACTGATGGGGATTGTACTGAGTACATACAGATATAAAAATATCTATCCACGGCATCTGAAAATAGGTTTTAAATTCGATAAAACCAAAGCGAGAAAAGCCCTGTATGTCTCAAAAATGTCCATGTGCATATTGACAGGAGGCACTGTTGTTATTATGTGCGTTGCCATATATTGGGATTTGTGTAAGAGTTATATGAATATTCCGTTTAAAATCGTAACCATTGTACTGACATTGCTTCTGGTTGGAAATATGAGAAAGATTGTGCAGCACAATGAAATGAACAGATAGAAAATGTAAGAAACTGTATTAAGAAAGATACCGCCATATTGATTGTGATAAGTCAATATGGCGGTACTTTTATCCGTCAATTATCAGGAGTAATTGTCTTGCGGTATTTTTCACGTTTATCTTCTGGAACTTCCAAAGCGTTCATTGCCTGGTCAATGGTCAGGTTCATATTTTTCATAAGTTTTTTAATGGAGTCGGTTTCTTTAAGTTCCATTCCCTCATCCATTAACATCTGTCCAAGTCTGGTCATTCTGATTACCTCCTTAATTTCATCTAACTCGGTCCTATCTAAGAATTTGTCAGCCAGTGTATACAACATCGCAGTTGCCTTTTCAGCACTCAGCTCAATATTGGGCTTTGCCAGACGAATTGCTTCTTTAAACATATCCTTGCGGCTCATTTTTCCGGACATCAATGGTGTCAGGGAAAGAGCTGCGTAATCATCTTCCGTAAAAGCTTCACCGTTATCCTGCTTCTGCTTTAATTTCCGGAATACTTCATCTGCATTCTTGTCTTTCAGATAAATCGGTTGCACTCTGTAAGTATATAACCCACAGTCCAGTTCAGATTTCACATTCGTAATCCCTCCGGAATAAATGACGTAAGTAATAACTTTCTTCCCTGTATTGTTGGAATATACTGCATCATATGCATGGAATCTTCGCAAATCCGCTTCTTTTTTATCTGTAGTCTGAAACTCTGTATGTATATAGAAACCACCCGTAGTCAGAAAGGTAAAGTCCATATACAAAGACTGAATTGTCAGTTCCACCAGCTCTGTTGGTCCGATTTCTTCATACTGGTAATCAATTCCCAGAGTCTTAAGAATCGTATTCCGAAAATAGTCGAAGCCCATCTTCATAACAGCATCTTCGTGTTTAGCATTTGCCATAAGGTACTCCCTTATTCGTTAAGTATAGTCCTCATTCGTGCCTTGAAAATGTCTTCGGCTGTTCTTTTTGCTTTTATCATTTGTAAGGAATCAGCTTGTCCTCCTTTATATGCTCATTTTATCAGAATATACTTCATTTCTCCAGTCAGAAATTGTGAAAAGATAGCGAAAAGACATGTTGACTTTTCGACAGTATATTGTTTACTCTGAAAAAAGAAAATTATTTTTATTAAAACTGCAACTTTACCGTTCCAAATCCGTCTTATCTTATGAAGGTAAAAAAAGAAACGTGAGGTGAAAAAAGTGGAAGATACAGTAATTATCAATCTGTATTTTGACAGATCAGAAAAAGCCATACAGGCGACCGAAGAAAAGTATAGCAAGTACTGTTTCAGTATTGCCTGGAATGTTCTGTATGATAAGGAAGACTCCGATGAATGCGTCAATGATACATGGTTGGCTGCATGGAATTCCATACCACCCAGAAAACCGGCAATTCTGTCTGCTTTTCTTGGAAAAATAACCCGAAACCTGGCAATTGACTGTTTTCGCAGGAAAAAAGCTGCAAAACGGTCAACAGAGCACATATTAGAATTATGCAAAGAACTGGAAGAAATAGAGGATTTAACAGCATATTCTTTGAATGATGAAATACAGAGAAAAGAGATTTTGGAAATCCTTGAAAAATTCCTGGATTCCCTGAAAAAAGGTGACCGTGACATTTTTATACGACGCTATTGGTATATGGACAGCATCAGTGAAATTTCAGCCCGTCATGGAATTTCAGAAAGCAGAATCAAATCCAGCCTCTATCGAAGCAGAAAAAAACTATGGGAAAGGGTGAAGCATTTATATGGAAAAAGGATTTAAAACATTAGAACTGATCGGTGATCTGGATGATAAATACATATATGAAGCTTCTAAACAATGGAAAAAACAGCACCGCTTTTCACGGATGCAGAGAAAGTGGAAAATAGCAGCAGCCGGAATCATACTGCTTATCACTGCAGGATGTACACTGAAGTATCAG
>ENA-ORKV01002722-ORKV01002722.1-human-gut-metagenome-genome-assembly--contig:-NODE-2722-length-10115-cov-3.154812_pt1 | contig 10115 bp, 11 predicted proteins | sample MGYA00243058_ERZ508805 | MGnify/ENA primary metagenome ERZ508805 (study PRJEB26277, sample SAMN04329770) | human gut metagenome | biome: human-associated habitat | host: Homo sapiens | place: USA... | reverse complement strand
TTCATCATTCCATGACCCCATGCCTGCAAATACATCCGCATTAGATGCAGCTTCAAACAAATCTCTGTTATGCCCCGGAAGCTCTAAATGTCTTCTAGGAGGCACATTGCGACCCTGCTTTTTAAACTGCTCCATAATCATCTCGTCATCTGCCGCATAATCAAAGCCACCTTCTAACATGCTTATGGAACGCTCAAATACCTTAGCCCAGTTTTCAAAACCAAGCTCTCTTGAAAAATCTCTTATCTGTTCAAGAGTCTCCTTGAATGTATCAGTGTTATCCTTATATACAGGTTTGCCTGTCGGATGATTCTCCCATATCTTCTCTGTATATATAATGTGCCAGCCCTTTCTATTCTTGTCCATAACCCACTTTGGCATCCACATATGGATCACATCATTAGGATAAAAGCAGAGCATAATATTCTGTGAAGTATTTATAAAACCGAGAATACGTCTGTCTTTCACACCTGTAGGTGCTAAAAGCTTGACATCCTCCATTCCGTTATATGCACATCTTGCATACCAGCCATCAACGCCTTCAACCATTTCGCCCTTCTCGCCTTCTCTTTCAGGTGCAAACTGAAAGCCTGTGCCAAGCTCATAGTCAAGCGGTTCATACTGTATAAATGTCTTTGTATTTAACGCATTCTTTGCCGCTGTGATTACACTGCATAATTGAAAAACTTCGCCCTTCATATTGTAAAAATCCTTTCAAATCTAATTATATTCATGTTCTTCCCAATCTACCCCAAACACTAGTTTATATAATAACCTTAAATTACAAGTTTTGCAACTGTGGGATTTAAAAATGTCTGTCTCAATGTCGCTTAAGCCTGCTATCTCCCAAAAATTCATAGAATCTCTCAGCCGCAGCACTTCTTTTTCTTGACTTATCATACACCAGAGCTATGCTCCTTAACGGAACCTGACATGCAGTTCTTATTTCAAAAAGCCTGCCGCATTTAATATCCTCCTCTGCCAGTCTTTGCGGAATGTATCCTATTCCCATATTTTTAAGTATCAGAGGTTTTACCAGATCTGAGGTTGCAACTTCCATATCAAGTTCCATATCCATATTATTTTCCAGAAAAAATTCCCTGTAAAAATCATAAGTCGCCGTCCCACGCCCAAGCCCAACCCACGGATAAGCCGAAAGCTCTGACATGCTGTTTTCCTTTTCAGAAAGATTTCTGTAATGTGTTCCTCCCACAAGAATCTCATCAAAATCTGTCAGCTTTTCAACGACATACCCCTTCGGTATCTGTGCAGGCATTGTAAGTATCGCAAAATCAATTCTTCCATCGATAAGGAATCTTATTATCTGATTTGTCGTATGATTATTTATTTTTATTCTCACTCCGGGATATTTATCGCGAAAACCATTTATAGCATCAAGCATATACAGATGAAGTGCCGATTCCGTAGCTCCTATCTCAACACTTCCGCTGCTTCCATCAGCAAAATCAGACAGTGCTTCCTGAGCATTCATAAGCTGCCGGTATGCCGCCTCCACATGGGTATATAATTTTTCCCCTTCCTGTGTAAGGCTTACTCCGCGCGCCTGTCTTATAAACAGAGTACATCCAAGCTGCGACTCTAAAATCTTCATTATTCTTGTAACATTAGGCTGGTTACTCCCAAGCGCCGTTGCCGCCTTGGTTATATTTCCATATTTAGCAACATAATAAAATATCTTATAGTATTCAAAATTAATATCCATATATTTTATATATATCTCCTATATCATATATGTATTTTTAACATCTGTCATTTGATAGTATAATGCGAAACGGCGTGTATGTAAACATATGATTCAAATATCTGAATGGGTATCTATGTTACAGCCATCCCAACACAAATATATCAACCTGTATATTTTTACACGAAAGGAAAATGTCATGAACAAAGATTTGACTCAGGGAAATCCTAAGAAGGTACTGTGGGCGTTCTGCCTGCCTATGTTCGGAAGCATAGTTTTCCAACAGCTATATAATATAGCAGATTCTCTTGTCGCCGGCAAATTCATCGGTGAAAACGCACTTGCAGCAGTAGGAAACAGCTACAATATCACACTTATTTTTATCGCATTTGCATTCGGCTGCAATATTGGCTGTTCAGTCATTGTCGCACAATTCTTCGGCGCGAAAGACTACAATGCCATGAAAACCTCAGTATATACGACGCTTATTGCAAGCGGTGTTCTCTGTTTTATGCTTATGCTGTCAGGTCTTCTGACCTCCACGACTCTTCTGCGGCTTATGAAAACGCAGGAAGAAATCATGGATGATTCGACATTATACCTGAATATCTATATATGGGGGCTCCCATTCCTTTTCTACTATAATATATCAACCGGAATATTCTCAGCACTCGGAGACTCAAAGACACCATTTATATTCCTCGCCTTCTCCTCAACCGCCAATATTCTCGTTGACATTCTTTTTGTAAAAGTTTTCTCAATGGGAATCGCAGGAGTTGCATGGGCAACCTTCATCTGCCAAGGTATAAGCTGTATTCTGTCCGTTATTCTTGTGTTAAAGCGACTTTCACAGATCAGGACAGAGGAAACAACTGCCATATTCTCATGGGAGATATTAGGCAAAATTGCCGTGATAGCCATTCCAAGTATCCTTCAGCAGTCCTTCATATCTGTCGGAAACATGCTGATTCAGGGCTGCATAAACAGCTTCGGTGTCAGCGTTGCAGCGGGCTACTCAGCGGCAGTAAAGCTCAACAATCTTGTAATAACATCATTCACAACCATAGGAAACGGTATCTCCAACTTCACAGCCCAGAACATCGGTGCTGCCAAGTTCGAGCGTGTTAAATCAGGCTTCCACGCCGGACTTCATCTGGTATGGACATTATGCATACCGTTCTGCCTCGCCTACATACTGTTCGGCAAATACCTTCTGCTCCTGTTCATGAACGAAAGCTCCGCCGAGGCACTTCTGACAGGAAGACAATTCCTGTGGATACTCTCACCGTTCTACTTTGTGGTATCAACCAAGCTCACCGCAGACGGAATACTTCGAGGCTCAAGTGCGATGAAGAAGTTCATGATTGCTACATTCACAGACCTTATACTGCGAGTTGTTCTCGCCTTCATATTATCAGGTGCTTTCAACTCCCCTATCGGAATATGGAGCTCCTGGCCTATCGGATGGAGCATCGCAACAGCAATGTCCCTCATATTCTTTAAGAAGCAGTATAATGACATAACTAAAAAACAGCTTGTGGAAATATAATTTATCCGTTATTTAATTCGCTTTATTCTATTAGCCAATTTCTTGATTTTTTTGTTTTTGGCTAATAGAATTATTTATCCAACAACCAATCCGCAATATCAATAACTTTGATTCCCTCATATTGATATTCATCATGCCTCGTTCTGGCTATCACATACTTAGGGTATGCATCCTTAATCTGCAAAAGTGGAGCTACCTCTCTTTCAAAGGTCTTCTCTTTGAATTATCATTTTACATTAACAAAAAAATATCAGGTCATTTTTAAAGATGATCTGATATTTTTTCGTACACCAATCCCGTCAGGATACCCACAAAAACACCCGCAACAATTCCTGTGACAACCAGAATAGGAAAATAATAGAACATCCCCGCATTCTCAAAAATAATCATCGCCACAATAACCTGTCCAAGATTGTGTGCCACGCCACCTGCAAGGCTCATTCCCACAGTTGAAAATCTCCCACTTTTCTTCAACAGGCTCATAATCACAATACTCAGTACCGCTCCGACAAGCGAAAATACCGCCGCTGTCATATTTCCAAACAGACTGTTGACAACAATTATACGCACAAGACTTACCAGTGTTGCACTGACAAGACCATATTTCATAAGCACAAAAAGTATAACACTGTTGGCAAGCCCGAGCTTTATCCCCGGCAGAAGCCCCGGAATAACAATAAAGCTCTCTATGTACCCCATTATGATTGCCACAGCGGTGAACATGCCGCAGAAAGCAATTTTTTTTGAATTTATATGATGCTGCTTTTCCAATTATTTCACCACTCCGTCATACTCACTTTTTCCACGCTTTATCGTCTCCATAACCTTATTCGGCAGGCATACTATAGTCTGTCCCGACCGGCTTATCTTTCCCTGCAAGACGCATAGCTTATCCGGACAGTCCGCCTCCTCCATCCGGACCTCACCATCATATATAACCACTTTATTATGTCCGTCTATATCTATTACTCTCTCATTTTTTTCACCCTTCTTATCTTTTCCATCAACATCTTCGCTGTGTTCACCGAAAACTCCGCTATTATTTTCTATACCTTCCGCATCAATTACAAGCGGTCCGCTGTAGTATTCCTCTCCATCCACAGTCACAACCACCATGGGCCCATCGGGCCCCCGGCTTCTCTGTAACAAGAAAATAACGCACCACAGGCACAACGCTCCTAAAAGAATCCCCACCGCCAAAATTATATCATTTTTATATTTGCCATTTTTGACGGTATTTTTGGTTGGTTTCAGTGTTCCATTTGGCTTCTGTCCGCTTTCAAGCTGTTCTCGTTCAATATTTTCTTGTTCAATCTGACTTTGTTCAATATGTTCAATTTTCATTGTTGTAATTTCACCTACAATATAACAAGATTTTCAAAGGCAATTATGCAGCAAGTTGTTGCATAATGTCCCGTATGCCTAAATCACTGTGAATTCTATCATATCATACTTGAATTTACCTGGCAAACGATTTGATTATCTTTGCATTTATATACACTGATTTATAAAAGATGCCGAAACATCCCATATTTCCACCACCGCCGCTGTAGTTATCATTGCACCAGCAATGTGGATTATAATAGCCATCGTGGCAATTGTGGTAATAGTTTTTCTTATCATCCATAGCTGCACCTCCATAAAATTATAATATTCTCCTTAAGGCTTCTGGCACCTTATGTCCCAGTGCCATATCAAATCAAATAACCCAAGCTAAAAGCTTCTTGTTAATAGAAGTATATCAAAAAAGGTGTACGATAAAAGGGGCTCAATTATACACTTTCACATAACTAGCGAATTTTGCAGAAAAATTTCTAATTCTGCTAAAATATTATATAATGCAACATATTGCAATTAAAAAAAGATTTATTAAGAGAATATTTTTATTTTATACAAGTTGCATGTTTAATAGACTTCATGTATTTTATTATTTTTTGTTCTAATTCCTCTGATGTAAAATAATCAAGAATACATGTTCCACCAAGAACATTGAGATATTTTGTTACCTCATAGTAAATATCTCTATGATTTTTACCTTTTATTTGATATCCTATGTCATCAAGATATTTTAAAGCTGAAAACAATCCCACAGTAATATCATGATTGCTTATATAATTATTTGAAAATATGATAAGCATTTTTGTAGAATAATCATTGGCAAGATACCTTGTCAATTCAAATGGATCTTCCCTTTTATCATCATATGTAAGTCTACCACCCCACCATAATTTCGATAAACTATTTGTTATTAATGATCTTTTTTTATTATGTGCAAAAAAATACCTTGTTCTTATATTTGAATCTGTTAAATCATGATTATTTTTTACCTGCCAACGGTCTTGTAAAAATCCCCAAAAATCACCATGGCACATTCCGCTCCATAACCTTTCATCAGTTGCCTGTGTATCTGTAAGAGATTTCATGGCAGAATACAATGTAATAGTATTTTCTACATCAATTTTACCGACATCAGCTTCTTTATCAAATGCTAATTTAAATTCCGGAAATTCCTGTTTATACTCAATAAATGGATTTTCATCCCCAAAATAACTATATATCCAATCATTATTACTATCAGCATAGTGTTTTAAATTTCCTATCAGGTTTGCTCTCAATGCTTCTAAAGCATTTTCCGTCAAAAAATGTACCTTCATGTATTATCATTCCTCCTCATCATTTGTCAAATCCTGAGAAACAAGTGCATCAAATGCACGATTTATCGGCAACTCCAACGATTTTTGTGCAAGTTCAAATGAAGGTACGCTGTCCAGTAATTTCTCATCTAAAATAATATTACTTTTATACAATGTTCTTTTGATTGATTTAAACCACCTCAAATCCTCAAATTCACTTACTCCCTCTTTTCTAAGTACTTCAAACGTATATATCAGTGCAGGAACAATAATCATAGAATGCAGTACTGGAATCATTGTGGATAATCCCGAAAGGATTTTATAATTTTCAAAGCTTTTACTGCACAATGTAATAGCAATCTTTTCACCTGTAATATCAAATTTCATACTTTCATCAATATCTTCTGCACATCTACAAATCGTAAAAATTGATGGAATCTTAGATAACTCTTCAACTTCTTTTGTCACTTCAATATTTACCTGTCCGCCAATTCCAATAATATTTCCGCGATTAAGAGAAAAGTTTATACCATCATAATCCTCATTAAAAGAGCTATTATAATAATGTGGTATTTCTTTTTTTGCCACAATAAAAGCACATACTGAGACCTTTCCGTTCAATTTATGTTCTGGTATTATTTTTTTAATCTCTTTTTCATCTGTTTTTATTACTGTTCTATATGATGTGTATGAACATTCAATATGCACTAGATATTCTGCTATACCATCAGCAATAAGTTTTTCTATTTCATCATTTTTTAACTTCATCAAGATTGAAAGCTTTATCTCTTTTATTCCTTGAAAAACTTCAAGATTCATGCTGAAGCTGCTATTTATATAATCATTTGTCATATCCGAAAGCACAGGATATGGATATAATCTATATTTGATATCCATACAAGTTCACCTCCAATGAACATTCATCAGTATACTCTAATTGAAATGATACTTTATTCTTTTTATTCCGTTCAATGTCCTCCAAAAATATTTTATTATCTTTACATTTCAGTATTCGTTGATTACATATATCTATTGCTCTACTCACAGATACCTTTACATTTTTTTGTTCTCCCGAAAGATTAATCTGTAAATATCCTTTTCCAGCATTTTTTTTAGGCTCAAATAACAATGTATATTCGTGTTTTTCTTTATCGGAAATAAAAAATCTGACTGACATTGTTCCAATATTTGCAGCTCTGGATTCATCGGAAAAATCTCCATAATCTGCTGAAAAACTATTTATCCCCAATCCATTCGTTCCTGGAAAACATCCATCTTCCTGACCAAATCCTGTACCTATATTGGAAATATTTTTTTGATCGTTATTTGTATTCTTTTCTCCATTATCTCCATAATCTTCTATAAATTCCTCACTAGCTGCTTCTTCTGGATGCTTTTCATTTCCATCCAAAACTGCTTCATATCCCATCTGTTCTTTTTCTAGTTTCAATACACTGATTTCTATATCGCTTGTATGAGCACTTACAGTTTCTTCCTTACTTGAATTATCTGTATCTACCGTTTCAAAATCAGAAAAATATTCCCCCACACCTTCAGCATCGATTTCATCAATTGTAGTTTTCTTTCCAACCTCAAGTATAGAATCTTTTACGTATCTATATAACATAGATATATTATTTTTAGCTTTCAATTTTGAATCGACGCTATGTCTTTCAGGCTCCCACGCATTATGCTGCGGATTCTCCATGTCTCTAAAATATTCATTTATACCATCATCTTTTAGTATACATATACCCGCAAATTGAATCGTACCTGAAATATTAGCCTTATCAAATATTTTCATTCCATTTTTTCGGCACATCATTACTTTTCGATGAAGTCCCTGATTAACAAGAATATATAACTCAATAACTCCCAACCCTGTAAATTCATGTTCAATTTTCACAGTTCTTTCATCTGTAAGAACTTGAAAATAGTTGTACGCAATAGGTGCGGCATCTTTATAGGTCTCAACTATTTCACCCAAATTTTTTGAATTTATTTCCATTCCGTCTATAATTGCAACAAGTTCATTATTAAAAATTGCAATTAGAAAATCTTCCAGCAAAGATTTAATTATTTCTGATTTCCATTCTTCATTTTTTCTAAAACCTAATACAAAAATATCTGTGCCGCACTCTTTTCTGATATAATTGGGATCTATAGAAAGACATTCCCTTAAAGGATTATTCTTCTTATCAGCACTGTAATATCCAGTTCCAGATGTAATACTATCCTTATCCTTAAAAAAACCTTTTTCCCTAAATGATACAAGTTTTGCTATTCCCTGAAAGGCTACAAGACCATTAATATCTCTCGTAGCATAAAATAAAGTTCTAATATCAGAACATACAAAAGGTGCCGCTTTGCCTATTCCAAAACTTCCACCAGAAGTTCCTTCCTTATCCGATACTCCTGCTGCCTTAACAAGATTATGCCATGGCGTATTGTATTCTTTGTCTGAACCCAATAATCCTGTTGTATTATAGTCACTTATTCTCAAAATATTTATAGAATTACTTTCAATTATACATGTTGCCTTTTTAAAAAAATCTACTGTTTTTTTATTTTTTTGTTCAGTCCAAAACTCTAGGCACGATTTAATAGCACTATTTAGTGTATTATAATCTGGAACATCATTTCTTTTAATCGAAAAACATGAAAACTCTATAACAACCGGCTTATTTTTATCGACACGTGCATCCATAGAATTTTGACATATTTCCCTTGCTAATGAACGATAAGGTGAGCCTTTAAATGTTTCTATGCTTGCTTCACCTATACCTGTAACAATTCCATAATTATTACTTGGAAAAACCCAACTCCCAGCCATTTACTAGATTCCTTTCCATTCATTTGTGTAAATATTCTTAATGATATATCAACATATTTGTACTAAAAGACATCTTATCCAATTCTCATAATGCTTCTTTGTGATAAAATTTCTCCTAATCTGATATATTTTGATTATATTCTGCTATTATAATAATAGCAATGCCATTTTCATAATATCCTATTGTCAGCCTCCCCATCTCATTTTAATCAAAATCATACTCATCCGGATCTAATCCAGCATTTACCAATGCTTCTCTTCTTTCTTCAGGCCCCATCATTTTCAAATCAACCCTGTCAAGTCCGGCATACATAAGCTCATGTTCTTCTATGCTCGCACACAACATCTCATATGCCAAAAACTTTTCCATATCGTCAACTTCTCCATCTCCATTAAAATCCATCCGATCATACATTTCAACGTCCTCCTTCTCTTTTCAGCTTACTTTCTCTGAGCTCTGCCAGTCTGGGAGATGTCAACCACCTTTCCATCGCCGGCTCGCCCTCTAACGATAACTGTTCACAATAATCCACTAACACTCTAATGGCTTCAAAGTTTAACTTCACAATTTCTTCCGTAGTATCAGACAACGGGATAATATCGTCTATACTAGACTTTAGTGCTCTTATGTTTCGTTCCAATTCTTTTTTAATTATCTCTGTCATAACAAATTTCTCCTTTTCCTTTAAGATTATCTTTTATTCTTTGCTCATAATTGTATATTACATCTTTAAGTGTCCGATAAAAATCCCTTGTGCATATGACAATAATTTATATTTTTGATAGAAATTTACAACAAAAATCCCCTGTTTTAACGCTTCAGGCAATTAAAACAAGGGATTTATTTTCTCTACAATATTAAATTATTTTTCTGGCAATCCACTAGGGATAGATATTCGAGCCAAAAACATCGTTCCAAATGGCTCACTCAACCCCCAGTGCTTTATACACTGCCTCCTCCGGGGAGGAATAGAATATCAGGCTGAATGCACCTACCAGTTCGTAAGGTACTGTGCCAAGGTCTGCTGCAGAAGTTATCGGAAGCAGGACTTTCTTAGCACCGCTGTCAAGACATACCTGTAAGGTGCTTGCTAAGTCCTCAACCTTAATAAGTGTTCCGCCAATGCTTATCTCACCTAATACTGCCAGACTGCTGATTGGTGGTTTGCTAAGTGCCGTCGATGATATCGCAATCAATGTCGGAAGCGCAAGATTTCCTGTCATACCAAGTCCCTGCATATCCTGATAATTGATAATATAATCTGTACTGGTCAAGCTTTTTTGTAACACTTTGTTCGATAAATATCTAACTGTAACGGGTCTCCATAGGTGTTAAATAATTATTGTATGAATGAGGCCGAACATAATTGTACCAGTTGATGTATTTCACAGTAAGCT
>ENA-ORKV01002719-ORKV01002719.1-human-gut-metagenome-genome-assembly--contig:-NODE-2719-length-10117-cov-2.515040_pt1 | contig 10117 bp, 9 predicted proteins | sample MGYA00243058_ERZ508805 | MGnify/ENA primary metagenome ERZ508805 (study PRJEB26277, sample SAMN04329770) | human gut metagenome | biome: human-associated habitat | host: Homo sapiens | place: USA... | reverse complement strand
CACCCCGGTGAAGCAATCGTAATCTTATCCGGAGTATTCTTAGGACCTGTCTACGGACTTTTCGCAGGCGGTATTGGTTCAGCACTCTCTGATTTCATCGGTGGTTATTTCGTATATGTACCTATAACTTTTGTTATAAAAGGACTCATTGCATTTATAGCCGGCTATATTTTCCAGAAAGCTGCAGCAAACAATCATTCAAAACATTTAGCCGTAGCATTCGGTGGTGTTGCTGATATCATTTTAGTAGCAGGCGGATATTTCATCTGTGAACTGCCAATGTACGGAATAGGAGCCGCTGCAAGCATACCGTCAAACATCATTCAGGGTGTAAGCGGTCTTATAATCGCAAGTATTCTCTATCCGTTACTCAACCCTGCACTCAAGCCACTCTTATATAACGAGCGTTAAGAATATAACAGAAATTTAATACAATCAAAAACATCATTTACGATTACCGTTACGGTATGTTGTAAATGATGTTTTTTAATAAGAAATTTATCTTCTAAGATGAGCTCGCCTAAAACTTCGATAGTGAAGTTTGTGCAAAGCACAAATCTTCTAAGATGAACTCGCCTGAAACTTCGATAGTGAAGTTTGTACAAAGCACAAATCTTCTAAGATGAACTCGTCTGAAACTTCGATAGTGAAGTTTGTGCGAAGCACAAATCTTCTAAGATGAACTCGTCTGAGTTCATCATATGATGCGTCTTGCACAATATGCTCTGGAATAATTAAGGTTTGATTTTACGATTCCCCACTTCTTACCCATAGCCTCAACTGCCTTTCCGTCACCTATATACATAACGACATGACCTATTCTGCTGCCATGACGATAAAATACAAGGTCACCGGGCTGAAGATCTTTTATATCAACTTTCTTTCCACAATTTGCCTGACTTGCCGAACTGTGCGGCAGACTATATCCAAACTTCTGATATACGCTCATAACAAATCCTGAGCAGTCTGCACCCTTTGTCAGACTTGTGCCTCCCCAAACATATGGGTTTCCAACAAATTTAAGTGCATAGTTTACTATCTGATTTCCAAGCTTTTCGTCTGATTTTGAAAAACTTAATGTCTCCTCTGCCGCATCCTCTGAAGCCGCCTGTTTTTTCTTTGTATCTAATATTGTCGCTGTGTCAAACTTACGGTAAGTGTCGGTATATTTCCTGGCAACATAGCCTTTGCGTCCATTTACCCTGACTTTAAGCCACTTTTCACCTTCTTTTATAACGGTGCATACATCGTCATCTTTAAGCTGTGTTACGATAGATGCTGATAAACTTTTCTTTTTTCTCAGGTTAAGAACATCAACGCTATCTTTTAACTCCGCATAAGTTGTCGCATATTTATCCGCTAGTTTTTCAACTTTTACACCACCCTTAACGAGTGACTTTTTCCACACATAACCCTTTGCTTTGCCTGACTTAACCTTAACCCAGTTGCCGTCTTTAGAATTTCCGATAATATTAACTGCATCTCCATTTTCCATTTTCGCAATCTTTTTACCGTTTCCTGATGGAGACTTTCTTATATTTATAACATCATCCTTTGAAACTGCCACGGCTGTATTCTTCCACTTTTTATCAAGTGCCTTTTTCTTCTTTTCAGCCTTTTCTTTATTAGCAGCTTTTTTTGCCAAAGCATCTTCCTTTGAAGTCTTTTCTGTACCAGACTGCATTGTCACTGCCTGAGATGTACTTACTGCTGTGCCTGTGCTTATCGCTGCCTGTGTGCCGACTGCTGCACCCGTGCTCACTGCCGCACCCGTGCTTATCGCTGCCTGTGTAGCCGCTGTCACATTTACCTGTGCATTATCTGCACCTGCCATACCTAATACCGTGCTGTCAGATGATGTACCCGCACCAACTGACACACCGGCATCATAATAATTATCTAAAACACCGGCATTTGTCATAGCCGATGCATCTGTTCCCGAAAAACCCATACCTATTGTAATAAAACAGGCTGCCCCTAAACCAGCCGCTGTTTTTACCCAATGTGTTCTGTTCATTTTAATTCTAAAACCTCTCTTCACTTTTATTACAAAACTATTACAATATGTTAAAAAGTATAGCACCGTAATCTTTGTATGTCAACAAAACAATTGTGTATTTTTTATGTTTTTCTAAATTATTTTTGTTATTTTTTGTCAAAATTGTGTTTTTTTACATTTACTTTGATTATATTATTTTCAATCATTATAAAAATTATACAACTTTAGTTCCAAAGAAAAAACAGTTTTAATCTACAGCAGTCGTAAAAGTTTTTCTTTATGTGATGCAGAAGTAAAAGCTGCCATTATGGCATTTCTCTCAAAATCTATTATATCATCTTCATCAAATCCAAAAGTATCTGCAAGCATGGTAAGTTCTTTTTTTATGTCTGTTCCGGATACCATCATATTGTCCGTATTTATCGTAACTTTAACACCTGCATCCATAAGCTTTTTAATAGGATATTCATTGATATTTTCATATATGTTTGTATTGAGATTGCTGGTCGGACATAGTTCTAAAGTGATACCACCGTATGAAAGTTTCTTCAATGTATCCGCATTTTCCACTGAACGCACACCATGACCTATCCTTTTTGCTCCAAATTCAAGGGCATATTCTACACTTGTAGGATTATCTGCTTCTCCTGCGTGTATTGTAAATGGAATATGTTTTTCGCGAGCAAGTTCAAATATATCCCTAAAATCTTTTGTAGGAAAAAGTCCCTCTGCTCCTGCCAGGTCTATCGCAACAACCCCTTTGCCAAGATATTTTTCGGCTGTCTCAACAGTTTCCATATTTTCAGCATGATTATCATTTCCACGCATACAGCACAAAATAAGACACGCATCCAAAGATGACCGGTTTAGACCACGGACAGCGGCTTCAACTGCCATTTTCTGTGACATCCCTTTTTTCGTATGAAGCTGCGGTGCAAATCTTATCTCTGCATATATAATTCCTTTACTTTTAAGTTCCTCCATAAGTTTATATACGGCAAAACTCAGAGCCTCTCCAGTCTGTAAAAGCGTCAGCGGATATTCAAATTTTTCAAGATATTCATTGAGATCTTTGCACTCATGTGACACCTGCAGCCTTTTTAAAAGTTCTTCATCCGTATTCTCATTTTTAATCCCCTGCATACACATGAGCTCTTTAACCGTCTCAAGAGATAATGAGCCATCCAGATGAAGATGAAGGTCAACAAGTCCTATATTATCTAAGTTTACATTTTTCACACTACTTTTCCTCCTTTACCCTGCTAAGCGTAACCACAACTTTAAACAAATCCCCATCTACAAACACCTCAAGATTTCCATTTTGAAGCTGCATGAGATTTTGTGCTATTGAAAGTCCAAGTCCACTTCCCTCCGTATTTCTTGACTTATCACCTCTCACAAATCTCTCCATAAGTTCATCACCTGAGAGGTTAAGCGGCGTTTCAGACATATTTTTTACGGTTATAAGCACTTTATCTGACAATATTTTTGTTTCGCTGTCCTGCTCTTTTTCTGATAGCTCCACATCAATATAAACCCTTGTATCAGGCATTGCATATTTGTTTATATTTTGGAATATATTATCAAAAACCCTCGACAGATGCCTACCATCCGCATTTATCTCAAGCTCGTTTTTAACCTCATCATCCATTCTGAAATTAACTATAGGCATGAGATTTTTCTTTTCAAATTTAGATATATATTCTCCGAGACTTTGCTCAATAAATACCGCAATCCCAAGTTTTTCCATATTCACCTCGACATTACCTGTTGATGATTTTGACAAATCAAGCAGGTCATATATAAGATTTTTAAGTCTCAATGACTGCCTGTCTAACACATCTATATATCCTGCCGCTGTTTTGTTTTGCAAATCCTCTTTCTTTAAAAGGTCTACATAACTTATTATCGCCGTAACAGGAGTTTTTATATCGTGTGAAACATTTGTTATAAGCTCCGTTTTCATTCTCTCACTTTTCATCTGCGACTCTACAGCTTTTTTCATTCCATCGCTGATACTATTTAGAGAATCTGCCTCCATTTTAATTGGAAGCATCATTCCCTTTGTATTTATCTTTCCATCAACACCGCCGGTTGACATTTGTTCTATACCCATATGTAATTTAGAAATATCCCTAATTACCCTCGCTATAATAATGGTTCCTAATATTTTTGATATAAGTACCGTAAAAAATGCAATCTCTGAACCACTGACAACAGCAAGAACACATTCTGTAATACCAGCCACCCAATATACTCCAAATACTATAACACTCAATTTTACCATTGATAAGACTGCTTTTATTATCTTTGCAAAACTAAGTATCACCCTCGTTATAAACATATTATCAATAAGTATGCCTGCCTTTACCTGGGCACAAAAAACAGTATAAAACAAAGTGATAAAGATTCCTGCAATAGTGCCTGCGATTAGACCTCCGATTATAATATTTGAAATGCCATATTTTAAAATACTCTTTATTTTTTCTATGTCTATTTCACTGCTTACAAATAAACTATAACCTGCCGCTATGGCTGCAATAAGTACGACGACTAAGATGTCTGCAGGCATTCTGTAAAATCTCCTTACCTTACCCTCTTTATTTTGTTCAGCATTTGCAAAAAATGCGATAAATATTGACGATATAATAAGCAGAATCCCCGAAAAATATGTCATGAATGAAATAAAATGCTCATGCTCTTTATACCAAAAAATATAATAAAAACTATCCCCTGTCTTTAATTGACTGCGTATATTTCCCTCAATACTATAATCACTTGTTCCTACATGATACTGTGTTGCTTTTACATAATAAAATCTATTTTTTCTATAGACACTACAGGAACCTATTTTGAATTTTCCATTCGCTATCTCATATGCATTTACACTTCTGCCATCACATCCATACAACACTGCTTCCCTAAATTCTCCTATAAAAATATCCTCACTGTTTTTTCCAAAATATGTTGCGAAATCTGTTCCTTTCCAATCATTTTCAACCTCAGCCCCCTCAACATCATTTTTCACTTCTCCACGATCACAAACATCCTCTGCATAAACACTGTCATACAAAACTCTGCATATAAGATTTCCATTGTAAATTTGAAACTTTATGCTTATTCTGTCATATGGGTATAACTTTTTTAATTTATTTATTATTGTATTCTTGTACTTAGGTATATACTCTCCGCCTGACACCCCCAATTCATAAGTATATTTAATTGCATCATTATAAAGTTTTTTGCCGTCAAATTTAAATTTAAAATCCCCATAATCATTTATTATATATCTATTTGTCTGTTCAGACATATCAACACAATATCCGTTCATAACTTCTTTTGTCATATTGTATTTGATGCTTCCTACATATCCGTCATATAAAAACATAAAATTTGAATTTTTATCACTAAAATACTTTTTCTTTAATCTTGACATCTCACTTAATTTATTAACATAATTCATCTTTTTTAAAGCTTCTTTATTTTGCATAAGTGCAGCATATCGCCCGGCTATCTTTGTCATACTGTTCACCCTGCTTTTTATCTCACTTTTTATGCTGCTTTGTCCAAAACCATATTGTCCGATGCCTACAAGATAAACTGTCCCCATCACAATAAAAACAGCCAGCGATACAGCTTGAACTACATTAAAAAATGCCCTTAAAATTCTTCTGTTGTTTTTCCTCTTAGCAAAAATATCTTTCTTCATAAAGATTCCCGCCCTCCCTTATCTTCCCATACAACATCTTATAAGACTTTTTACACATAACCCGCCAATCCATAAGCAGCCTTATAATCAAACTATATCTCTAAATCTCACATTTATATCCCTGTCCCCACACTACTTTTAAATATCGTGGCTCTGACGGATTTATCTCTATTTTTTCCCTTAAATGTCTGATATGTACCGCAACCGTACCTTCACTCCCGATAGGTGCGTCATTCCATACTTTTCTGTATATCTCCTTTGGCGGGATAACTTTCCCCGGCTGTTTTAAAAACAGTTTAAGTATCTCAAATTCAGTCGGAGTAAGTTCTTTTTCCTCACCGTCCACAAAGACTTTCTTTGACGAGTCGTTAAGTTCTATCCCACCCAGAACAAACTCCGACTCATCATTTTTACTTTCTACCTCTCCGCCACCTAATGTCATATAACGCCTAAGCTGAGCCTTCACCCTTGCTATAAGCTCTACCGGATTAAAAGGTTTTGTAACATAGTCATCTGCTCCGACATTAAGTCCAAGTATCTTGTCCGTATCCTCACTCTTTGCCGTCAGTAAAATAACAGGGATATTTGAATTTTCCCTAATCTTGCTCATAGCTGAAATACCATCCATGACAGGCATCATAATGTCCATCACAACCAGGTGAACTTTCATACTCCCTACAAGCTCGACTGCTTCTTTCCCATTATACGCTTTAAAAATATTATAACCCTGACTTGTAAGATAAATTGCTATGGCGTCCACTATATCCTTTTCATCATCGCAAATAACTATATTATACATTTCTTTATACGCTCCTGTTTTTTATTTTGCAAAATATCAATTACTGCTTATCCAAATGGTGCAGCAACAACAAACATCAAAAACATTTATCTCCGGTACATTCATATTATCTCAAAAAAATTATTAAGAAAAAAGCTGGAAAATGTTTAAGATTTGTTTAAAATATTATTTATAAAAACCTCTATTCTTTTGCACTTATTATTTTATCCCTATGATAATTATTTAGCAACCTTTTTGTTCATCTTGTAAATCCATTACTTTCATTTACCACTTTAAGATAACAAAAAGACAGCAAACCTATTAAAAGCCTGCTGCCCCGGCACTAAACCATCAATGTTTATTATTTAATTATCAAATTTCACCTTTTTTCATCTTTTATACATCCATCAACCATATGTATTTTTACATCTGACAGAAGTTCAATGTCTTCTTTGTTATGGCTCGCTATTATAATTAATACTCCTTTTTCTTTTAACTCCAATAACAGTTTTCTTACATCTCCTATGCTTTCTTCATCCAGTGCATTTGTCGGCTCATCAAGAAGTAAAAGTTTTGGATGCTCAAATATTGCCTGTGCTATGGCAAGTTTTTGTTTCATTCCTAATGAATATGTTTTCACTTTCTTCTTTCTGACATCATGAAGTCCTACTTTTTCAAGTGCCTCGTTTATATCTTCGTCCGTTGCCGTCTTTCTTAACTTTGATAAGATTTTCAGATTATCAAAAGCATCATATTGTGGCATAAGCTCCATGTTTTCTATTATTACCCCCATATCATTTGGAAAACTTATTTCTTTATGTAATACCTTACCATCTATCACCACACTGCCCTCTGTAGGAAATATAAGTCCTGCTATGGCACGCATGAGCATTGTCTTTCCTGAACCATTCCTGCCATAAAGACCATATATATTACCACCTTCAAACTTATATGAAACACCATCAAGAACATTTCTGCCCTTTAATTTTTTTGTATAATTTCTTACATCGACTACCATCTGCTTTCCCTCTCTTTCATCTGCTTACTTTCAGACAATATCCCTCTTTTCATAAACGACATCTGCAAGCATATATATACCTGTTGTTATCGCAATATCTCTCACCCTTTTTAAGAACCATATCACAGCTTGTACGCTTCCTCCAAGTGACATTGTATCTATCACCGTTAATCCAAAATACAGATTGTCAATCTTAAGATAATTAACCATATACAGATTGACAGCCACCGCCATTAACAATGATACTATCTTTAACCTTGTGATAACATAAAACAACAGATAACAGACTCCCCCAAAGCTAAAAATAATAAATACCGCAATATAATAAAATATCATGTTCTGATAAAAATGCTTACTTATAAGAATATCCATATCTACAAAAACACTTACTCCGACAAGCTGTACCAAAACATATATAAATGTAAAACCTGCACTTAATGCAAGCATATTTAAAAAACATCTTTTCATAGCGGCTCGCCGACCTATCCGTGATACCGATGATGTCAAAAAAGGATCAACCTCTTTAAAAACAAATGTCAGAAATAATGCCATATATATAAGTGCAATATACATATAATGTCCATAACCGCCCTGAGTTCCGACTATCATCTTAAATAATTCTTCTTTTTTCTCTGTATGTATCAGATAGTTTTCCTGTTCATACCAAAATCCCGCAAATACTATCAATACACCCAGATATCCATACGCAACACTTCTATAATTCATCCTGTTTCACCTTAAATATAAATGTAATCAAACTTATCCCCAAACCTACACCGACATAAAGCATTACTGATTTAATAAAATCCTCAAAACCATACTCTATAAACGGCTGTGTGGCATATGTTAGATTATACGGTGTTGTCTGAAGCCACATCCATATAAAAAATCCCAAAATGTATGTGATAGTATATCTTTTGCTTATAAATGCTAATGACTGCATTATCAGTCCACACATTCCGGCTAAAACTGATGTAACAAAGATATATAACAAATACATCTGATTAGGGTATTTTCCCTCTAACCTAAACCACAACTCATTTTTATCCTCAAATAATGTTTCTATTCCTAAAAAGCTGTATCCTCCCCTAAAAACAATTTGACTTAAAATAAAATTCACCAGCAAACTGATTGCCAACACACAAAACGGTATTAAAAATGATGAAATATATTTTGTCATATAATATTTCTTTTTTGATCCCCTAGACAATAAAATATTTACATATCCTCTTTTTTCCTCCGAAATATATCTGTCACTTATCATATTTAATACAAAAAACGGAAGTAACCATAATAACAGCATCTGTGATGCATGCCCTTGTGTATTTCTCGCTAAAAATGATGCATTTGCCGGATGACTTATCCAATTAGTAAAATATTTTGCCCCATCTTTTTCACATTCTTTTTTCATCATTAAATCTCTGGCAATTATTTCTTTTTCATGTTTTCTTGCATATGCAACATTCATTTGTTTATATTCTACAGACAAGTCAATTATTGGTATTATTAAAACAAGCAAGATAATCAAAAATGTACGCTTATCTTTCAAAATTCCTATTATCTCTTTCTTTAACACTTTTATATTTCCTCCATCTTTCTTTTAGTAAATATATACTAACACAAAATTTTCACATTTTTCGACTTATGTACAAAATAGTAGTGCTTTTGTCGAAATTTAAAGGTACATCATTATTTTCACAAAAAAATCCGTATCATTGTGCTCTATATCCACTGTCTCAGTATGCTTTTCTACTGTTGCCTTCACACTCCTTAAACCGATACCACGCATACCCTTATCCTGTTTCTTTGTAATTATCCTGCCATTTTTATAATTCAATTCTCCATTATAAGAATTTTTTATATTCTTTAATGTCTGCTCTTACCATTACTCCCATTTTCTTTGGCTCATTTTTTCATATTTGACTTGACATTATTTCCATATACCTTTTCCTTATTTCTTTTCTCCTTGATTGACTTATCGAGAACTCTGTCCCATCTGTCATTGTAACACTGTCATATCTAATAGTTTCAATGTATCTGTAATTTATTAGATATGATTTGTGTATAAATAAGAAATCATATTTTTTTACTCTTTCATACACCTTTTCCATTGATTCATAAAATGCATCTTTTTCCTCTGAAGTAACCACTGTTACTTTTCTGTTATCTCTTATAAAATACATTATCTTGTACAATTCTACTTTTTTATGTGAATAGCTCTTCCTATACTCAAAAAAATTTTTCATTCCTCCCATTATGTCTATATAAATATCTATTACTCTTTCTAATTGCTTGTCTTCTAAAGGTTTTACTATAAAGTCAATAGGTCTTACCTGGAACAGTTCCATTGCATACTTTTTTCTTCCCGATACATATACTATCTGTGTAATATTATCTTTTTTTATTTCCCTTATGTATTTACCTATTTCTATCCCATCCATTTTAGGAAACTCAATATCCAAAAATATAAGGTCATACCTTATTTCATCAAGCTTACGGCATAGTTCTTCTCATGAATTAAAAATGTCAATTTCATATCCTATGCTTTTATTTTTTAAAATACCATCAACTTTATTTTCAATACAAACACACATTTCATTTATATCATCACAT
>ENA-ORKV01002718-ORKV01002718.1-human-gut-metagenome-genome-assembly--contig:-NODE-2718-length-10119-cov-2.687313_pt1 | contig 10119 bp, 7 predicted proteins | sample MGYA00243058_ERZ508805 | MGnify/ENA primary metagenome ERZ508805 (study PRJEB26277, sample SAMN04329770) | human gut metagenome | biome: human-associated habitat | host: Homo sapiens | place: USA... | reverse complement strand
GAGTGGTCGCAATGGATACAGTCCGAAAAAGAACAGCTTGCGGCGGTGATGGAACGTTATGGGATTGAGTGGGAACACAAAGGTACACACGAAAAACATCTTTCTGTTTTGGATTATAAAAAACAGGAAAGAGAAAAAGAAGTTGCTGTTTTAGGTGCGAAAATCGAGCAGAAACAGGTTGAATTGGAGTCCTTGTCCAATAGGGTGCTGAACTATGATAAGGCAAAAGATGAGCTGTCAAATCTTGAATTTGAACTTGATACTGCACCAAAATATCAGTTGCCCGAACCAGAGAAATTTATGAGTGCAAAGGCATATAAAGTAAAAATGGCAGAACCAGTGGTAAGGAAATTGAAGGAACTTGTCAAAACGGTGCTTGCTCGTTGCTTTGAGGGTTGGGATAACTATCACAGGCTGAACACAGCGAATGCACAGTTATACCGTATGAATCAGCGTTTAGAAAAAGTCAATGAAAGACTGACCGAAGAAAACGCGAGGCTGAAAGCAGAAAATAAAGATTATAGCCTGCTATGCAAGGTATTTGGTCGCAAACAGATAGATGATTTACTGGAACAGGCAAGAACAATTAAAGGTCGCAAGCGTGATAATTCACTCTCACGATAAATCAAAATCACAGGAGGAAAAGGAAAATGACAAAGACAATTTTTGAAGAAATGGGTGGAACTTATAGACAAGTGGGCGATTATTTGTTGCCAAACATTACAGTACGAACCAAAGAAACAGAGTGTATTGGCTTATGGGGACAGCGGCACGCAAGGCACTTAAAAGAATATCATAAGGTCTTGTATATGAACCTGCTGACAAGCGGAAAGCTGTATAGATATCTTGTAGATGTTGATAGGCAAGCAGGGGATATGTTTCTTCGACTGGTAAAGGAATATGCGGACAGGCAGGGAGTGACGGAACAGTTAAAGGCAGAAAATCCCCACGAATGGATCGGAAGAATGAATAACATTCAGGCATGTGTGAGGGAAGTTGTTGGAAAGGAGCTTATCTACATATAAGCGTTTTGAGGTACGGTGCTCCCGCGTTTGCAGGAGCGCTGTACCCATCAATATGGTGTGGAAGATAGAATTTCGCAACGGGTAGATGTATAATTGAAAAGTAAAAATTAAAATTTGATGATGAGAGGTAGATATGAACAGTAAAAAATTATTTCTTACATCTAGTGGATTATCGGCTGATATGAAAAAGAAATTTTTCGATATTATAGGAAAATGTCCAGAAGATGTGAAGGTGCTATACATTCCAACTGCTGGAATTGAAACAGATGGAGCGAGAGAAGGCTTTGCAGTTTGTTTTCAGGAGCTTTCATCTATGGGTATTCGGTATGAAAATATATTAGTATATAATCTGGAATTGATTCTCTCAAAAGACTATCAGAGAACATATTCGACGTGTGTTACAGATCCTTATATGCTTACCAGACTGTTAACGATTGAGGAACTGCAATCTTTTGATGCAGTTGTTGTTAGTGGTGGTGATGCTGCGGTATTGTGTCGTGAAATGATTAGAACAGGATTTGATAGAACGATTGAGAAAGCAATTAATAATGGTCTTGTATACGTTGGAATTAGTGCTGGTAGTATGTATGCGGCAGGTAATTTAGATGATGGATTAAATATTATTAACAACCCTATAATTCCCCATTGGAATGGAACCAAAATAATTGAATTACCAGATTTCGGAGAAGCAATAAAGATTGTTGATGGACAAGCTGTTTATGTAGAAGATGATTGTATTAGTTTGATTTAGCCAAATAGTTTTACGAATTACAACTTGTAGGAACAGAAAATCAAATGCACATAAGCATTTAGAGGTGCGGTACTCCTGCATTTGTAGGAATGCTGTTACCTGCAAAATATGTGAAAGATTGAATTTCGCAATGGATGTATAATAAAAAGAAAAAATTATGAGGTATATTACAATGTTAGAATTGTTTGTCCAATTATTTAAGGCTGTACTGCAGTTGTTTCTTGCGTTGCTGAATCCTATATTTTTAAGGTTTTGTATGTTTTGTGCAGTTAATTGCCTTGATAGGTACAATTATTCCTATTGAACGAGCATTGAAAAAGAATTTTGATAAGAACGGAAACAGAAAGTGATAGGAGAATTTGCAGAATAACAAAGAAAGAAGGATACATATTATGGAAGAAAGATTAATTGCATTTGTTATTTGGGCAATAATGGGCGTATTATTTATTGCAATGGGCATTTATGATTTGAATTCCAAGAAAGCAAAACCTTTCGGATTCTGGGCAAATGCTGAGGTGGCGCCGATAGAAGATGCGAAAGGTTATAATCGTGCTTTGGGTATATTGTGGTGCGTGTATGGCGTTTTGTTTACGTTAATTGGATTGCCCTTATTAGATGAACAGAATTCGAGTTTGATTATTTTATCTATATTGTGTGCAATGCTTATTAGTATTGCGGCTATAGTAGTATATGTAGTAGGTATTGAACCAAAATACCGCAAAAAGAAATAGATGGAAATATTCAGTAATACTGAGAGATGAATTTCAGACTAGTGTTGAATTTTTAAACAAAACAGCTTATAATTTACGAAAGAACATATAGGTATTATCCACAGTTACCGAGCAAGTGTTATCAACACCGATAACAAAATGATAACATTAGTTTGTATAGGCAGGATAATATGGATATATCAAATAATCAAAAGAACGAGAAACACTACGGAGAATGATTCCTAAACAAAATGTGTTAGTCTTTGTAGAACTGGAATAATTAAAAATAATGGCGTGTGGAAAATTGGATGTTTTCTGCACGCCTTTTTTCTTTTTGTTTTTGATTTTAAATCCTTGAAAATACGTAGTCAATGTGATACCATGATATCATGTCGTGTCTTAGGTGGCTCATTTTGGAGGTAGATTATGGAACAAATATTTATAAAGAATATCAAAATCAATAAGGTTCGCCATTTAAAAAATTTAGATCTTCCTGTTTGCGAGAATAAATGCAAACACATCATACTTACGGGACAAAAATGACTATGCCATAGGGACAGAAAAAGGATCGGCGTCCCTGTCCCAGTGAGAAAGGAGTAAGATTGTATGCTGAGTATTTTTTATGGTGATCTGAAAGAGGCCGTGTATAATACGGCAGCTTATTTTAAATATGATTATGAAGATGATTGGATTGTGGATCCATTTGTAAAAAAAATGATTGAGGATGTAGACAAATCTGCTGTTTTGGACAGTGGTGTAATTGATAGTCCTGTGTTGGGAAAAAAACCACCAGTGGGTCTATCTGGTGGGGTAAAAACACTTATTCTTGTAAAGTTTGAAAAAGATAAAATATTTAATGCATCTACTTGTGGTGACAATTGTGCTAAATGGTTGTTAAAAATTGCAGAAACAGAAGACCGGACAATTAATTTACACCATTTAATGGATTTTGGAGACGAGAAGTTTAAGATTCATATCGCAAATACAGACCAAATTGTACATTCTATGGAAGAGCTTGTGTCGATAGCTGGAGAATTTGTCTGATGGAGGATTTGTGATATGAAAGGGAAATACAGAGTTGTTGTGTCTACGAAACGCTTAAAATATGATTTTGAACTGCATAGGAATCTGACAATTATTCAAGGAGATAGTGCAACTGGAAAGACGACTATGATAGATATGATTAGAGAATTTGTCAATAATCCATCTGGTACTCCAGTTGAACTTGTATGCGATAAGAAATGTTTTGTCTTGGAAGGTGCTTTGTGGAAAGAACAATTGTCAGGAATAACGGATAGCATTGTGTTTATTGATGAAGGAAATGAATTTATTAAAACAACAGAATTTGCTGATGAGATTCAAAAAACGGATAACTATTATGTAATTGTAACACGAGAGTCGTTGCCTTCATTGCCATATAGTGTTGAGGAAATTTACGGAATAAAAACATCTGGAAAATATGGGACTTTAAAGCAGAGCTATCACGAATTTTATCAATTATATGGCGCTAATACGTATGAGAGAAATATCAACCCAGAAATTGTAGTCACAGAAGACAGTAATTCAGGATATCAGTTTTTTGACAATGTATGTAGGGAAAATAAATTAGGCTGTGAATCAATGAATGGAAAATCGAATGTGTTCCATTACTTGAATAAGCATAAGGATGAAAAAATACTTGTAATTGCAGATGGGGCGGCATTTGGGTCAGAAATACATCGTGTATTACGTTTGATAGAAAACAGAAGAAATGTAGTACTGTATTTGCCAGAGTCATTTGAGTGGATGATTTTGAAAGCTGGTGTTCTTAAAAACAGTCAGGTGGAGAAGTTGGTCAATGATCCGTCTGAATTTGTAGAGAGCAGTGAATATTTCAGCTGGGAGCGCTTTTTTACGGCAGTGTTGATTGAAGCAACAAAGGATACGTATTTGGCATATGCAAAGAAAAAATTAAATCCTGTTTATCTAAATGAGCCAATTAAGAAATCAATTTTGGATCAAATGGAAAGAGTTAAATTTATAATGAAGTGCCAATGATTTTGAATCAGAAAATTAGTAAGCCAGAATTATGGTGTGCAGAAAATGAGATGTTTTCTGCACGCTGTTTTCTTTTTGTTTTTGCTTTCAAATCCTTGAAAATACGTGTTCAATGTGATACCATGATATCATGTCAGAAACATAAGAAAATCAAGAGATATAAAGGCTTTTGATACTTTTTGTGCCTGACTGCGATTGCAAAGAAAGGTCAAAAAGATGGAGTTTAAAAAAGGAAAATGGATCAGGCAAAGTAAAGCGGCAGCGATTTTTCTTTTAGCAGGGGCAATGCTGCTTGCGATATATGGAAGCTTTGCTGCGTATACTAACTTTAACAGTGTTAAACGAGTCGTATCGACAGGAACACAAAGTGATACAATGTTTGGTTCGAATTATTTGTCGCTGATGAATTTAAGCGATACAAGCATTCCGGTCAAGAGAATTTCACTTGCGGAGTCGAATGGTACATATACATTTACAGTACAGGTTTGCAATTATGTGTGGGGCGATCCGACGCTGTATAATCCGAAAGACATTACATACAAAGTGACGGCAAAGCTGATATCGATGGATGGCGGAAACCTGCCGGATAACTGCACTGGTATCGAAATGGGCGGAAAGGCTTTTAATGAAGATGGAGCATTGACTTTGGACAATAAAACTCTGGCTACAGGAAGTGCACAAACAAAGTCTTATTCGATTGTGATTCCGAAAGATCTGAAAGATAAAATTAAGATCAAAATCGAGGCAGTGCCGGAGAATATTTCGGCAGATGCCGTCAACAACCAGAAATTGGGGGCGATTCTTTCCTTTGCTGATTACGAGGTGACAAAAAACTGGACAGGTCATTTTATTGACTCAAAAACAGATCGCAAACCAGATGATTATGATGCTTTTAATTATGAGATATCTGGAAATGGTGCTGGAACAGTGACTGTTACATGGAATGAGAGTTTGTTGCTTAGTAAATGGGCCACGAATGATAAGCAGCAGAATGGTTCTTATACTTTTAATGTTGATGGATCAATAACTGCGATTCAGTTTCAGTTTTATAAAAATCCAGAAAAATGGAAAGCGCTAGAAGATTGGGAGGCTCTTGAAAAATTAGTTACTGTTAAATTTAAAGAGCAAAATGAAACAGAAACAAAATAATCAGGGGAATTGGATATATGATAGACTGGCATTATTTTTACAAATATAGATAGGATAGACAAATATGAGACAACAGGTATGTAAAAATAAAAGTTGGAAAAAACGTGTGGCGGCAGCTGGAATGGCCATTTGTATGGCATGCACGATGCCTTTTTCTGTGCAGGCTGAAAATGTCACAGAGGAATATAATGTGCAGGAAAATTACAGTGCTGAGTCTGCAGCAGAGAATGTATCAGAAGAGAAATCAGAAGTTCAGTCATATGATATTGAAACTGCCAAAACAGTTAATCAGGAAGATAGTGCAGCACAAGAACCATCAAAGGAAGAGGTGCAGTTATCACTTCAATTAGTGGCAGTGGAGGAAACAGATACCACAACGCCTACTTTAACGCTTGATGCAGCAGGTGAATTATCTGATAAAATAAATGTAAAAGGTAATAAAATTGAAGTAACAGATGGAGAAGGCTTAATTTTACTGTCAAATGTAAAACCAGAATACTATGCTAATTGTGAGGTTGAGTTAATCACAACATCAGGTTGGGATCTTACGAAACCAGTAAAGGTGGGTGGAAAAACTAGTACGGATGGAACAACTGATATATCTGGAACAGAGTATAGTTTCCTAGGTCTGGGAAGTGAAAATAATCCTTACGCGGGCACGTTTAGGCTGGATCAGGGAACCGCTGCCACACAGTATTCTATAGCAACATCCCGTTCTCTCTTTAATGCGCTTTCGACAAAAGCAACCTTTAAAAGTACGATTCCATTTAGCATTGCTGAAAAAGAGTCTAGTACAAAAGAACCGCTTTTAGCTAAAACATTGAAGGCTAAAAGCGGTGATAGCACACAGGAAAACTCTGCTTTAATATGTAATATCGTACTGAGAGATCTGAATTCAGACAAGATATCAAATCCAGTCATCGGTGGTCTGATCGGTACAATGGAAGAAGGAACGAGTGCTGACATCACATTTACAAACCAGTTTACAGGCGATCTAAAGATAAGCGGTACAGATCATGTTGGCTTATTTTGTAATACGATGCAGGCAGGTTCTTCTCTGACGGCAACTTTTAAAAGTGGTCAAGGTGCTGGGAAAATTAGTGTGGCAGCAACTGAATCTGGCAAGGATGCAGGTGGATTTGTAGGTCATATGGAAACAGATGCCGGCTTAACTATTGCAGGTACATCTGTTTATTCAGTTGCTTCTTCATCTGGAAATGCAGGAGGTATTGTTGGATCTTCTGTAGATGGAAGTGTTGCCGTAAAGGTAAGTGAACAAGATACCAATATTTTTCAATTTGCTGATTCAATTACGCTATCAGCAGGCAGTAACAAAGCAGCAGGTGGACTTATTGGATCATATTCTATTACAGCAAAAGCAGCGAAAGAATTTAACCTTTCTTTATATCAATTTACGAATAGTACGATTGCTGGCGGCAAAAATGCCGGTGGTTTATTTGGTGAACTCAAAATTACAAATACATCAGAAAGTGAAGGTATTTCTGTCTCTATTTTAGGCAATGCAGAAGCTTTTGATAACAATACAAATAAAATTACAACATCTGTGTCTAGTGCAGTAACTAATTATGGTGGATTGATTGGAAGCTATCAGTCATCAAATATGAAAAATACACTTACAGTAGAGAAAAATGCTATTGCTACAACAGGAGGAGAAAAACTTAATGATGGCTCTTCCTACGGTGGTGTTATTGGCGAAATTAGTGACAACAGCTATGTGGAAATAGAAAATGTATATGCTTCCACCAGCGATATGAAGTCAAATGGTAAGGCAAGCTTTGGTGGCCTTGTAGGAAAAATGAATGATGGTTTTCTTAATGTAGGAAGTGTGACACTTAAAACAGCTGAAGGCGTTGATCTTGCAGGAGATAGTAAAAATACAGCTAATGATGTCGAGGGACGTGGTGGTCTTGTAGGACATCTTGTAAAAGGTGTGCTGCGTCTGCATGGAACGACCGATTTAAGTGAACAGAAAATTACAACTGCCTATAATCATGTTGGTCAGATAGTAGGAAACAATGGTAATGGTTTGGTGTATGCTCTTGGTGACGGAAATACTTTACCTGAGAATAAAGAAGGATGGAGTCTTATCCGTTACAATATTGCAGATAGAAGCGGTTCTGATATAGGTAACTGGGGGGCGGTTGTGCGTCTTGGTGATAAGTTGACGGAAGGTAGTGATGGTGCATTAACTTTTGATCAGAAAGAACATACAGTTACAGTAAATAATGGAACTGGTGGTGAGATAAAAGATACAAATGCTTTTGCGGCATATGCACTGGCATTTGATCTTTCAGATGCATATAATGCAAACTCAGCTTTGAAATTTAAAAATAAAGTAAATGTAGCTGATACTCAAACCGTAACTCTTACGGGAAATATTGATCTTACCAGCACTGGTATTTTAGGTATTGGTAAGGACAGTACTGAGAAAAATGAAAAAGCACAGACATTTACAGGAACTTTTAATGGCGGTAGTCACACGATTACATTAGACATAGGATCAATTTATGGTAATGGCATTTCCGAAGAAAATGGTACGCCTAACGCAGCAGGACAGCTTTACGCAAAGAGGAGTGATCAGAGAGATGCACATTATAGTCTGGCGCTGATTCCGTTCGCCGGTGATGTGATAATTCAGGATCTCACAATTGCGGGCACTGTTGCCTGCAGAGTTCCTCAGAAAGTAAATGAGGAAGAAAATTCAGGTGATATCAGATATCCGGCATTCGTCTCAGCGGCAATCGGTCTAGCAAGTGGGACTACAGCTTTTGAAAAAGTGACTGTTAATACCAAAGTATCTGTTGCAGAAGAAGCTGTTGCAGCAAAAAAGCTCCACGTCTGGCAGGCAGGATTTTTGGGAAGATGTGAAGGTAAGAAATTGACCTTTCAGAATTGTACATGGGGAAGTGAGTCCACGCTTACTGATGAACGAACTACCGGTAATCAGAGTATTGGTGGTCTGGCAGCAGAAGTGATGGGAGGCTGTGAAGTGTCGGTTGACACATGTAAATTAAGCGGTTCCATCACATCAAAATCTGATTCCAATGCTAAAGTCGGTGGTCTGATCGCAGTCAGCAGGGGCGAAACACAGAATGGTACTACGTCAGCAGACACAACGATTAAGATATCAAATCTTCAGGTGAACGAAGAAAAAATTGATACTAATGGTGCAAATAACACCAGTGGCGGACTTCTTGGCTATCAGTGGAAGAATACGAATGTAGTGTTTGCAGCATCTGCGGACAATACAGCCAGCGAAAGCGGGGTTACGATTTCAGGAGCCACATTGAATGCAAATGCACAGTTTGGCGGTCTGGTATATCAGGCAACCGGATACTGGAATGCAACCGCGAAGGATAGTATTGTATTTGAAAGCAAAGAGAATGCAAAAACGAACAGCTTTACAGAAAAATCAAGCAATACTAGTCCAAGTGGTCTGCTGGTTGGAACCGGTCTAATCAAAGTGACACAAAGTGGAGAGGAAGTGGTAGAGTCTGCACTATATCTCGAGGTAGGTACATGGGGAAATGCTTCCGATGCTGCTTATAAGATTGGCAATGATGCGGTAACACTTAATATCAACTCAGACTACTTCGATGAACTGGTTGGTACGACAAAGAAGGATGATGCTGGAAACAGCAATGCAGTAGTTTCTCTGGCAGTGCGTGACGAGAAGGGGACAGCAGAGCGTATTGATACAGACGGTACAGGAAATACCTATACTGGACAGTTACGTAATTATAAAAATGGAAATACAAGATACTACTACAATCTGGACAGTTATAGGAAGAATAATCAGACTTTGAATTTGGACAGTGTCACATCACCGGAAACTCTGGTTTTATGGAGTGTAGCTCAGTATGCAGCACCAAATATCAGAGGCTATTTCAGGCAGGGAGATCGGACAGATGTCACGATCACCGGCTCAATTGACCTGACTGGATATTCCTACTATCCGGTGACACCGCTGGGAGCAGTGAATCTTGGAACGAATCAGACGACGACCAGTCTGAACTTTGATTATGATGGCATGAATGCAAAAGAGACGGGGAATAAACCACTGTCAGATTCTGACCATCAGCATTATTTGATGCAGCATGGATTATTTTATCATACAACTCACAACATAGCGGTAAAGAGTACCTCTTTTTCGGGAACGGTAGGAAAGGAAAGTACAGCAGAGAACGGTACCTATAGTTCTGGTGCATTGATTTATGGAAGAGTAATCGGTGATCCGGTCAGCAATATCGTTGAAATCAGCCTGAATAATGTGACACTAGCTGGAATTTGTGTGACAGAGATAACAAAGGATGGCGCAGCTTATGCACCGCTTCTGATTAATCAGATGGATCAGGCAGTCAAATTAACTGTAAATGCGCTTTCTACAGGAGAAGGTTATACGACAGGGGAAGAATCTGGTAAGACA
>ENA-ORKV01002716-ORKV01002716.1-human-gut-metagenome-genome-assembly--contig:-NODE-2716-length-10137-cov-2.767396_pt1 | contig 10137 bp, 5 predicted proteins | sample MGYA00243058_ERZ508805 | MGnify/ENA primary metagenome ERZ508805 (study PRJEB26277, sample SAMN04329770) | human gut metagenome | biome: human-associated habitat | host: Homo sapiens | place: USA... | reverse complement strand
GAAAGGCCTTTCAATGCAATGGACTATGTATTGCAGAAACGGTATATCCCGCAGGGAAGAGAAGTGAACAACAGCCAGCCGGGCAAGAATTTCTCCCTGTCGGTAATGGGCGGTGTGAACAAACTGAGGGGCAGTTCTTCACTGCCGGCATGGTTCAACGGCGGTATTGCCCTGACTAAGGATGTAAGTTCATTCAACTCCTACCGGGTGTCTCTGCTGGGCGGCTTCAACGATGAGCTGAAACAGGGCGGCATCGAACTGGATCACCTGTTCAACCTGTCCGATTATATCGGCGGGTACAAAAGCGGCGCACACATCAGCCTGTATACCGTATTGGGTATAGGCGGCTATGTGAGCAAGCGCGACGGTATGGATGCCAAAATAGCCGGCGGAGTGCACGGTGGCTTGCAGGCACGCTATCATCTGTCGAGAAACTGGGACTGGTATGTGGAACCCAAACTATATCTCTATACCGACGGAATAGACGGTGCGGACTGCCCCAAACGGTATGACGTGGGATATGGCGTGTACACCGGACTGACCTACCGCTTTACCGGTCTTCCCATCAGGATGAAATCGGAAGATATGGGCGATAATATGTTCATAGAAGCGGCTATCGGTACGCAGGGTGATTTCGGAAAGCCCGTGCGCAACAACCTGCCGGCGCTGCAACCGTTGGGTCCTGCCGCTTCACTGGCGATAGGTAAATGGTTCATGCCGCTGGGATGGCGCATCAGCGGCTTCGGCGGTTTCCACTATACATTTAATTCGGACAACTTCAAGAGCGAGGAAGTGTATGGAGGCGGCAGAGCGGAAGTGCTGGTGAACCTGAATACGCTGATTTCGCCGAGTGTGGAAGACCCGAGACTGGAAGTGAACCTTTCCGCCGGCTACGAATTCGGAGCACTGGCGCACAGAAGCAGCGACTATGCCAAGAAGCTTCGTACATTCCACGGTCCTACGGGGTCTATGCAACTGGTATATTTCCTGTCAGACCAAATCGGTATCACGGGTGAGGCGCGATACAGCAAGAGTTTCTATACGCAACCGTTCAAGAGCGGCATCACACAGGACAGACACATGCAGAATGTAGGCGTGATGTTCGGTGTGCAGTACCGTAGAAGAAAGGCCGACTTCGATGCCAAACGCGGCTTCTTCCAGCCTTATAACTTTGCGTATGCCACCGTGGGAACCAACTTCCCCATGCGCACCGCAGGCGTGAAGATGAAGGATATTCCCGATATGCTGGGACAACAGGTAAGCCTGGGTGTGGGACGCCAGTATACGCCGCTGTCTGCCGTAAGAGGAAGCATCGAGATTGGACGGTATGCGTATCAGCACGGGGGTGTATATCCGCTGTCTGTCACCGCCGACTACATGCTGAACCTTACCAACATGATAGGCAATTATAGCGAAAACCGCATATTCGACCTCAACGCCTTTGCCGGTATCGTCTATACGCACCACGAAATGGAAGACAAGAATTATTTCGGCATCCAGGGCGGTCTGCAACAGAGTTTCTGAACGACCGCTGGAACATCTTCGCGGAAGAGTATCTGAGAGGTTATAACGGCAAGATTACTCCTTCGGCACGTACCTACACAAGCGGAGAATATACGTTTGTCTTAGGAGCTTCCATAGGAACAAGTTACCGTTTTTAAAGCAATATATAAGCATCATGACTATCGCCATTGATTTTGACGGCACAATCGTAGAGCACCGCTACCCTAAAATAGGGAACGAAATCCCTTTTGCCACCGATACGCTGAAGATGCTGATTAAAGACCGCCACCGCCTGATACTGTGGACCGTACGTGAAGGAAAGCTGCTGGACGAGGCCGTGGAATGGTGCAGGGAACGGGGCGTGGAGTTTTATGCCATCAACCGGGACTATCCCGAAGAGGATGCCGCCCATCACGGCTTCTCGCGCAAGGTGAAAGCGGACCTCTTCATTGACGACCGCAACCTGGGTGGTCTGCCCGATTGGGGAGACATCTACCGCATGGTTCAGGAGAAGCTGACGTATGAGGAGCTGTATCGCGATACCGATAAAACTCCGCAACAAAAGAGAGGCGGTTTCTGGAGCCGGTTCAGGAAATAATCCTTTTTTGATATATATCAAACAGTACCTTAAAATAACTCTTTAAATTTGCAACGTCATTTAGAAAACGATAGAGTAAATTAGTTTTTGAAAGAGAAAGGTTAGTTTTTTTAGGGTACACTAAAAAAATACCGGGCAGCAGACGGAGCACAGGAAAAGATTCCTACCGTAGCTGTCCGGTTTTTTATTTGCTTGCCGGAACCGGGAGGTTGCCGGATATTACTGTTTCCGGTATTCCTTGGGCGAAAAGCCGGTGTGATGCTTGAAGTATTTGCCGAAGAAAGACTGATTGGCAAAGTGCAGCTCGTCGGCTATCTCCTGAATGCTCTGCTCGGAGGATTTCAGCATGGCTTTCGCTTCCAGAATCACGAGGCTGTCAATCCACTCGCCCGCCGTCTTTCCGCTCACCTCTTTCACCACGGTAGAGAGGTGCTTGGGCGTAAGGAACATCTTGTCGGCGTAAAAGGACACGCTCCTCTCCTCTTTGTAAAACTCGTACACGTACCGGATGAAGCGTTCGAACAAATCTTCCTTGCGGCTTTTGGGAGTGCGCTCCTTCACGGCATGTCCCTGATAGATGTCGTATATCTCGTAGCCCAGCGCCATCAACAAAACCTGCGTAATCTCCTTGCGGTAGGGATTGTCCTTCAGCTTCACCTTACTCCACAGGAAAGAGTGATATTCCTCGAACGCCTGCAACTCGTTGGCAGTGACAGCGATGCAAGGCCGCTCCTTTATCATGAAGAACATGGGAAACAGTTGCTGCATCGTGGGTATCACCAGGTCCATGAAGTCGCGGGACACGGCTATGAAGCTGCCTGAAAAATCATCGGAACGCTCGCCCTGCTGCACAATCTGCTCGGGCAGGATGATGCAAAGCATCCCTTCACGCATTTCATAATCCCGCAAGTTGATATTCAGCTTGCACCAGCCTTTCCGGCAGACGGCAAAGCAGGCAGCGTTCAGACGCGTTGGATATGGCGTGAAAGGGATGTCCCTTATATCATCGAAAATAGCGAAATCATTGCCGATAAAGTCAATCATGGGCAGGTGTTGTATACCGGAGATATCAACGTTGCGTATCTGTTTTGTATTCATTATTCATGCGCTTTGCCGGCAAATATAGGATTATTCACGGAATTATTGGTTTAAAAATCGTGAATGTTGTCCTAATTCATTATTTTAAAGCCGATGAAGAACGTACGCGGCTGCGTGGGGCCGTAGAAATAACCGGCATCGCGGAACTCGCCCTTATCCAAGTCTTTCTGGAAGCTGTTGAATATATTCTGCACACCGGTGTTCAGTTGGAACTTGATGTGGTCGTGCAGCACGAAGGTATAGTTCAGCTTCAGGTTGAGGTCGAAGAACTGGGGCGTGGTCTCCATGCGGTCTTCCGCGATGTACCCGGCATAGTGCGGCACAATCATCTTGCCCGTATACGTGCCGGAGAGGGAGAAGTCGAAATTCTTCAGCGGAGCGGACGAGAAGGTGAAGTAGCCGTAATAGTCGGGCGTGCGGGGCATGCGCTTGGTGGTCAGGTCCTTGCCGTCCACCTGTGTCCAGACTTCCTCGCGGGTGTAGCGGCTGCGCTGCGCGGTAAAGCCCAACTGGAGCTGCGCTTCCTTGCCGTGAGCAATCTTGGCGTCGAGGTTGGCGCCGTACACGCGGGCGCCGTTGCCGTTGCGGCGTTCCTTGATTACATCGCCCACATCGTTTTTGCCGATGTCCTCGAGCACGAATACGTGGCGCAGGTCGGTATAGAAACCCTCTACAAGGATGTTTGCCTGCCAGTGTCCCAGGTGGGCGGTCCAGTCCACCGAACCGCTGTAACTGTTGGAACGCTCCTCGCGCAGGTTGTCCGCCAGCTTGATTTGCACGCCCTCGCCGCCTACTGCGGTGACGTGCAGGTCTTCATCGTAGGCCTGCGGGGCGCGGAAACCGGTGGAGTACGTCAGGCGCGCCTGGAAGTCCTCGGTAGGCTTATAAAGCAGGTTGACGCGGGGACTGAATATCAGTTTGTCTATCAGGTTGTGCTTGTCCAGGCGGGCGCCGACGAGCATGGTCAGTACGTTCATCTTCCACTCGTTCTGCACGAAGGCGCTGGCAATGCGTACATCCTGCTGCATATCGCGGTGATAGCCCGTCATGATATCGTGCAGGGAGTTGTTCTGATACTCCAGTCCGCCCGTGAAGGTGGCGGGGGCGAAAAGACAGTTGTTCATGTTGCCCACGTACATGCCGCCTGCCACCCACGTCAGGTCGTCCGTCTTGCCGTAGGCGTTCATGTCCTTCTGTGCGCCGTAGTAGCTGTTGCGGTCGGTGTGCTGGATGGAGCCGTACAAGGAGATTTTATGCTTATACTCGCGCCAGAAGAGGTCGTAACTCAGTCCGCCGCTGTTAATGATGTGCTTGGTCTGCTCGGTGATGTCCGCCTCGTGGGGCTGAAGGTCGAAGTTGTTGCCGCCGCGGCGGAACTCGTTGGTGGTGTGATACTCCAGGTTGATACGGCTGAAATGCGTGGGACGGTAGTAGGCGCGGAAGCCGAAGGTGTTCATGTTCAGCTTGCCCAGCTCGGAGAAACCGTCGCCGTCACGGTCGTACGGATTGCGGTTGCGGTAGCTTTCGTAGAGGGCGATGCCGTAGGAATTGTCTTTGGCCACCAGGGATACGTTCCCGCCCATGTACTGTTCCCAGGACTTGCCGTCCATGTTGGAGAACATGCTCGACACCTGGAAGGAGTTGTTGATGGGGTCTTTGGTGATGATATTGATAGTTCCGCCCACAGCATTGGCGCCGAACAGCGCCGAACCGCCGCCGCGTACCACCTCTACCCTCTCGATCATGTTCACCGGTATCTGCTCCAGCCCATATACCCCGCTCAGCGCACTGATGACGGGACGGCTGTTTATCAGGATTTGCGAGTACGGACCTTCCAGACCGTTGATACGCACCTGGGGGAAACCGCAGTTCTGGCAGTTGTTCTCCACCCGCAGGCCCGACTGGTAGTTGAGCGTCTTGGCAAGGTCGGTGGAGTTCACCATCTCAAAGAGCTTGGCGCTCATCACATTCACCACCACGGGAGCGGCCTTGCGGCTCACCTCGTTGCGGTTGGCGGACACCACGACCTCATCGGTCATGAAGCTTTCCTCTTCCATCTGGAAATGCACCACCGCCGTAAAGTCCTTGTTTACTTCAATCGCCTTTTCCTGTGTCTTATAGCCTACGGCGGATACACGCAACGTATATTTACCCGCCGGCAGGTTCTTGAACTCGAACTGACCTTCTTCATTGGACACTGTTCCCTGTCCGCTGCCTACAATCAAAACGGTGGCATACGGTATATTCTCTTCCGAACCTTTTACAAGAACATGGCCGGAAATCATGTTGCCTTCCCTGATAGGATTTGCGGCAACGGCTACGCCGATACCTGCCACAGCAAGTATCAACGCCAATATAATTTGTTTCATTTGAATAATCGCTTTTATTTCAGTTACTTAATGATACCAATTCTGTACCGGTACTTGGTACGGCAAGTACCAAAGGCAGGTACGACGGATACCAAACATTGGTACGGCGAGTACCAAAGATTGGTACATCGAATACCAAGCATCGGTACAACGAATACCCAACGTTGGTATGGAGCATACCAGGCGTTGGTACAACACTATCAAAGGGTAACGGAATAAGGGGGAGCGCGGAGAGAGGGCATCCGACACGCTTTTCCCTTTATGACGGGCGTATCGGTTTCGCTTTCCATCACCTGCAACAGAGAGCGCATCGGGTGTTGCAGCTCGCAACAGTCCGGCGTGTCCGAACTGAAGTGCGACAGCAGGCCGATGACAATCAGCGAGTCGGTGGAGTGCGAATGCTGGTTATGGAAAGGGTGCGAGTGGGTTATCAGCACCCCGTTGACGTAGTGGACGGGGTAAACGCCGTTATGCTTGCCTGGTACGCCACGAAGAGCGCCAGCAAGCATAATGCGCATATGGTTCTTTTTATTCCTCTCACGTCTTACGGTTTGTTTCTTGAGTTAGGGACGGCAAAGGTAATACTAATTTCGGTTTGTACCAAACAGAAATTCATAATCGCGTTTGGAAGCGGGAACAGCCCACTCCTCCGGAATGAATTTCCACTGGCCGAGCGCACGCGGCTCGATTACCTTCTTCTGCTCGATGTACTGCATCAGGTAATAGCGCAAATCCTTGTCGGTAGAGCTGATGATGCGCTCCTTCAACTTTTCCTGAGGGATGCCCGCGCCTTTCGTCAGCAGTTCCCCGCCGCCGTTGCCGCGATAGGAGTTCAGGGCTACCGTGTACATCTTGTCCATGTGGAACGGAGTGCCGTCTGCCATGCTGAGGATGGTTACCTTACTGCCGTACGGCTTCGTGACGTCTACCGTATAGATGATGCCTGCGGCGGAGTCGAAATTGAAACTGAAGTTCTTGAAGGCAGCCCTGTCCGCAGCGCCTTCGCGGGGTTGGTCGCGGAGCAGCAGGATGTGGTCGTCGGGCGAAGTCATGCGGTTGGTCCACAGGTCGTAGGACATCTCCAGGGCATCGTGCACTTCCTTGCCCGAAAGTTTCATGGTGTAGAGCATGTTCTCGTACTTGTAGAGGTTGAACATGTCGTACACGTAAATATCCCCTTCCTTAATCTGCGTGTCGTAGGACAAGGGAGCCGCCAATGAAATCTCGGCGCCGCTGATGTCCAGCTGCAAGGTATGGATGAGGTCGATGAAGGCGGAAGAACCGAAATAGGCGGGACGGGTGGAGACCGTCTTCGTGAAGCGTCCGATTCTTTTCGATACAAAATCCTGAATGGTGGCGTACTGCGGCGAGAAGCGTTTCATGAATTCACCGCTGATGCCGTAGGGGGCGGTTTCGGTGAGCACGCCGTCAATCTGCTTGTCCGTAACCTTGCCGTTGCGCAGGGTCACGGTAATGTCGATGTCGCTCACCACGATGCCGTTGCTGGCGGGGTCCATCACCAGTACGGAGTCGCCTGCCACGTTCTGCACCTTCTTGCATTCGCGGGCGTGGTCGTGGCCCATAAGCACGATGTCGAAGCCCGGAACATTGCGGGCTACGTCCAGCGAGGCATTCTCCCGGTATTTGCCGCCCATCAGCAAGGCGTCCTGTCCGGCATGGAACATACCGATTACAATATCGGGACGCTCCTTTTCGCGGATTATCTTCATCCACTTGCGGGCGGTCTCTTCCATGTCGTCAAAACGGAGTCCCCGCCACAGATTCTCGGAGAGCCACACCGGAATGGCGGGCGTTATCATGCCGAGAACGGCAATCTTCACTCCGTCGCGCTCCAGCACCTTGTAGGGCCGGAAGTGGGGTTCGCCCGTAGCGGTATCGATGATGTTGGCACCCAGCACCGGAGCACGGCAGTCGCCCGCCCAACGGTCGAAAACGGCACGTCCCGTCTCTACATCGTGGTTGCCCATATTGGCGGCATCATAGCCCATGAAGTTCAGCATATCGGCGGTTACGTGGAGCGATACCGTGTCGATGTAGTTATAGTAATAGGCGGTGGGCTGGCCTTGCAGGATGTCGCCGTTGTCCAGCAGAATCAGGTTGTCTTTATAGGCTTCGCGCGCTTTCTGTACGAATGCGTGCACGCGTGCCAGGCTTCCGGCGGCCTCCCGCTGAAGGATGAAATCGTGGGGATAGAAATTACCGTGGATATCACTGGTCTGTACTATTTTCAGTTTTACTTCTTTATCCTGCGCAGCAACTGCTCCAATCAGCAGGAACATCCACGCAAGACAGCAGGTCAGTCTTTTCATTTCGTTGTTCTGTTAATGTATAAATACCATGTGTAAACAGCGCAAAGATATAATAAAACTCACAAAAAGGCGGTAGGGAAAGATTGTTTTTCGTACTTTTGGCGCTCATTATCAAAAAAAGAAGCTGACATGACACAAATCTTTCACAGCATGATAGCTGCCATTCTCGGCATATCGGAAAAGCAAATCGGGCAGACACTCTCCCTGCTCGACGACGGAGCAACCATCCCGTTCATCAGCCGCTACCGTAAGGAAATGACGGGCGGACTGGACGAAGTGCAGATAGAATCCATCCGTACCCATTACGAAAAACTGAAGGAAACGGCGAAACGGAAGGAGACCATCGTCGCCACCATCCGCGAACAGGGGAAAATGACCCCGGAACTGCAAAAGCGCATTGACGACACGTGGGACAGCACCGCCCTCGAAGACATCTACCTGCCCTACAAGCCCAAACGGAAAACCCGTGCGGAAGCCGCCCGCCAGAAAGGACTCGAACCGCTTGCCACCCTGCTGATGCTTCAGCGAGAGCCTCATCCCGAACAGCGTGCCGCCGCCTTCGTGAAAGGCGATGTAAAGGATGCGGACGATGCCCTGAAAGGTGCGCGCGACATCATAGCCGAACAGGTGAGCGAGAACGAACGCGCCCGCAACATGCTGCGGAATACCTTTGCACGCCAAGCCCTGCTGACCGCCAAAGTGATAAAAGGCAAAGAGGAGGAAGGCGCCAAATACCGGGATTACTTCGACTGTTCGGAGCCCCTGAAGCGATGCAGCTCGCACCGCCTGCTTGCCATCCGCCGCGCCGAAGCGGAAGGTCTGCTCAAGGTGAGTATCAGCCCCAACGACGAGGAGTGTGTGGAACGGCTGGAACGGCAGTTTGTACAGAGCAACAACGCCTGCGGGAAGCAGGTGGCGGAAGCCGTGCAGGATGCCTACAAGCGTCTGTTGAAACCGTCTATCGAGACCGAGTTTGCCGCGCAAAGCAAGGAGCGTGCCGACGATGAAGCCATCCGCGTCTTTGCGGAAAACCTGCGGCAGTTGCTGCTGGCATCGCCCCTGGGGCAGAAAAGGGTGATGGGAATAGACCCCGGATTCCGCACCGGCTGCAAGGTGGTGTGCCTGGATGCGCAGGGCAACCTGCTGCACAACGAGAATATCTACCCGCATCCGCCGGTGAACCAAAGCAAAGAGGCGTTTGCCAAACTGCAGAAGATGATAGAGGCCTATAAGGTCGAAGCCATCGCCGTGGGCAACGGCACTGCCAGCCGCGAGACGGAAGATTTCCTGAAACGGCAGACGTTCAACCGGGAAGTGCAGATTTTCATTGTCAGCGAGCAGGGTGCATCCATTTACTCCGCTTCCAAGATAGCCAGGGATGAGTTTCCGGAATATGATGTAACGGTGCGCGGCGCCGTATCCATCGCCCGCCGGCTTATGGACCCGCTGGCGGAGCTTGTCAAGATAGACCCGAAGTCCATCGGCGTGGGGCAATACCAGCACGACGTAGACCAAAGCAAGCTGAAGAAATCCCTCGACCAGACTGTGGAGAACTGTGTAAACCTGGTCGGCGTAAACCTGAATACGGCAAGCAGCCATCTGCTGACGTATATATCGGGACTTGGCCCTCAACTGGCGCAGAACATCGTGAACTACCGCGCCGAGAACGGAGCATTTGCATCGCGCAAGGAGCTGATGAAAGTTCCGCGCATGGGTACAAAGGCTTTTGAGCAGTGTGCCGGCTTCCTGCGCATACCGGATGCCGGGAATCCGCTGGACAACACGGCGGTGCATCCCGAAAGTTACCACATCGTGGAGCAGATGGCAAAGGACCTGGGATGCAGCGTGGCCGAACTGATTGCCGACAAGGAACTGCGCCGGAAGATACAGCCGGAACGCTACCTCTCTCCCACCGTCGGAATGCCGACCTTGAAGGATATCCTGCAAGAGCTGGAGAAGCCGGGGCGTGACCCGCGCGGACCTATCAAGGTGTTCGAGTTCGATAAGAACGTGCGCACAATCGATGATTTGCGCATAGGCATGGAACTGCCGGGCATCGTGGGGAATATCACCAACTTCGGCGCTTTCGTCGATATAGGTATCAAGGAAAACGGCTTGATACACCTCTCCCAGCTTGCGCAGAAGTATGTATCAAACCCTAATGAGATTGTATCCATCCATCAGCAGGTACGCGTAAAGGTGCTCAGTGTAGATACCGAACGGAAACGTATACAACTGA
>ENA-ORKV01002714-ORKV01002714.1-human-gut-metagenome-genome-assembly--contig:-NODE-2714-length-10138-cov-2.589802_pt1 | contig 10138 bp, 9 predicted proteins | sample MGYA00243058_ERZ508805 | MGnify/ENA primary metagenome ERZ508805 (study PRJEB26277, sample SAMN04329770) | human gut metagenome | biome: human-associated habitat | host: Homo sapiens | place: USA... | reverse complement strand
ACGGATATGAGCGGAAAGACTGCCACTCCCACAGGCTCAGCCTTGACCGACACGGAATTCTTCGCCCCGTTGGTTTCCGCTTGGCAGCCTCAGGACGACCAAAGTACTCATGCGGCATATACCGCCTCCGACTTGATGACTGCCGAAGGCTCCGCAACGACAGGGGAAGACAACACCCTCCACCTCTCTTTCACCATGAACCATCGTATGGCATTGGCCGTCATCGAGATGCCGAATACCGTTAAATACAAGTTTACCGACGAGAGGATTCCTGATTACGCCGTGTCACCCGCCACTACATTCTCTGGCATTGCCCAGCCGCTGCGCGTGAACGATGGTACATACCGCTACTTGGTGAATCACGCGACTCCCGCACCGACTATCGAAGGACATTATGACGAGGGAAGCAAGGAGTTCACCATAACCCCGTCCGGCCTTTCTACCGGCAGTTACAAGAGATACAAGGTGGACGGCGCGGCGGAAACCATAAAGAACGTCACCTATGCCGAATCGGGCATTGCCCGCATCGGAGACTTCTACTGCACGAAAAATAACGGTACGACGGGGTATCTGATTCCGAAAGAGGCGGACGAAACGACGGTGCAGGCGGCTAAAGTCGTCGGCATCGTTTTCCAGACGGACAAGAGCCGTATCGGTGCAAAGGAAAAAGAGAAGTTAGGCGGAGAAGGTAATGTCCATGGCCTTGTCATGGCTGTGAAGAATATCGCGACAAGACAAGCGTGGGGCCTTTTCGGTATGGATGAGGGGCTTACAACATGCAGGACGAAAGCCGATAACTACAACGACATCAGCGGTTACGGAAATTGCGAGCATATCCGCACCAATCGCGGCAACTTCGACAGTTATCCCGCATTCAAGGCCGCCTATGATTATAACACGACCTGTCCGGTTCCTGCGACCACGACCGGCTGGTATCTTCCAGCCTCCGGCCAATGGTGGGACATCCTGCAAAATCTGGGCGGTTGTCCGGCTTTGGCGGACGTTACCCAGCAAACCTCGCCAGACATCGCTGGAGAATTCCTCTGGAAGAGCCAAGGAGATGTTCCCGCCGCTTTGAACAAATGGATGGTGAATATCGCCGTTGGGGACAAGGATACATTCAACAACCTCGTCTCGTTTTGTTCGTCTTCGGAGCACTCGAAGTACCAAACATGGTACTGGATTTTGAACAACTTCCAAGGCATGGTGCGCTGCATCTGGGCAAGTAAATTCGACGGCAGTGACAATGTGCGTCCCGTCCTTGCTTTCTGAGAAACCGGTGTACTGACGACTGTTTCCAAAAGCTGTTAGGACAGTATCCGGATAAAGAAAGGAGGAAGTGTTGTATGCTCTTCTTTCTGTTGGGAGAAGAAGAATAGAAAGATATTGTTGAGTTTTGTTGCAGGTCGAGCTTGCAAGGTCTGCCGTGGTGAGAATTTGCTTTTTTAAAGGATAAGAAGTGATACGTATGGAAAAGAAACGAATGCCATTGCAGCATAAAATCATTTTCGGATATATCATCTTAGTGGCGGTCATAGGCAGTATGATCGCCATTTTGATATATGAGCGGCGGCAGATGCGGGAAGTTGAAGGCGGCGCGTGGCACGGCTGTGGAGGATGTACGAGGACATATACACCACCCATCGCCACGTCACCGGGCTTGCCCTGCAAGGCGAGGCTGCGGCAGGATGGAGTGATGCAGAAAGAAGGTGACGGACAATAAGGAAAACAGGATATGGAAACGGGAATGACAGACAAGAGGCAAGGGAGGCATACTGAACATCTCCGCACGAAGATAGCCGCAGGTAAGCGGTTGAGCAAATACATCTTGTCATAATATCCTTTCCCGTTTATCTTTGTGTGCAAAAAGGATTTATGGCAAAATATATGACAAGGGAGGAGTTTTTCCATATTCTTCTTCGACAACGCCAAAGCAACTTAACGGTAAAGGACTTTTGTGCGAATGAAGGATATAACCGTTCCCAGTTTTACGACTGGCGCTCACGTTTCAATATCTCGGACGAGGAGCTTAAATCCGGAAGTGTCCCCACAGCTGGCATGGATGGTTTTGTTCCGATAAGCATAGACAACAACAATGTATCTGCACCAACGTTTCAGTCCCAACCTGCCTTGTGTCCGCAAAAGACAGAGAAAACTTCCGGTAAATGTACTGACAACTCGGAAATATCCCTGGAGCTTCCCAACGGGATTAAAATGAAATTTAAGGGCACGGGTGGCTGTAAAGCCGCTTTGAGCCTGCTCACTAAACTGTGTGGAACATGTTTTGCCTGAACGACTCCACGCGTTACTTTTTATGCCCCGGCAGTACCGACATGCGTAAGGGCATGTTCAGCTTGAGCGGTCTGATCCGGGAAAAAATGAACGGGGATGTCCGGAATGGAGATGTGTACATTTTTATCAACAGGCTGAAAAACCGTATAAAGCTTCTGCACGCAGAAACGGGAGGTCTGGTGATGTACGAGAAACTGCTTGAGGAAGGAACTTTTGCAAACCTTCTCGTCGTAATAGGCGCAACGGTCGTATACGTCTTTCAGCCGTCCGCTTTCCAGGATCTTGTCGAGTGCCCTTACCGGGGTGTTGTCGCTCGGATAGCTTAAAGCACCGTAAACCCAACGGTAAACGAACATTTTTTTATGAAAGAATACGATTTAGACCACGAGAAAACTTTTATTTCTGCATTTCAAGCCGGAGAGGAGAAGGTTTTCCGGTATGTTTTTGAAAAATTTTATTCTTCGTTGTGTGTGTATTGTCTGCGTTTGATTCGGGAGGAATGGGTTGCAGCCGACCTGGTGCAGGAAGCTTTTGTAAAATTGTGGGAAAACAGACAGAATTTTAGTTCGCTTTTGACGATACGTTCCTATCTATATACAATCGTTCGTAATTCCGGCATCAATTATTTGCGGTATATGAAAATGAAGGCGGAAAAATTGGAAGAAAGAGGAGAGGAGACTGAAACTTCTGCTGTAGAATTGATCATCCGTCAGGAAGTAGAACGGCAATTACTGGAAATGATACAGGAATTGACTCCGGAATGCCGACGGGTAGTAAATTTGTTGTCTGAAGGAAAATCTTATAAAGAAGTAGGCGAACTGCTGCACATTTCTGCAAATACAGTAAAAATAAGTCGATCAGGATTGTAAAAACAGCCATTGTTGAAAACCCGACAATGGCTGTTTTATTTTGATTTGTTTTTACTTCGGGAAAATAGTAACTTTGCAAAATTAATTAAAATTCTGGAATGATAGTTTGTTGGAAGTAAAACAATTAAAAATATAAAAGATGAGCTTTACGGAATTAAGTGAACAAGAGATTATCCGAAGAAATTCATTGAATGAATTGGCTAAACTGGGGATAGAAGCCTATCCGGCACCGGAGTTTCAAGTGAATGCCCATGCGGCAGAAATAAAAGAGCGGTTCGACGAAACAGCAGAGCCCCGGAATGTGGTGATTGCCGGACGGATGATGAGCCGGAGAATTATGGGTAAAGCTTCATTTTTCGAATTACAGGATGCTACCGGCCGGATCCAGGTGTATGTCAGCCGGGACGATATTTCTACAGATGAAGCATCGACCGCTTACAATACGGTTTTCAAGAAATTGATGGATATCGGTGACATTGTCGGAGTGAAGGGATTTGTGTTCCGCACACAGACAGGTGAGATTTCCGTACACGCCAAAGAATTGACCATGTTGTCGAAATCGTTGCGGCCGCTGCCGATTGTGAAAGAGAAGGAAGGCAAGGTGTTCGATGCCTTTACCGATCCCGAACAGCGTTACCGCCAGCGTTATCTCGACCTGATCGTGAATCCTCAGGTCAAGGAAGTCTTTGTGAAACGTACCAGGATGATCAACGCTATCCGGAATTTCTTCAATTCCAAAGGGTATCTGGAGGTGGAAACCCCTGTGTTGCAAGCCATTCCCGGAGGAGCGTCTGCACGTCCGTTTATCACTCATCATAATGCATTGGATATCCCTTTGTATTTGCGTATTGCCAACGAATTATACCTGAAACGGCTGATTGTCGGCGGTTTTGAAGGGGTGTACGAATTTTCCCGGAATTTCCGGAATGAGGGAATGGACCGGACACATAATCCGGAATTTACCTGTATGGAAATTTATGTGGCTTATAAAGATTATCTGTGGATGATGAACTTCACGGAAGAGATGATCGAAACGGCTGCGCTGGCGATCAACGGGACTACGAAAGCGGTGATAGGCGAAAATGAAATCGACTTTAAACGTCCTTTCCGGCGGGTACGTATGGCCGATGCCATTAAAGAATATACCGGGTACGACATCGAGAAAATGTCGGAAGAAGAGTTGTACGAGGCTTGTGTAAAAATGGAGATCCCCGTGGATAAGACCATGGGTAAGGGTAAACTGATCGATGAGATCTTCGGTGAAAAGTGTGAAGGACATTATATCCAGCCCACTTTTATTTACGATTATCCCAAAGAGATGTCGCCGTTGACGAAGAAACATCGCGAAAATCCGGAACTGACCGAACGTTTCGAGCTGTTTGTAAACGGTAAGGAAGTGGCTAATGGCTATTCCGAGCTGAACGACCCGATCGATCAGCTGGAACGTTTTCAGGATCAGCTGAAATTGCAGGAAAGAGGAGATGACGAAGCCATGTATATCGACTATGATTTTGTACGCGCACTGGAATATGGCATGCCGCCGACTTCCGGTATGGGTATCGGTATCGACCGGCTTTGTATGTTCCTGACCAATAGCGCGTCGATTCAGGATGTGTTGTTCTTTCCCCAGATGAAGCCCGAAAAGAAAGTTACCGTAGACGGCGATGAGAAATACGAGGCGCTGGGGATTCCGAAAGAATGGATCGCAGTGGTGAAGAAAGCCGGATATCAGACGGTGGAAGCTTTGAAAGCAGTCGGGAATACGAATAAATTGCATCAGGAGCTTTGCGGAATCAACAAAAAAGAAAAGTTGGGATTGTCAGGGTTGACTCCCGAAGAAGTGAAAAAATGGTTGGCTTAAACTAAATTTTATCGGCATGGAAATTCCTGAAAATCCACGGATTGCGATCGTCGGCGGCGGAAGCTGGGCTACGGCTATTGCTAAGATTCTGCTGGAAACGAATGAGCATATCAATTGGTTTATGCGTAATATCGAGACCATCAACGCTTTTAAAGAGTTGAACCATAACCCTCGCTATCTTTGTTCGGTCGATTTCGATCTGTCGCGGATTTCTTTTACGGATAATCTGGACAAACTGATTGCCCGTTCGGATATCATCATTTTTGCTATACCGAGTGCTTTTCTTAAAAATGTGGTGGCAAAAGCCACCCGTCCGTTGAAAGACAAGATTGTGGTGTCGGCGATTAAAGGAATGATCCCGGATGATAATCTGATTATCGGTGAGTTCTTCCACCAGCAGTATGAAGTACCTTTGGAGCAGATCGTGGTGATTTCAGGGCCTTGTCATGCAGAAGAGATTGCTTTGGAACGCCTGTCTTACCTGACCTTTGCCTGTGACGATACCCGGGTGGCCCGGTTGGTGTCACAATTGTTCAACTGCCATTATGTGAAGACGACGATTTCGGACGATATCTATGGTACGGAGTATGCGGCTGTTATGAAGAATATTATCGCTATTGCAGCGGGAATATGTCATGGATTGCGATATGGAGATAATTTTCAGGCCGTTTTGGTATCCAATGCCATTCAGGAGATGGAGCGTTTTGTGGCTGCCGTTCATCCGATAGAAAGGGATATCAAGAGTTCGGCCTATCTGGGGGATTTGCTGGTAACCGCTTATTCACAGTTTAGCCGGAACCGGACTTTCGGGACGATGATCGGTAAAGGATATTCGGTGAAATCGGCACAAATGGAAATGCTGATGATTGCCGAAGGATATTTCGGCGTGAAAGGAATTAAAGAAATCAACGACCAGTATAATGTGCATATGCCGATAACGAATGCCGTTTATAATATTCTGTACGAACGGATTAGCCCGGCATTGGAGATCCGGTTGCTGACCGAGCAGTTGAGGTAAAAAGTAAAATGCTAAAAGCTAAATGCTAAAAGCTAAAAGCTAAATGCTAAAAGCTAAATGCTAAAAGCTAAATGCTAAAAGCTAAAAGCTAAATGCTAAAAGCTAAAAGCTAAATGCTAAAAGCTAAAAGCTAAATGCTAAAAGCTATAGGCTGAGAGAGAGAAGGGGGAAGAGGAAAAAAGAGAAAATAGGATATGGTGAAAGAAAGGATAATCGGTTGTATCAGGAAAGTCTGGCCGGTGGCATTGAAAACCTCTTGCTGGTTTTTGAAGATTATGCTTCCGGTTTCTTTCGTGGTGATGTTGCTTACCTACTTTCAGGTGTTGCCGGCTGTTTCTGCTGTGGTAGCTCCTTTGTTCACCAGGATCGGTTTGCCCGGTGATGCGGCTTTGGTCTTTGTGACCGGTATTTTTACCAATATCTATACGGTGATCGCTTTGCTGTCGAATATGGATTTCACGGTGAGAGAAGGGATTTTGTTGGCTATGATGTGCCTGATTTCCCATAATTATCCGGTGGAAACTTTGGTACAGAAGAAAACCGGTTCTGCGGGTTGGAAGATGGTCTTACTCCGTTTTACCTGTAGTTTTATCGCTGCTGCCGTTTTAAATCTGATCTTGCCGGAGTTTGCAGGGCGGATGATAGCGCAGCCTTCTGTCGACTTGGGATTCCGCGATACTTTGTTCAATTGGCTGCAAACCAGTCTGTGGTTGTCCCTGAAAGTCGTGGCCCTGATTACCGGATTGATGATCCTGCAACGTCTGTTGGAAGAATTCGGGGTATTGAAATGGATCTCTTCGCTTTTAGGTCCGGGTATGCAATTGTTGGGTTTACCCCGACAGGTGGCTTTTTTATGGGTGGTGGGCAATACGCTGGGGTTGGCTTACGGTTCCGCTGTATTGATGGATTATGCCCGGCAAGGTAAACTAACCGGGACCGAAGCGGATTTGTTGAATTATCATCTGGCGATATCGCATTCGCAGTTGGAAGATCCTTTGTTGTTTGCCGTATTGGGGTTACCTGTCGTATGGCTGATCGTCCCGCGAATATTATTGGCTTTTATTGTCGTTTGGCTCAAGCGATTGGCCGATTTTATCTTTCCGGCTCAAGCAATGGCCTTAAGTCAAAAAATTTAATTTTTTTGTTATGTATACTTTAATTGAAGTAACTACCCGACAACATGAAACGGACTTTCTGGAATTACCGGTAAGACTATATAAAGGAAATCCCTGGTGGATACGTCCTTTGGATAATGATATCCGGAATGTATTCGATCCTGCGAAAAATCCTTGTTTCCAAAATGGCGAATGTATCCGCTGGATTTTGAAGGACGAGGCAGGGCAATGTGTAGGGAGAGTAGCTGCTTTTATCAATCGGAAAACCTGTCATCTGGACAAATATAGTGTCGGGCAAATGGGATTTTTTGAATGTATCGACGACCGGCAGGCCGCTTTTTGTTTGTTCGATAAATGCAGGGAGTGGCTCGAAGGAAAAGGTATGGAGGCCATGGAAGGGCCGGTAAATTTCGGGGAACGGATTGAGTGGTGGGGGTTGTTGGTCGATGGATTCGATCAGTCGCCTGTTTATGCGATGCCTTATACCCAGCCTTATTATGTTTCTTTTTTTGAAAACTACGGTTTCCGGGATTTTTTCAAACAGTTTACATTCCGCACCCGTCTTGTTATGGACAGCCTTTCTAAAATTGTCGTTTGGAAAGCCGACCGGATATTGAAAAATCCCGATTATACGGTCCAGACCTATGGGGATATCGGGAAGCAGAAAGCCATAGAAGCCTTATTGGAGGTCTATAATAAAGCCTGGAATCTGGAAGTACACGGAGTAGACGGGATTACCCGGGAGCAGGTAGAAGCGATTTATAAAAGTTTACAACCGATTATCGATAAGGATTTGATTTATTTTGCTTTTTATAAAGAGCAACCGATCGGTTTTTTCCTGATGTTCCCGGAAATCAATCAGGTAGTGAGACATTTAAATGGAAAAATGAATTTGTGGGGTGGTTTGAAACTGATGTATTACCGTCATTTCCGGAAAATCGATGTGGCTTTGGGACAGTTGTTCGGAGTGGTACCCGAGTTTCAGGGGAAAGGAGTGGAAGCGGCCATGATCAAACGCTTTACTGAGCGCATTATCGAAGCGAACAGGGAATATAAATATCTGGAATTGAATTGGGTGGGCGATTTTAATCCTCCAATGATACATCTGATGGATTACATCGGAGCGAAAGCCTGGCGCACCCATATCACTTACCGGAAATTGTTCCGGGAGGATATCGAATTTGTCCGTTCTGTAGATAAAATGAATTGAAAAACTAGAGGAAGATGAGTATGAGGTAAATAAGACGGATTATTTCGTTTGCTTCATAAAAGCCTGATACTCATCTTCGCTGACTTCTACTTCTAAAAAAATTTTTCTTTTTCTTACTATTTTCTGCTCATCTTTGGCTTTATGAAGCCGGATCATCTCATTGTTTTTTTCTAAGGCTTCCGAATAATATTTGAACAGATCGATATTCAAAGCCATTGAAATATATAATGATCAGAAGAAATACGTTGAGCGAGGTGAAAAGGATGGCAGTTGGAGAGTGGTTGTGACACAGTGACATACCCCTTATAGTTGACGAAAAAAGAGGGGGTATCGATCATTTCGACTTACCCCCAATATTTCCCGCAACTTTTTCCATTGTCAGTTTCCGTGTTTGGAATGTAACTTCAGCCGCATCAGCCGAAGATCTTCTTCTGCATAATCCCCTTCGAATTCGTCGAAAGCTTCGGAAATATTGTCGGAACTCGCCTCCATAAAATAATCCATGATTTCCTGCTGTTGCTCTTCGTCGAGGATCTTATTGATATAATAATCGATGTTTAATTTCGTTCCGGAAAAGACGATCGCTTCCATCTCCTTGATCAGTTCGTCGAAGTTGAGCCCCAAAGCCGAAGCGATATCTTCCAGATCGATCTGGCGGTCGATATTCTGGATGATGTATACTTTGAATTTGGATTTATTGGCTACTGTTTTCACGACCATATCCTGTGCCCGTTCGATCTCGTTGTCTTCAACGTATTGTTTGATGACTTCGACGAATTCTTTGCCGTATTTCTGTGCTTTCCCGGCACCTACGCCCTGGATGTTGGCCAATTCTTCGAGTGTGATCGGATAATTGGTACACATATCTTCCAGTGACGGGTCCTGGAAAATGACGTAAGGAGGCAAGTTATTGGTCTTGGCTATTTTCTTCCGTAAATCTTTCAGGATAGCGAATAAAGTGCTGTCCAACGCAGATACACCACCTTTCTCCTGTATCTTTTCTTCTTCTTCGTTCTCGTCGAAATTGTGATCTTCCATCAGCATAAAACTTTTAGGGTTATCCAAAAATTTTTGGCCTTCATCCGTTAGTTTGATTACTCCGTATTGTTCTATATCTTTTTCGATAAATGAACTGACTAAAGCCCTCCGGTATACCATCGTCCAGAATTGCCGGCTTTTTTCCGAACCGGCACCGAATAATTCCAGTTTATCATGCTTATACGATTTGATGGCAGAATCGGCTTCACCGATGAGGATATTAACCAAATGTTCGATTTTGAATTTTTCTTTAACATCGCTGACCAGTTGCAGGGCATCGACCATATAATCTTCGCCTTCGAACTCTTTCTTCGGATAGAGGCAGTTGTCACAACAGCCGCAGTTGTCTTCTTCATAGGTTTCTCCGAAATAATGGAGCAGTACTTTACGCCGGCATAAAGAAGTCTCGGCATAAGCGACTGTTTCCATCAGCAATTGTTTACCGATTTCCTGTTCGGCAATGGGTTTCCCCTGCATAAACTTTTCGAGCTTTTGGATGTCTTTAAAACTATAATAAGTCAGACAGATTCCTTCGCCACCATCCCGTCCTGCCCGTCCTGTCTCCTGATAATACCCTTCGAGACTTTTAGGAATGTCGTAATGGATGACAAAGCGTACGTCTGGTTTGTCGATCCCCATACCGAAAGCAATGGTCGCTACAATAACGTCCACCTCTTCCATCAGGAAGCGGTCCTGGTTGGTACTTCGGGTACTGGCATCCATTCCCGCATGATA
>ENA-ORKV01002712-ORKV01002712.1-human-gut-metagenome-genome-assembly--contig:-NODE-2712-length-10142-cov-2.427819_pt1 | contig 10142 bp, 9 predicted proteins | sample MGYA00243058_ERZ508805 | MGnify/ENA primary metagenome ERZ508805 (study PRJEB26277, sample SAMN04329770) | human gut metagenome | biome: human-associated habitat | host: Homo sapiens | place: USA... | reverse complement strand
AGTGTCGGAACTGCGGCAATTTCATTTGCAACTCCATCCGGCGCATAGGTTGCCTGCCCCTTTTCAGGGACTTTTGTCTGCTGTGACGCAGCACTTGCACTATTCGCTGCCGCCGTCACTGCTGCCGTTGCCTGTGCCGTCTGTGTTACCGTAACACCGCTTCCACTCGCCACAGCCTGCCCTTTTGGCTGTTCATCATCACCAAACTCAGCCTGAACCAAGCAGACGGCGCCCACTGCAATCAGCACAATTACTGCAATGAGACCGACAATCCATCGACCTGACACTGCCCGTCCCATACTGCTTCGATATTTACTTCTGCTTGAATATGAACTGTTTCCTATATAGTTATCAGAGCCTTTAGAAAAACGGCTGCGCCTTCTTCTTCGTCTCTCGCGATTATTATAACCTTTCATGTAATTCATCTTTACACCTCATTCCGAGAGCAATTCCCTGCTCCCATTACGTAGCCCTAGTATAACACTAATCTTTCGGCTTTTCAATGACGATTTTCCCTCCAATAAATTCCAGTTTTACTTTATTTCCATCCATTCCCATTTGTTCCAGCAACTCACTTGGAATCTGCACACGTCCGGCGCGGTCAAGAACCGCAAACTCTTCCTGAGTCTCTTCTTCCTGCCAGTCAATGTCCAGATAGTTATATGCAAATACGGCACATCCCACCGGTGATATGCCGACGGTCTTGTCCTCCATGCCCATTTCTTCGATTACTTCGGCAATCAGTTTGTGAACCACGCCGTGGCTGCATCCCGGGCAGTAGTGCATGGGATTATCGTTCATCAGAGTCGGTTTCTTGGCAACCAGGTTCTCGGGTTTGATAATATCTTCTTTTGTCATAATCACTTCTCCTTATCTGTTGGTGAACCGTATGAAAAACTCCATAAGCTTTACAAATATAGCTGCGCCGCAAACGTATATAAACAGTTTGAAGTCGTCCCTTGCTACAATGTACACGATGATAGATGCCAGGGCAAGTATCAGAAAGAGAATATTCAGTACGTTTCTTATTTTATCAGGATTCATTTCTTAATTTGAGAGTTGAGGATTAAAAATAAAAAATAAAAATAGAGTTGGCTGAGACTTCTTGATTCTCAACCCTCGATTTTTAATTTGGCAAGCGCCTCTACAATCTCGTCCGGGTCGGGAACGATGCCGCCGAGACGTCCGAAGTGCTCTACTTTCACCTTACCGTTTACGGCGAGGCGGACATCCTCAATCATCTGTCCGGCATTCAACTCGGTAACCAGTATGCCTTTTACCTTGTCGGCGTATGCGGCAATGGCTTTGGTTGGGAACGGCCACAGAGTGATGGGGCGAAGCATTCCGACCTTGAGACCTTCTTCGCGCGCCATTTCCATGGCTTTCTGGCCGATACGCGCCATGGAGCCGAAAGCTACAATCAGGTATTCGGCATCCTCGCAGTGAATCTCTTCAAAGCGTACCTCGTTCTCTTCGATTTCTTTGTATTTGGCCTGGAAGCGGATGTTGTTCTTCTCCATCTCTTCCGGTTTCAGTTCCAGAGAAGTGATGACGTTGGGCTTGCGGCCGTTGGTTCTGCCGGTAGTGGCCCACGGACATTGCTCGATAACTTCGGCATCCGTGCGGCGCGGCTTCTGTGCGGGAAGAACTACCTTCTCCATCATCTGTCCGATTACGCCGTCGGCAAGGATGATAGCCGGATTGCGGTACTTGAAGGCAAGCTCGAAGCCCAGGCTTACGAAGTCCGCCATTTCCTGTACGGAAGCGGGGGCAAGTGCGATAAGGCGATAGTCACCGGGACCGCCGCGCATTACATTTACAATCAGACACGGCAATTCGGCTCCTGCAATGTAGGAGATACCTTCCTGCTTGAGGCTGACACCGGGGCTGGATGAAGAGGTCATTACCATTTTTCCGCTTCCGGCGCCACCGTATACCATATTGATAGCTGCCACTTCACTCTCTGCCTGAAGTACTACCATACCGGTGGTTTCCCACGGTTTCAGTTCGGCGAGTGTTTCCAATACCTCTGATTGGGGGGTAATAGGGTAACCGAAGTATCCGTCGGCGCCGCAGCGGATGGCTGCATGGGCGATGGCTTCGTTTCCTTTCATTAATACAACTTCTTCTGCCATATTCTTCTTATTTATTCAACTTTTACTTTATAAACCGAGATACATCCGTCCGGACATACAGTTGCGCATGAGCTGCATCCGTTACAGGTATCTTCCAATATCTGGTGGGCATAGTTATACCCTTTTACGTTCACCTCTTTGGTGAGGGCTATTACATTGAGCGGACAAGCCACAACACACAGGTTGCAGCCTTTGCAACGCTCGGTTTCTACTACGATTGCTCCTTTGATTTTTGCCATAATTTACGTTTTTTATTGATTGTACATATCCTTGTGATAGAAATTCAGAATATCCATTACCATGTTATAGGCTTGCTGGGCGGGGCTGTCCGGATTGAGGTCGATGGCATAGCGGTAGTTGTTCAGCGCTTGCTGCCAGTTGCTCTGTTTGCGGTATGCGTTCCCCCGGAGATAATAGGCTTCGTCTTTTTGCGGGAAATCGGTCTGAAGCAGTTCGTCAAGCAACAGAATGGCCTGCTCTACGTTTCCCTGACTGATAAGCTCTTTTATGGTGTTTAATTGCTCCATATCGTTCTGAGTTCCGGATTATTTAACTACAAAGATAGTTTTTATTTGAAAATGAGAGGCATCTTTACTGTGAAAAATAAGAAAATAAGGAGACGGCTGTATCTTGTCTTTTCTTATTCCCGGTGTTTGCTTCCGAAACTCCCGGCGTTTGCTTCCCATATTCCGGGTGTTTTCTATTGGAATGCCCGGTCTTTCAGGAGTAAACTCCGGGTGTTTCGGGAGCAAATGCCGGGGGATTTGGAGATATGACAATCCCTTTGTTCCGGCCTTGATTCATTACGATGCAAAGCAGGACAAAGGGATGCTCTCCTGATGAATGTGCAGATGGAATATACTTCTTCGGTCTTTTATTTTAGCAGGGGTTGTCGGGGGAGACCGGTTATTTCACAAGTTCCCCGTTTATATACAGATTCTTGAACGTGACATCTTTTGCTCCGCTAATCCGGTTTTTACCTTCCTTGACGTTATTGAAGCGGCTGTCTTCCACGCTTACATTATAAACGTGCTTGTCATCATCAAGTCCGATGATGAGTACACCGAGTTTGCTCTTCTCGCAAGTCACGTTTTTAAGGTGTACGTTGCGCACGGTAGGGGCATAGCCGCGATTGCACTTTTCCCGGTTTTCGTATTGCAGGTTGATGCGCAGTACGGCTTCGCGGCATTGGCCGACGGTGACGTTGCGTACAAATACATTCTCTATCAGTCCGCCGCGGCAGGTACTGGTTTTGATGCGGATTACGCGGTCCAGGTCGGGGCTGTCCATGCGGCAGTTCTCAACGAACAGGTTGCGGTAGCCGCCGGATATTTCACTGCCGATAACGACGCCGCCATGACCGTTTTTCATGAAGCAGCCGCGCACGATGATATTTTCGCTGGGAATGTTCCACTTGCGTCCGTCCTGGTTACGGCCGGATTTGATGGCTATGCAGTCGTCGCCCGTATCGAAGGTACAGTTTTCTATCAGTACGTTTTTGCAGGATTCCGGGTCGCAGCCGTCTCCGTTGGGACCACGGTTGAATACGTGTACGCCACGTACGATGAGGCTTTCACAAAACAACGGGTGTATAACCCAGAACGGAGAGTTCAGCAGGGTTACATCCTCTATCAGTACCGTGTTGCAGGAATAGAGGTTGATGAGCTGCGGGCGCATGCCGTCTTCGGGTTTCATGATTCGCTTGTATCCCGGCGTGGATGTTTCTCCGTACATCAGCAGACGTTCGCGTCCGCCGTTGCGTTGGGCAACCATGCCTTCTTTCCAGCCATAGCGCGGAGCGCCGCACATCGGCCACCAGGTTTCGTTGGAGCCCTGGCCGTCGATTGTCCCTTTGCCGGTAATGGCGATGTTGGTTTCACCGTATGCGTATATCAGCGGGCGGGCATTGTAGCAGTCCAGACCTTCCCAACGGGTGATGACGGCAGGGAAGTAAAGGCTCTGGTCGGTGGAGAATTTCAGTACGGCTCCTTCTTCCACATGAAAATTTACGTTGCTCTTTAGGGTGATGGGACCGGTATGGAAAGTCCCTTTAGGTACTACGACCGTTCCGCCGCCGTTCAGGCTGCATGTCAGGATGGCCCGGTTGATAGCCTCATGGCAAGGTTCATCCGGCGTATCCGGTTGTGCACCGAAGTCTGTGATGAGGTAGGTACGTTTGGGGAAAGAGGTCCGCTTGATTTGTTTTTCAATTTTGGCGCTTTCCTTGAAGGCTTTGTCAAAGTCTATCGGATTGGCGGTGGCCAGGGTTACCGATAGAAGCAGGGAGATGATTCCGATTACTTTCTTCATGCGTTTTTCTTTTATGTTCTTAAATGGTAAATAGATTACGCAGGCAAAAGTAGGAAAACTCTTCCGGTGACAGAGGTTAGTTTTTGATTGAAAGGGTGTAATAATTGACTGAGATGAAGAAAAATCCGTTCCGTAAGATGAAAAAATCATCCCATGAGATGAAATAAATCGTCTCGCGGGATGATTTCCTTTATCTCGCAGGGCGAATAATTCCGTCTCGCGGGATGAAAATAACCGGTTAAGGGCTTCCTTGAATCCGAGGGTTATCCCTGTACCGGTATTTTGTCTATTCTCCGCTGGTGGCGTCCGCCCTCAAACGAAGTGTTGAAGAATTCGGTCATAATCATATCCGCTTCTTCCGTGCCGATGAAGCGTCCCGGCATGACAAGGACATTGGCATCGTTGTGCTGGCGTGCCAGATGAGCAATTTCGGCAGTCCAGCAAAGAGCCGCACGAATGCCCTGATGCTTGTTGAGCGTCATGTTGATGCCGTTTCCGCTGCCGCAGATAGCAATTCCCGGGTAACATTCGCCTGCCTCGACAGCTTGCGCCAGCTGATGGGCAAAGTCGGGATAGTCGCAGCTTTCGGTAGAGTAGGTTCCGTAATCTTTGTAAGGCCAGCCTTTGGCTTCCAGCCAACCGCGGACATACTCTTTCAGTTCAAAGCCGGCGTGGTCGGAACAAAGTCCAATAGTTTTCATATAAAATAAAATGATAGAGTGATAATGTGAAAAAGTGATAGAGCAATGAGGTGATGATGTAGTGCAGCATGTGCAGGCTTTTCTACCTTATCGCCTCATTACTCTATCATTATTTTACTGTTGTTTTATTAAATCATTGCCTTTACTTGCTTGTACACGTTTTCTGCCGTGAAGCCCAGCTTTTCGTCCAGCACTTTGTAAGGAGCGGAGAAACCGAACGATTCCAATCCCCAAACCTTACCGTGGGCGCCTACCAAACCTTCCAGCGTAACGGGCAGGCCGGCGGTCAGACCGAATACTTTTGCATTTGCCGGAATCACGCTCTCCTGATAGCCCGGAGCTTGACTGCGGAACAGTCCCTCGGACGGAACAGATACGATGCGCAGCTTGACACCATCCTTGCGCAGCAGTTCTGCACCGGCCACCAGCGTGGCTACTTCGGAACCGGAAGCTACAAGGATAACGTCCGGATTCTCGTCCGAACCGGCTACGATATAGGCGCCTTTGGCTGCCTGGCTGTAATCGTTGCCTGCAGGCAGGTTGGTGATGTTCTGACGGGAGAATATCAAAGCGGTCGGGGTAGACACGTTCTCCATGGCAAGTTTCCATGCTACGGTTGTTTCTTCCGCATCGGCAGGGCGGAGTACCAGCATGGAGTTATGCCCCTTGTGGTTTTTCAGCTTTTCCATTAAGCGGATTTGAGCTTCCTGTTCCACCGGTTCGTGCGTAGGACCGTCTTCGCCTACGCGGAATGCGTCGTGTGTCCAGATGAATTTTACGGGAGTTTCCATGAGGGCAGCCATACGTACGGCGGGTTTCATGTAGTCGGAGAATACGAAGAATGTTCCGCAAGCGGGGATAACGCCGCCATGCAGTGCCATACCGATGCAGCAGCATGCCATTGTCAGTTCCGATACGCCTGCCTGGAAGAATGCACCGCTGAAATCGCCTTTCTTGAAGGAGTGGGTCTTTTTCAGGAAGCCGTCGGTCTTGTCGGAGTTGGACAAGTCGGCGGAAGCCACAATCATGTTTTCCACCTGAGTGGCGAGAGCGCCGAGTACGGTAGCCGATGCGGCACGTGTAGCGACATTGGCTTTCTGTTCGATTGCAGCCCAGTCCACTTCGGGAGCCTTGCCGGAGAAGAACAGTTCCAGTTTGGCTGCCTTTTCGGGATTGGCTTTTGCCCATGCGGCTTTAGCAGCATATTTTTCTGCCATGATGCCCTTCAGTTCGGCAGCGCGTTTGGCATAAAGTTCGGCTACTTCGGGGAAGATAGTGAACGGATTTTCAGGGTTTCCGCCCAGGTTCTTGATTGTATTTACATAAGCATCGCCGCCCAAAGGAGCGCCATGAGTTGCGCAGTTGGCTTCGTAACTGCTGCCGTCTGCCTTGCGTGCACCTTTACCCATAACGGTGTGACCGATAATCAGTGTGGGACGTTCCGTTTCTGCTTTAGCTTCATTGAGCGCGCCACGAATAGCATCGGCATCGTTACCGTCGATTTTGATAACTTTCCAGCCCCATGCTTCGTATTTTTTAGCGGTATCTTCGATTGTTACATCTTTCGTTTCGGTTGAGAGCTGGATGTCGTTTGCATCATAGAACATGATGAGGTTGTCCAAGCCCAGAGCGCCGGCAATACGGCCTGCACCTTGTGAAATCTCCTCCTGAACGCCACCGTCGGAAATATATGCATAGATCGTCTGGTTCATTACTTCCTCAAAACGGGCTTTCATGAACTTGGCGGCGATGGCTGCTCCAACGGCAAAGGTATGTCCTTGTCCCAACGGGCCGGAAGTGTTTTCGATGCCGCGCATCAGGTCGCGTTCGGGATGTCCCGGAGTGGGGCTTCCCCATTGGCGGAACTCTTTCAACTCATCCAATGTGAATTTGCCTGTCAGCGCCAATGTGGAGTAAAGCATCGGTGACATGTGTCCCGGGTCGAGGAAGAAACGGTCGCGGCCTTCCCAAGCGGGATTCTCAGGATCGTATACTAAGAACTCGGAAAAGAGTACATTCACAAAGTCGGCGCCGCCCATAGCACCGCCCGGGTGTCCGGAGTTGGCTTTTTCGACCATAGAAGCAGCAAGGATACGGATGTTGTCCGCTGCAAGGTTCATAAGTTTCTTGTCGTTCATATTATAAAATATAATTGTTATTTGAATATTCTGTAAGTGAATTGAATTCTTGCTTGTTGGTTTTACCAGGACAAAGATAACTCTTTATGTGCAATTTACAATATAGAAAGCTGCTCTTTTTTCTTGTCTGTATAACCTGCTTCCTGTTTTGAATACAATAACTGTTCACTGCTGACTGGTGGGTTTAGGATTGTCTGCCGGAAGGTAAACAAGGTGTGCTGTCGTTGTTGGGAGTTATTTATTTCTCTGCCGGAAATGGAACAATACCGGCTGCCGGGGAGTTTGTCCGGTATAGATGACAGGAAGGCCGGTTTAATAAAAAAGACGCCTTCTTCACAGAAAGCGTCTTTTTTATTATAAATCGAATTGTTTTTATTCTAATCTGCGTGCACCGTCGCTGATTACAACATCGTAAATCTTCGGACTTCTGTTGAATTTCTTCTTGAATTCTTCTTTGGCTCTTTCAACGAAAGTACTATAAAGCTCTTCTTTAACGAGGTTGATGGTACAACCGCCAAATCCACCGCCCATTACGCGCGAACCGGTTACACCGCAGTCAAAAGCAAGGTCGTTCAGGAAGTCGAGTTCTTCGCAGCTTACTTCATACAGTTTGCTCATGCCCTGGTGTGTTTCGTACATCTTTTGACCTACCGTTTCGTAATCGCCTTTCTCCAAAGCATCGCAAACATCGAGTACGCGTTGGATTTCTTCAATCACATATTCTGCACGCATAAAGTCTTCTGCACTGATTTCGGCTTTGGCTTCTTCAAGCATTTCCATGTTGCAGTCGCGCAGGAATTCTACATGCGGATGTTTCTTCTGGATAGCGGCAACAGCAGCCTCGCAACTTTGGCGACGTTTATTGTATGCCGACGAAGCAAGTTCGTGTTTTACCACAGAATCTACCAGTACCAAACGGTAACCTTTTGGCTCGAACGGGAAGTACTGGTATTCCAATGAACGGCAATCTAAACGGATGAGACTGCCTTTCTTGCCGAATACGGAAGCGAATTGGTCCATAATACCGCAGTTGACGCCACAATAGTTGTGTTCCGTAGCCTGGCCAACTTTGGCCAATTCGAATTTGTCGATTTTATTGTCGCCGAACAGATCGTTCAACGCATAAGCATAAGTGCTTTCCAAAGCTGCGGAAGAGGACATTCCTGCACCCAGAGGCACATCGCCTGCAAAAGCGGTATTGAATCCTTTTACTTCTACACCGCGTTTAATCATTTCGCGGCATACACCGAAAATATATCTTGCCCAACTGGCGCGGGGAGCGTCTTCTTCATTTAAACCGAACTCTACGTAGTCTTTCAAGTCAATGGAATAGGCCTTTACTGTATTTGTGCCATTCGGTTTTATTTCCGCAATCATACCTTTGTCAATTGCGCCGGGGAATACAAAACCACCGTTGTAGTCGGTGTGCTCACCGATTAGATTAATGCGTCCCGGAGAAGCATAGACTGCTCCTGTTGTTCCGTCAAAATGCTTGATGAAACGGCTTCTTACGTATTCTATATCCATGATATTGTTTTTTAAGGTGAATAAATCTAATTACCTATAATATGTATTATCAATCAACTTTAATGTCTTTATTTACATTCTTGCAACCTATCAGCGCATAATAAAGCAGGTAGGCAAGAGCTACTACAATCAGCCAGTAGCTTGTTAAGTAGCCGATTCCGTCATTCCAGTCGACAATGGCATTTTGCAACAGCGGCAGAATACCGCCACCGCATACAAGTACCATGAAAATACCGGAAGCCTTTTCCGTGTACTTGCCCAGTCCTTCTACTGCAAGGTTAAAGATACCGCCCCACATGATGGATGTACAGAGTCCGACTAACGCCAAGAACATAGCGTTGACAGGTACATTGACAAGTCCGAACATTTCTTCGGCACTGTTCTTGAATACCGGCATGTTTACCATAAGATCGGTTGGTGCAAACATGGCAGAGATAACCAGGAATATACCTATAACGGAAGCTGTGCCCAACATGGCTTTTGCTGATATTTTACTGCCGATACTGGCGCCGATGAGACGACCCACCAACATCAGTAACCAATAGGTTGCCGTTACTGAACCGGCGATAGCTTCTGCTCCTGCTCCATTTACACCCAATACATCCAAGTCGGGATTTTGTAACCATTTGTTCAGAACATTGGGTACACCGACTTCAATACCTACATATACAAAGATACCGATTGCTCCGAAGATGAAATGACGGAATGATAAAGGACCATACTGAGAAGGAGTGGTGTCGATTTTAACTTCCTGCTTTTCTTTTTCCGGAATAGTAGAGAAGAAGATGACAATGAATGCGAATGCAAAAATAGCCAGAGCCGCATACATCAATGGAAACACATCACTGATTTTTGCATTGGTAATGGAAGGTATTAAAATACCCGTAAGAATGATAACGGAGGTTCCTGCCAATGAATTGAACGAACCGCCGAGCTGGATAAGCTGGTTACCTTTGTTACCGCCACCGCCAAGTGTGTTGAGCATCGGGTTTACTACCGTATTAAGTAAACACATGGAAAAACCGGCAATGAATGCTCCCAACAGATAAATGCCGAAACTGCCCGCTACTCCTGAAAGCGTTTGGATACCCACACCGATAAATCCTACTGTAATGGCAATGAGTGCAGTCTTTTTATATCCCATTTTTTGCAACATATTACCTGCCGGATATCCCATTACTGCATATGCGATGAAGTTGGCAAATACGCCGAGAGTTCCCATCCAATTAGGTACTCCGAATTGAAATTTCAGGATATCACCCATTGGTGAGGCTAAATTGGTTACGAATGAAATCATACCAAATAAGAAAATCATCACAATAATGGCAACG
>ENA-ORKV01002697-ORKV01002697.1-human-gut-metagenome-genome-assembly--contig:-NODE-2697-length-10199-cov-2.690871_pt1 | contig 10199 bp, 11 predicted proteins | sample MGYA00243058_ERZ508805 | MGnify/ENA primary metagenome ERZ508805 (study PRJEB26277, sample SAMN04329770) | human gut metagenome | biome: human-associated habitat | host: Homo sapiens | place: USA... | reverse complement strand
AACTTGTCAAAAATTACATAATAGAAACTTCTGAAGAGGAATTCGATGAAAAAGCCCTTGAAAAAGAAGTTAAAAAAATACTTGGTGGAATTATTGGTGGAGGATTTGATCCAATTTATTTGATTGCCCAACGTTTAGTTAAGCACTCTAATGATGAAGGTTATTTAGTTGGTTCCCGTGGTTCAGTAGGTTCAAGTTTTGTCGCAACTATGATGGGTATAACAGAAGTTAATCCACTACCTGCTCATTACCGTTGCCTAAAATGCAAAACAAGTATATTTAATGATGAAGAAGGAAAATCTTATTCTGCAGAATATTCATCAGGTTTTGACCTTCCTAATAGAGAATGTCCAAATTGTCACGCTCCATTATATAAAGATGGACAAGATATGCCATTTGCTACATTCCTAGGTTTTAATGCTGACAAGGTACCAGATATTGATCTAAACTTTTCAGATTTAAATCAAGCTAGTGCCCATGCCTATACAAAGGTATTATTTGGTGAAGATAATGTTTACCGTGCTGGAACGATTGGTACTGTTGCTGATAAAACAGCTTTTGGTTTTGTTAAAGGTTATTGTGAAGAACATGGAATTCCAGATATGCGAACAGCTGAAGTAGAACGACTTGCTATTGGTTGTACTGGAGTAAAAAGAACAACCGGACAACATCCAGGAGGAATTGTTGTTATACCAGACTATAAAGAGGTTTATGATTTTACTCCATTCCAATACCCAGCAGAAGATGCAACAGCTGAATGGCGTACTACTCACTTTGATTATCATGCTATCGACCAGTGTGTATTAAAACTTGATATTTTAGGTCATTCAGATCCGACTCAATTACGTATAATTCAAATGCAGTCTAATACGGATATTATGAAAGTTCCAATGGATGATAAAGATACCATGAGTATTTTTACATCAACTGAGGCTCTAGGTGTTACCAAAGAACAAATAATGTGTAATACAGGAACACTAGGTATACCAGAATTTGGTACATCGTTTACTATAAAATTAGTAGAAGATACAAAACCAACTACATTTGGTGAATTAATAAAAATAGCTGGACTTTCTCACGGTACCGACGTTTGGTTAGGAAATGCCCAAGAATTAATTAGAAATAATATAGTTCCATTTAAGGAAACCATCGGTTGTCGTGATGATATTATGGTTTACCTAATGAATAAAGGAATGGCTCCAATCAAAGCCTTTAAAATAATGGAGTTTGTTCGTAAAGGAAAAGCCACAAAAGACCCAGAAACTTGGAAAAGTCATGTCGAAACAATGAAAGCCGCTAACATCCCAGAATGGTATATTGAGTCATGTCACAAAATAAAATACATGTTCCCAAAAGCCCATGCAGCCGCTTATGTAATGAGTGCCTTTAGAATAGCTTGGTATAAGGTACATATGCCAGTATATTTTTATTCATCTTGGTATTCATCAAAAGCAACAGATGTAGATGTAGAAGCTATGATTAAAGGATATGACGCCATAAAAGCAAGACTAGAAGATATTATCGCCAAAGGATTTGAAGCAACAAATAAGGAAACCGGTCAAGCTGAAAGTTTAAAGGTAGCCCTAGAGGCAACAGCTAGAGGAATAAAATTCTTAAATGTTGATTTGTATGAAAGTGATGCCACAGTATGGATAGCTAAAAATGATAAAGAAATTTATCCGCCATTCGTCGCTATAGATGGACTAGGTGAAACAGTTGCTAAAAATATAGTTAAAGAACGTGAAAAACAAAAATTCTTAAGTGTTGAAGATGTCCAAAAACGAGGCAAAGTATCACAAACACTAATAGATAAAATGAAAGAAATGAATCTTTTAAAAGATTTACCAGATTCAAATCAATTATCATTATTTTAATTGAGATACTAATCATTTAGTATCTTTTTTTTGCCATAATTAACTTAAAAAAAGACAAACTTTATTATTGCTTGTCCCAAATTACTTTAACATCATCTATATATTGACATTTTAAAGCATTTTCACTAGAAATTGCTAATTTATTAGTCGCTTTTTCATAAGAATTTTTAGCGTCATTCGCAAACATTGTCACCTTTACGAGCAACTTTCATATTTTCGGATAAACCATAAGGGCTATATCACGAGTAGCAATTTCAATATCAGTCATATTATCTCGTAAAGATTCTTTTCTAATATCTTTATAAGCTTTATATTCACTTGCTTTCATACAAGAACAAGATTTATATATTTCATTAGTAAGCATCGCAAACTCAATTGATTTTTCAATGCCACCTTCTTTCCATATATCAGTTAATTTAAATCTATTTACTATAGAAATTAATCTTTCCTTAATTCAGTCATCACCATAACTCTTACGTCTATAATATTCTACAGCTCTATTAATTGCTAATTCCGGATCAAATACTTCATCGCTTCTTTCTTTACCAAGTGATGCTAGCCAAAGTTTCATAGGTTTAAGCTTTTGGACTAGGTACTGATTCAATAAGCCTAAATATTCCAGCAGTATCAATTACATCCTAGTTATAATATTTGCCATCACTTGATTTTAATTTCAATTTTAATACAGACCAATATTTTCTCACATCACTACTTTCTATCAATGCACCAATAACATCACAACACTAAAATAATATTTTTTTCTGAATCCCAAACACTACGGATAGCACTGTTTTCAAATAAATTTGAAATTGTTTCTAATTTATTTTTCATCATTCCTTCACCATCCTTTATTATGTACTTGAAAAAATATTTTATCTACGCTTATATTACACTAAAAAGAAAATAAAGCCTTATTAAAAGACAAAATATTTATTAAGAAAACACATCAATTATAATTTGCTTTTTATTCCAAAATTCATTTATAATTATATTGAGGACTGATTATATGAAGTACAAAGTTTTAGTAAATAAAGAAAATAAAATAAAAGATAATTATCTTTCTAAAATAGAATTGATAACTACTAAGGATGTAGATAATTTAGATATTCAAGTAGAAAAAGAAACTTATCATGCCTATTTAAAGTTAAAGAAATTTCTTGAAACAAATAACATTATCATTGGTATCTCATCTGCATAGAGATGTAAAGTATATCAACAAGAAATATATGATAGTTTCGTCAAAGATTATGGTAAAGATTATGCTGACAAATTTGTTGCACCAGTAGGTTGTTCTGAACACCATACTGGTCTTGCGATAGATATAAATATAAAGAAAAATGGTAAATGGCCAAGTAATAATCGTGAACTCGAAAAACAAGAACCATCTCTAAGAAAAATACACAAGTATCTAGCAAGTTATGGTTTTATACTTCGTTATCCAAAAGATAAAGAAGATATAACGGGCTATCCATATGAACCATGGCATATTAGATATACTGGTGAAATTGTTGCTAAAATAATAGAATCTAATAATTACACTTTAGAAGAGTATTTAAAAAACTACTCCGGAGTTATTGTTGTAAACAAGACATCTGGTATAACTTCGTTTGATGTGGTCCATGAGATAAGTAAAATGTTAGGAATAAAAAGAATAGGTCACACAGGAACCTTAGATCCGTTAGCGGAAGGAGTTTTAGTAGTAACAATAGGTAAGGCGACTAAAATAGCAGAACTTTTAACTGCCACTTATAAAGAATACCAAGCTGGAGTATTACTAGGAATTGAAACAGACACTCTAGATATAACTGGCTCCATCATCAATAGTAAAATAGTACCGGATAATTTACCAATTGAAGAAACTCTAAATAGTTTCAAAAAAACCTATATACAAGAAGTCCCTATATATTCAGCGGTTAAAGTAAATGGCAAAAAATTATATGATTATGCCAGAGAAAATAAGCAAGTAGAACTACCAAGCAAAGAGGTAACTATAAAAGAGATAACACTACTTTCAACCGATCGAAATACATTTATATTTAAAACAACAGTATCTAAGGGTTGCTATATCAGAAGTTTAATTAGAGACATCGGAAAAAGTCTAAATACATATGCAACCATGACTAATCTAATAAGAACAAAACAAGGAAAATTCACTTTAAAAGATTCAGCGTCCCTAAAAGATGTCTTATCAGGAAAATATAAATTACTTAAGGTAGAAGAAGTTCTAGATTATAAAGTAGAAAAAGTTGATGCTTCAACAGAGAAAAAAATTAAAACCGGACAAAAATTACCAAATACTTATAATATAAGTGATAAAGTTATTTTTCTAAATCAAAATAACGAACTATTAGGAATATACTTACACGAAGAAAATTATTTAAGAGTATGGAAAAACTTCGTTTAATTAATGCTTTTTGGTAATTGTATTTTACAATATATTGGCCTATATGATACAATTGATATTAAGTAAGGTAAAGGTGATTAGTATGAAACCAGCTAAACAAATTAATTATTATGAGGCGTTAGGTCTTGATGATAATGCTAGTAGCATTGATATTGAAATAGCTTATGAAAATATAAAAGAAAAGTATAATGTATTTGGAACATATGATCCAATAAATATTAATTTAGGTGTTCAAAGACGTATACTTACAATAGCAACAGAGGCTTATAAGACGTTATCAAATCCAGCTAAACGTAAAGCCTATGATGATACTTGGAATGAAGATACAAAAACAACTCGAGATGTTAGAGTACGTGATTTAAGTCTTTTTGCAGCTCTTCAAGATAAGAAAACAAAAAATGAGTTAATTGACTATTATGATTTACTAGGTATACCGCAAACTGCTTCATGGGAAAATATTAATCAAGCATACATTAGAATGGCTTCTCTATATTATCCAAGCATGAACAAAAGTGATAGAAACAGATTAGTAAATGACAGCATCTATAGATTTTTAACTGAAGCTCATACTGTTTTATCAAGCAAAGAAAGCCGCAAAGCTTACGATGAAAAATTGAATCGACAAAGATGGGAAAAAGAAAGAAAAACAGAAAAGCCACCAATAAAAGTTGACCCTAAGAGAGTAAATGAAAACTACAAAAAGGAAAATAATAAAAATAAAAAGAAAAAAAAGCCAGAAAAAAACTCAAAACAACATTTGGACTCAAAAGATGATTCTGACTTATTTGAAGATATTGTTTTTAAAGTTACCAGCGGCGTCATAAGAATGCCACAAAAAATTTGGAGAAGAATGAGTAAAGATCCTAATAAGGCTACGCTTATTCTAGCTGGCGCAATAACACTAGGAACAATTATAGGTGGAACACTTGCCAGCAACAATGAAAAAGAAGCAGAACCACAACCAACAAGACCGCCTATCACAATGCCAGTAGAGGAAGAAGAACCAGATGAAATAGTATTAAATAGAATTCACGTAGTAGAAGAAGGAGAAGTTCTACAAAAATTTTCTAAAGACTCTAATACTTTAGTTAGTTATATTAAAGAGATAAATCACATTGAAAATAGTGACCTTATTCATCCAGGAGAGACTATAGTTATTCCATATATTATAGATAAAGAGGATTTAGACTACTATACTCAAAAAGTTGAACGTAAGGATGGTATGTCAGTACAACAATTAGCCAAAGAATATGGAACTGATGTAGAAACATTAGTTGCTATAAACAAAAAAGATATCCTAGTAATGCCTCAAGAGACAGGGCCTGAAAAAAATAGCTATATTCCACTAAGTGATACCTTATTAGTTCCAAATTTTATATCTAAACAAACCTATAATAGTTTAAAATCATCTGGACAAACAAATATACAAACACCAACAACAGGTCAACAAAAATAAGTTTACAGTTAAGTAGACTTATTTTTTTTTAATTATTTTCTAAAGTAACATAGATATAGTATAATAACTAAGAAGGTAGTGAGATAAATGTTAAAATATATCTTTTTAATAATTGGATTCATTGCAATTATCAAGTCCAGTGACATTTTAGTAGACAGTGCCTCATCAATAGCTATAAAATGTAGAGTACCAAAAATGTTAGTTGCTCTAACCATAGTATCATTTGGTACATGTGCTCCAGAAATAGCTATATCATTCACTAGTATAATTAATAAAAATGGCACAATGGCCTTTGCTAATGTTATAGGGAGTTGTATTGTAAATGTTTTTTTAATAATAGGTTTAGCATCCCTCTTGCATCCAATAAAAGTAAAACATGAAACCGTTCAAAAAGAATTACCAATTTTACTGTTAATAACTACATCATTTTCTGTTTTAATGTTAGATAGTCTTTTTAATAAAACTAATCCAAATATTTTTTCTAGAGCCGATGGTATTGTTTTAATGATTTTATTCTTAATGTTTGTAACATATTTAGTTCAAATGCTTCATCATAAGGAAAAGGAAAATAAAAAGATACCAGTAAAATATGATAACATTCTCATTGCTATAGTCTTATTAATCTTATCAATCTGTGTAATATCTGTAAGTAGTGATATTATTGTAACAAATGCTGTAAAGATAGCTAAAAGTCTAAATATAAGTGAAAAGTTAATTACTATGACAGCTATAGTTATTGGTACAAGCCTACCAGAAATGTTTATGACAGTAAGCAGTGCCAGAAAAGGCGAATTTGATATGGCTATTGGTAATATCATTGGTACTAACATATTTAATATATGCATAGTCCTAGGTTTACCAGTAGCAATCTATGGTGACATTAGCCTAAGTAGTTTTTCTATAATCGACATAATAGTAGTCTTTCTAACATCCCTAGATTTATATCTATTTGCAAGAAGTGAGAGAACTATATCTAAATCTGAAGGATTAACAATGTTACTAATATTTGCTGTATATTATGTCTCAGTAATATTTTTCTAATGATGGATGGTAATATGGAAACAAGAATCGTTGTAACAGGAATTTTAAAAGACAAAGACTTATTTTTAGTAGTAAAAAGAAGTGAAGAAGATGATCTATATCCAGGATGTTGGGAGTTTCCTGGTGGACATTTAGAATTTGGAGAAACAATTAATAATGCTTTAAAAAGAGAACTAAAAGAAGAAATTGGTTTTTCCGATTTTGACAATCCAATAATTACAAATTACACGGATGAAATAAAAGAAAATAATGGAAATAAAACTCATAATATAGAACTAGACTTTATAATTAAAGTAAATAAAGAAAAAATCAATGTTACCTTAAGTAAAGAACATATAGAATATGCATGGGTTACCAAAGAATCTGAACTATTAGACAATTACATTAAGAAAAAACTACTAAGTTTATAGTTATAATCTAAAATAAATGTTTGTAATTTAGCTAAATTATGATATAATACACTTGAGAAAGGAGTGGGAAAGAAAAAGTTCCCACTCTTATTATTTCTAGGAGGTGGCCATGAAAGAACAAATTAGTGAACTTGTAGATTCTGAAATTAAAGATTTAAATGTCTTTGTAGCAGATGCTTTTTACAAAGAAGAAGAGGGTAAAAAAATACTTGACATAGTTCTTGATAGTGATACTGTTATTGATTTAAATCTTGTTACGGAGGCATCAAGAATAATTAATAAAATAATGGATAAAGAAGGTTCATTACTAGCTGGTGTAGATGAACTAGATATTTATTCTAAGGAGAAAGGAGAATAAAACATGAACGGAAAAGAATTTAAAAAAGCTCTTGATAATATAGTTAAAGAAAAAGATATTGACCCAGAAGTTGTTTATGAAGCAATGGAGTTAGCCCTAACCTCAGCTTATAAAAAGAACTTCAACTCAAAAACTAACGTCAAAGTCTTATTCGATAGAGCAACAGGAGAAATAAAAGTATATTCATACCTTACTGTTGTACCAGACGATAAAATGACAAAAGAAGAATATGAAGATTACCTATTTGAACACTATACTGATGAAGATGATGAAGAGGAAGAAGAAACAGCTGAAGGAGAAGACGGTGAAGAAAAAGAGGCAACACCAGCTTATGAATACTTCAATCCTGAAACAGAAATTAAACTTAGTGAAGCAAAAAAAATTGATAAGACTTTAGAAATAGGAGATACAATCGATCATGAAGTAACTCCAAAGGACTTCGGAAGAGTAGCAGCATCAACTGCAAAACAAGTAGTAATTCAAAAGATAAGAGAAGCAGAAAGAAACAGTATTGTTGAAGAATTTGGAGACAAACAAGATGAACTATTAATTGGAACCGTAGCTCTAGAAGATACTGATAACTACTTCATTGATTTAGGCAGAACTAACGGAATTTTACCCAAGAAAGATATAATTCCTGGTGAAAAAATTGAAATGGGTTCCCAAATAAAAGTATATGTTACTAAAGTTGACAATAATGGTAAGAACTTATTAATTCTATTAAGTAGAAGTCATTATGGATTTGTAAAAAGATTATTTGAACTTGAAATTCCAGAACTTGCTGATGGAACAGTAATGCTATATAGTGTAGCAAGAGACCCAGGTAATAGAAGTAAAGTTGCTGTTTATTCTGAAAAAGCAAATGTCGACCCAATTGGTGCTTGCATTGGTGAAAAAGGTAGCCGTATAGCTAGAATTATTGAAGAACTTCATGGTGAAAAATTAGACGTTATTAAATATGATAAAGATCCAGCTATCTTTATTGAAAATGCTCTAGCTCCAGCCAAAGACCTAACTGTTGCTATAACTGATCCTAAAAAACAAGAAGCAATGGTAATTGCTGATGGTGATAACTTCTCACTAGCTATTGGTAAAAAAGGACAAAACGCTCGTCTGGCAAGTAAATTAACACATTATAAAATTGACATTAAAACAACTGAACAAGCAAGAGAAGCAGGTATAAACTTTAGATAGGAGGTCTATTATGAAAGTAAAAAAGATTCCTTTAAGAACATGTGTAATTACTAAAGAAAAATTACCTAAGCAAGAACTATTACGAATTGTAAGGACTAAAGAAGGCGACGTTGTTTGCGATATAACTGGAAAATTAAACGGACATGGAGCATATATTAAAAAAGATATAGCCGTCCTAGAACAAGCAAAGAAAACAAAAGCCTTAGCAAAAAAACTAGAATGCAATATAGAGGATAGTGTATATGAAGAAATAAGAAAAATTATAGAAAAGTGAGGTGAGTCTTTATGATGACTATAGAAGATTATGCATTAGATGTAGGAAAAACTATAGATGAGATTAAAGCATTATGTGATAAAATTGGTATCAACTACGAAGACGAAAAAACTCCTTTAGATGAAACTGATATTATACTACTTGATAATGAATTACAAGATGCCGAAGAATATGTAACTGGGAATATAGAAGACATAGAGGAAAAAATTCTTGATGAAGAAGTAAGCGATAAAGCTGAAATGCTTGCCATGAATACAAAGTTTGATTTAGACAATGAAACAAATTTTGAAAAAGTTAAAAGTAAACCAGTTAAGAAAGCTGAAAACAAAAAAGAATTTTTCAAAGAAAGAAAAAAAATATATAAACACCGTGAAAAATTACAAAGCAATGAAACAGCTAAAGATGAAAACGTAGTTCTATATGAAAAAGGTATGACAGTAACGGATTTAGCCAATGCTTTAGACGTAAATGCTGTTGAAATTGTTAAGAAATTAATGGCCTTATGAAATTGACGATGAGGAAAAAGACCTAGTAGAACGTCCACCAGTTGTAACTATTATGGGACATGTTGACCATGGTAAAACAACTTTACTAGACTACATTAGAAAATCTAATGTTGCATCAGGTGAAGCGGGTGGAATTACTCAGGCAATTGGAGCTTATTCAGTTAAGTATAAAGATAAATCTATTACTTTCATTGATACTCCAGGTCATGCTGCTTTTACAGAAATGAGAGCAAGAGGAGCATCAATTACTGATATTGTAATTATCATAGTCGATGCTGATGATGGAATAATGCCTCAAACAAAAGAAGCAATAGACCATGCTAAAGCAGCAGGGGTTCCAATTATAGTAGCGGTTAATAAAATAGATAAACCAACTGCTAATGTGGAAAGAGTATTAACTGAAATGTCTGCAAATGGTATTCAGCCTGAAGCTTGGGGTGGAGATACTATGTTTGTAAATATCTCTGCAGTAACAGGCGAAGGAATAGATGACTTACTAGATAGAATACTATTACTTAGTGAAATGGCTGAATTAAAAGCCAATCCAAATCGTTATGCTATCGGAACAGTTATTGAATCAAAAATAGATAAAAACTCTGGAGTAATAACAAATATATTAATTCAAAATGGTACCTTAAGACTAGGAGATCCAATCGTAATAGGAACATCTGCTGGTAAAGTT
>ENA-ORKV01002693-ORKV01002693.1-human-gut-metagenome-genome-assembly--contig:-NODE-2693-length-10212-cov-6.129847_pt1 | contig 10212 bp, 9 predicted proteins | sample MGYA00243058_ERZ508805 | MGnify/ENA primary metagenome ERZ508805 (study PRJEB26277, sample SAMN04329770) | human gut metagenome | biome: human-associated habitat | host: Homo sapiens | place: USA... | reverse complement strand
TGGGATCTTAGCTCAGCTGGGAGAGCATCTGCCTTACAAGCAGAGGGTCACAGGTTCGAGCCCTGTAGGTCCCATTCATGCCGCAGTGGCGGAACTGGCAGACGCGCAGGACTTAAAATCCTGTTGTAGTGATACAGTACCGGTTCGATTCCGGTCTGCGGCATTCATTCAAAACACTTGACAAGGGTGTTATAATGAATGAGTAAATAAAATATGTGTGTGTAGCTCAGCTGGATAGAGCACTTGGCTACGGACCAAGGTGTCGGGGGTTCGAATCCTCTCACGCACGTTATATAATATAGAAAGAGCAGGTTGTAATACCTGCTCTTTCTATATTACAAATCGTCCGCGGACGATTTGACCCCCAGGGTACGTTCTACACTCCGTTGCGGTCGGCGCTAAGCGGAAGTCCACCGGACTTCCAGCGCCCTCTCACGCACGTTATATAATATAGAATAGCTGATGATAAGGAGGTCTAAAAGGCTTCCTAATTTTTTTCAAAGGAGATAATGTGGATTTTATGTTTTCTAAGGATAAAATTGTATAGAGTTGAAAATGAAGTAATAACATAATTGAGGCACGGAGTATTAATTCCGTGCCTCAATTGTTTTATCCGGATTACCTTTCTGTTGTAAAATAAAGGGCGTTATTTCAGTGCAGATATAATTTTGAAATATGGCTTGAAAAGGCTGTAATATTTCAGACCATCTGTTTCACCGTAGCTCTTTGTGATGGCAGATCTTATGCCATTGAGATTCTTTGTTTTATTCTTGTTTTTTTCAAGAAAATCAACAAAATTTCCGGGATCATTAATATCACTGTGTGCGAAAATTATACCTGTAAAACGCTCTACCTTCTTTTTACGCGTGAGCTTTTCAGGCGTAAAAGAGTAGGATTTGTCTTTTATGGTTTTATAAATTGTCTGACCCTGTTTCATACCATAAACATGAACCAGCGTCTCATGAAGCTTGAGCAGATTGTCTTTTCCCATGCAGTTTAGGAAAGAATCTACCTCAAAATGGTCGAAGTCTTCGGATACTGCCGATACTTCAGAAATATCTGATGTATCAATGCTGTCCGTTGAGAATTTAGCCTCATCTGCTTCGTTTTTATTTGAGCTGTTACCAGAACCGTTATGAGGTGTCTGTTCGTCAGTGAATGGTAAGTCATCATTAGTCATAAGCTTATCACTTGACGGTAAGTCATCGTTAGTTGCAAGCTCATCACCTAACGGTTCACTGTCTGTATAGCTGCTATGATTGCCATCGATAAGTTCATTCAGATTGTAAGACTTTGCGGTGATAGCATCGGTATCAGTATCAGTATCGGTATTGATATTGTTATTGACGTTATCTTCCCTGGATGGAATATCTGCTACTACCTGATACTTGATGTTTTTTCTTCGCTGGACAGCCTGTTTGCAGAAATTTACATTGAATCTGCGTACAGCGAATCCCTTATCTTTCCAGAACCTTACAGCAGGGTCATAGCCTGTGTCATTGCTCATTATGATGTACTCATCAGCACATGACTCGGCTGATGCAGCATCACATTTGTTTTCACTGAATGAACCAGCGCATCCCATCAGATATCCCATATATGATACGAGCTGAAAATCAAGGGCATTCGTGCCCTCATAGGATTCCTCAAATCGGATATTTATTTTGTTATTTTCCATAAGTCTGATGACTGACATGTATGACATGTGAGGGGATTTCTTAGTGTAAAAAACAATAATTTCGTCGTCCTCATCTGCCATATCAAACAGCATCAGCCAGTTGTCGTTGACATTTTCGCTGTCTACTAAAAAGTGTCTGATAATAATCACCATTAATCCGGACAAAGGTATTGTAGCATGTGTAGGAGAAAATGGCAAATAATATAGATTTAAGTAAATGTTAACAATACAAAGAGTGCAACATATGATATAATTTTAATATATCTTGAAAATGAAGGGGGAATAGAGTTGGCAGATATTGAAATAAATAAATCAGATATTGATGAAGTTAATGATGTGATACAAGAAACAGATGAAGAAGCATATGCGTTGGATTCTGAATTTACAGAGGAAAAGGAATATAAAACAGTACAGAAATATGAGCTTGTGACGATTCTGTCGTATCTTATAGGTGTCAGAAATGAGATACTTGATCATATGTGCAGTGATGAGTATGTGGAGCTTTTAAACAGCTTAAGAGAAAATAAAAATGCGAGGATACTCAGATATCTGTGTAAGGCGCGTACAGGTCTGCTGCGCAACTATAAAAAAACAGACAATGAAATAAAATATAATCTGGGTAATATAAACAGGATGGAGTGGTTTGATGCAGAGAATATAAATAAGCTTGAGAGCTGGGAAGTGCATATTATATTGTATAATTCATCGGCTGACAAGTATTGCGTACATATTAACAAGCTGATAAATGAGCACGTGGATGCATGTAAAAAGCTTTTCCCAGACTGGATAAAATGGGAGTATATCAGGGATTTGTTTGTCATAGTGGATTATGAAAAGCCAAAGAAGCTAAAGGCAGAGTTTACTGTCTATAAAGAGCACAGAAAAGAGTATCCATATGGGATGTATATCCACTGGCGCCCGGATGGCAGGGGAAATTTGCTCAATTCTGACGGAAGGATTTTAAAGACAATATACAGACAGCATGGTGATTATTTCAACGACGGTTCAAAATACAGGGATGCAGTGGAAGATACAAAGGAAAATATATATGAGTTTATCCGTGAAAGCATGCGTGTTGTGATAGTTGTGGATTGTGAAAATTCTGATGTATACAAGCTGTATGGAGTATTAAAAAACTTAAATTCTGAGCAAATGTCCAAAATAGAAAAAATTATACTCTATGATGATTATCATACATCCTGTGGATGGGACTGGCTGGAAAAATTCATACATATCCCTGTATTCCATGAGGAGGTGGAGCGTGTGACAGACCGGAAGTCGCTTGTTGATATAAAGATGACTGCGGGAGTGTGTGAGGCATATTATAAGGACAACATAGACTCGTTTATTTTGTGCTCAAGTGATTCGGATTACTGGGGACTTATTTCATCTGTAAAGGATGCTCATTTCCTCGTGATGTACGAATATAGCAAGTGCGGACAGTCAATCAAGGATGCACTTACAAAACGATGTATTTTTCACTGTTCAATAGACGATTTCTATACAGGAAATGCAAGTGATTTAAAGAAAAAAGTCATGATAAATGAATTGAAAAATCTGACAAATGATATTGTCGGAAAGAATGGCTGGGAGATGACAAGACAGATATACGAGAGGACTAAAATTACATCGACAGAGCGAGAAATGAAGGATTTTTACAATAAATATGTTAAGTCATTGAGGTTAAAAATTAATGAGGACGGAGTATTCGAGATTGTGGTCAATGAATATTGATTATCGTAAAACTGTTTTATGTAATTATTGTCGGTCACACATGTATTGTGTGAAGGTTAAGCCTTATTTTAGCGGAAAGAGTGGGAAAGTATGATGAAACCGATGCTTGAAATCTGCTGTGGCAGCTTTTCGGATGTGAAAACAGCATATGAAAATGGTGCGGACAGGGTTGAACTGAACAGTGCCCTATATATGGGAGGGCTGACACCTACACTCGCCAATTTAATATATGCAAAGGAAAAATGCAATATACCGGTAGTGACAATGGTTCGTCCAAGGGGCGGCGGATTTTGCTATTCGGATGAAGAATACGACATTATGCTTATGGATGCAAAAATTCTTTTAGAGCATGGAGCAGACGGTATTGCGTTTGGATTTCTGACAGAGGAAAAAATGCTTGACAAAAAGCGCACGAAGGAAATGATAGAGCTCATTCATGAGTATGGCAGGGAGGCTGTGTTTCACCGCGCCTTTGACTGCATAGATAATCAGGACAGTGCAGCGGAGAGGCTTATTAGGCTTGGCGCAGATCGTATTCTCACAAGCGGTGGCGCAGCAAATGTATGGGATGGCAGAAAACAGCTTAAGCATCTTCAAAATCAATATGGAAAAGATATTACGATTCTGGCCGGAAGCGGCGTGAATGATACCGATGTGAGAGAGCTTATCGAATACACAGGTATTACGCAGGTGCACAGCTCGTGTGGCGCATGGAAGTGTGATGTGACAGCATCGGGCAATGCAGTGGATTTTTCGTATGATGAAGCGATGAAGAACTGCTATCAGTGTGCGGATGCAGGTAAGGTTAGGAAGCTTGCGGAAGTGATAAGTGGAGAGGAATATTAAAGCAAAAGATTATAGAATTTCGGAGGAAGCAATTAATGGCAGAGCAGGAAAATAGTAAGGATTTAATCAGTGTACTTTGGAGTGGCGCTGATGTACTTCGTTCAAAAATGGACGCGAATGAATATAAGAATTATCTTTTGGGAATTGTATTCTATAAATATCTATCAGATTCATTTTTGATAAGAGTATATGATTTGATAAATGATGAGAAGCCGGAATCGCTCAAGGCGGCACTTGAGGCATATAAAAATGAGTTGAAGGGTGAATATGCTAATGATTTACTTGATGAATTAAAGCAGGATCGTAAATATGTAATTGAGCCTGAGCTTACATATACATGTTTTGCAGAGGATGCAAGGAATAATTGCTTTAATCGTGAGCAATTGCAGAAAGCATTCAATAATATTGAGCAGAGCGGAGAGTTGTTTGTGGATTTGTTTTCCGACATTGATTTGTATTCGAGCAGGCTTGGAGCGGGAGACCAGAAACAAAGTGATACGATTGCAGAACTGATAAAGGTAATAGACCAGGCAGATTTGCTTAATTCCGATGGTGAAATACTTGGAGATGCATATGAATATCTGATAGGACAGTTTGCGTCAGAGACAGGTAAGAAGGCGGGAGAATTCTATACACCACAGGCAGTATCAAAAATTCTTACTAGAATAGCAATAACAGGACAGGAGAATGTGAAAGGTTTGTCAATCTATGACCCGTGTATGGGTTCGGGTTCGCTGCTTCTTAATGCAAAGAGATACTATAAAGGTGATACAAACTATATAAAGTATTATGGACAGGAACTGAACATGTCTACATATAATCTGGCAAGGATGAATATGTTCCTGCATGATGTGGCTGCAGAGAATCAGAATCTGCATCATGGAGATACTCTTGATGCAGACTGGCCAACTGGTGAGGAAACTGACTTTCACATGGTACTTATGAATCCGCCGTATTCTGCAAAATGGAGTGCTGCATCCGGATTTTTACAGGATGAAAGATTTTCAGAATATGGTGTGTTGGCGCCAAAATCAAAGGCTGATTATGCATTTTTACTTCATGGACTTTACCATCTGAAAAGCAATGGAACCATGGCAATCGTTTTGCCACATGGGGTACTTTTCAGAGGTGCAGCAGAGGGAAAAATAAGAGAAAAGCTCCTTCGTTCCGGAAACATATATGCGGTTATAGGATTGCCGGCTAATTTATTTTATAATACGTCTATTCCTACATGCATTGTTGTACTTAAAAAGCATAGAGATGGCAGAGATGTACTGTTTATTGATGCGTCAAAGAAGTTCATTAAGGGTAAAAAGCAAAACGAAATGTCGGATGAGCATATTGATGAAGTTATGGATTTGTATAACAGAAGAGAAACTGTAGACAAAGAATCCTATCTGGCAAGCTTTGAGGATATTGAAAAGAATGATTTTAACCTAAATATTCCGCGATATGTAGACAATTTTGAAAAGGAAGAGGAAGTCGATATAAATGGTCTGCTCGAGGATATGCAAAAAACAGATGACGAGATAGGAAAGGTAGAGGGTGAGTTTGTGAATCTACTAAAAGACCTGACATCGTCTGATGAAAATATAATGGCATCGTTGAATCGTTATATTGATATGATTGAGGGGTGATTTGTATGGAAAATCCAAAGATTAGATTTAAAGGGTTTACTAAGGATTGGGAACAGCGTAAGTTCGGAGAAGTAGTAGAAAAATATGAAGATCCAGTAGAGACTCCAACAGAGGGATACATGAGACTGGGAATTAGAAGTCATGCTAAAGGAACATTTCATAATTATGTTGAAAAAGGTAAGGAACTAGAAACGGCGAAAATGTTTCGTGTTGCTGCTGATAAGTTTATTGTAAATATTACATTTGGATGGGAACACGCAGTTGCAATTACAGATAAAAATGATGCTGGAAAGCTTGTTTCTCATAGGTTTCCGCAGTATAGCTTCAATGAAGGAATGATTCCAAAGTTTTTCAGATATTTGATTCTAGATGAAAGTTTCAAACATCATTTGGAACTTTCATCACCAGGCGGTGCAGGAAGAAACAGAGTTTTGAAATTAAATGAGATGCTTGAATACAAGATGAGTTTTCCATCAGAAGAGGAACAGAAAAAAATCGCATCTTATTTTGAGAAACTCGATCACCTCATCACTCTTCACCAGCGAAAGTGTGATCAGACAAAAAATCTGAAAAAATATATGCTTCAAAAAATGTTTCCACAAAATGGAGCAAAAGTTCCAGAGATTAGATTTGATGGATATACCTACGATTGGGAACAGCGTAAGTTGGGGGATTTGGTCAATCGCATAACAAGGAAAAATCAAGATTTAGTTTCAGAGTTGCCACTTACAATATCGGCACAATATGGGCTTATTGATCAGAATGAATTCTTTGATAAGAGAGTTGCAAGTAAAGATGTTAGTGGTTACTATCTGATTGAGAATGGAGAGTTTGCTTATAATAAAAGCACTTCAACAGATGCTCCCTGGGGAGCTATTAAGAGACTGGATCGTTATGAAAATGGTGTATTATCAACGCTTTATATTGTATTTGGAATAAAAGAAAATAATCTAGTTGATTCTGATTTTTTGGTATCGTATTACAGCACAAATTTGTGGCATAAAGGTATTCATGAGATTGCTGCAGAAGGAGCGAGAAATCATGGACTTTTGAATATTGCACCAGCGGATTTCTTTGAGACGAAGCTGATGATACCACAAGATATTGAGGAACAGAAGAAAATTGGAAAGTATTTTGAGGAGCTCGATCACCTCATCACTCTTCACCAACGTAAGTGCGATGAACTTAAGAAAATGAAAAAATATATGTTACAAAATATGTTTATATAATCATTTGGGGTTAGAATTATGAGATATCTTGAAGAAAGGGAGGTTTAAGAATGTCACAGGTAATTAAAATGGATACAATAATTTTATACCACGGATCCCCTAACAAAATAGTAACACCGGTATTTGGCGGTGGAGACGATAAACATGATTATGGTCGTGGATTTTATCTGACAGAAAACATAGATTTAGCAAAAGAATGGGCGGTTTGCAGACCTAATGAACAGAATGGATGGGTTCATAAGTATGAGTTAAATACCAAGAATCTAAAAATTTTTGATTTTCAGGAGAAAGATGTTTTATCGTGGCTTGCAGAGCTTATGAAGCATCGCGATGCAGCGGATTCTAAGCGTTATAGGATGCTTGCTGCAAAGTTTATTGATAAATATGGTATTGATACTAACGTGTATGATGTGATAAAGGGATGGCGCGCAAATGCATCATATTTCTATATTGCAAAAGAATTTGTCCGAGATAATATTGATATAGATATTCTTGAGGAATTGCTTTCGTTAGGCGGATTGGGGATTCAGTATTGTATTAAGACAGAAAAAGCATATGCAAATTTACGCGAGATAGAAAGTGATTTACTTCAAGTGGAATACAATGAATTTAACAATAAGTATAATCAAAGAGATATTGAAGCAAGAAAAAATATGCGTGATCTAGTAGATTCAGATGCAAATAAAGTTACGAATGTTTTTAGTACATTGTTTTAGAGGTGAGAAAATGGGTGCATATTCAGAAGCGTATCTGGGTGATGTGGTGGAGAATCAAGGCAAATTATTTGATTTTGTGGCACAGTCTTATCCGGATAGTGATACAGAAGATTTTATAAATACGTATATGAAAAGTAAAACAAGAAAAAACATTGACGATGCGATGGCTTATGTTAACACTATGGATGCAAAAGAGCTGTGGAAATACTTTTCAGACACAGAAAAATATAAATTAAAGCAGGGGAAGGCAATCGAAGGGTTTATGCCGGATTGGATTGGTGAATTTTATGCTTATTATCAGTGGTATTATGATATTCCAAGCGCAGATGTAATAAATAAAGTACCGGTCGATTTTTTGAGGAAGGCTTATTATGGACTTCATGATTTAGAGCTTGATTTGGCGGTAAAAAAGGTAGGTAAAGTATAAATGAATATAGTTTGTTTTCATAATCCGGATGAAGAAAATGGATACCTCAGTAATTGGTATTTAAGTGAGTTTGAATGCGATGGAATAAGATTTTCATCAATGGAACAGTACATGATGTATCAAAAAGCAAATTGCTTTGGTGATACAAAAATAGCGGAGAAGATTCTTGTAACTACAGATGTTGCACAAATTAAGGCTTTGGGAAGAATGGTTTCAAATTATAATGAAACAATCTGGAATGGAAAGAGACAGATTGTTGTTTACAAGGGACTTTGTGCAAAATTTCAAAACCATGAATTGAAATCCAGACTAAAAGCTACAGGAGATGCGGTTTTAGCGGAATGTGCTGTGAGGGATTGCATATGGGGAATTGGATTGTCGATGACAGATCCTAAAAGACTGGAAATGGAAAAGTGGAGAGGACAGAATCTGCTTGGGTTTGCACTTATGATGGTGAGAGATGGAATATAAAATGTGAAAAATTTTGATTACTTTTAAGAGCATTCATCCGTGCTTTTAATTATTTTTAGGCGTGGGACAATTTGACTCACGCCTTTTATATTATAAGTGATGAATAGTGGCATCACTCGTTTTTAACGTAAGTCCATTGTGATATGGTGAATAAAACCAAAAGTTTGGGAACAGCGTAAGTTGGGTGATATTGGTTCAACCTTCACTGGCTTGTCAGGAAAAACTAAAGAGGATTTTGGACATGGAGATGCACAGTTTATAACTTATATGAATGTGTTTTCTAACCCTGTAGCAAATCTTGAAATGACAGAAGCTGTAGAAATAGATGCTAAACAAAATTGTGTCAAGAAAGGAGATGTATTTTTTACTACATCTTCAGAAACGCCAGAAGAAGTAGGTATGTCCTGTGTAATGCCTGAAAATAAAGATAATATCTATCTTAACAGCTTTTGCTTTGGATACAGACCAACAGAGAAATTTGATTTAGATTATCTAGCATATGTTTTGCGAGCAGATTCTTTTAGACAAGAAATGACATTTTTAGCACAGGGAATTTCGAGATACAATATTTCAAAGAATAAGGTTATGGAGGTATCTATTCCTATTCCAAATTTAGAAGAACAAACTATGGTTGGTCAGTATTTTTCCAACCTAGATCACCTTATCACTCTTCACCAGCGCCAGACAGATTTTTATAAAAAAACCAGTTTCTACTTTATCTCATCGTAAGCCAATAAAAAATTATAAATGTTGAAAACGATTGGGAACAGCGTAAGTTGGGTGATTATCTTGAAGTATCAAAAGAAAAGAACAGAGATGAAGGATTTGGAAAAGAAGATGTTTTATCTGTTTCAGGTGAGTTTGGAATAGTAAATCAGATAGAATTTCAAGGTAGATCATTTGCTGGAGCATCAGTAAAAAATTATGGTGTAGTGGAAGTTTTTGATATTGTCTATACGAAATCTCCGTTAAAATCAAATCCATACGGGATTATTAAGACTAACAAAGGAAAAGCTGGAATTGTATCAACTTTATATGCAGTATATAAGCCAAAAAATAATGTTGATTCTGAATTTATTCAGATATATTTTGAGTTAGATTCTCGTATGAATTCATATATGCATCCATTGGTAAATAAAGGGGCTAAAAATGACATGAAGGTATCTGATGAGAATGCTTTAAAAGGACCTGTTATTTTCCCTAGGATAGAAGAACAGAAGATGATTTCACAGTATTTTTCGAATCTCGACCACCTCATCACTCTTCACCAGCGCCAGCACAAATTACATCTGAACATGCTTTTATAAACTGTTTTTTATCGTAAGTAATATCGTATCTATACAATAGTTACCACAAAGCAAGCCTAATTATGTTTACATCAGCGTAAGCAGTACTAATAAAGTCCAGCTAATAAATGTCAATAGTAAAATGAGAAAAAATCTATTTTATTTTCTGACTAAAAAAGGGCGGACTT
>ENA-ORKV01002679-ORKV01002679.1-human-gut-metagenome-genome-assembly--contig:-NODE-2679-length-10248-cov-4.982696_pt1 | contig 10248 bp, 13 predicted proteins | sample MGYA00243058_ERZ508805 | MGnify/ENA primary metagenome ERZ508805 (study PRJEB26277, sample SAMN04329770) | human gut metagenome | biome: human-associated habitat | host: Homo sapiens | place: USA... | reverse complement strand
CTCTCTTTATCCCAGCTCATAGACCTTTCCTCCTTCCCCTAAAATAAATCGCTATGCGATCCCGTCCGGGTGAGATACAAAATCAGCTCGTCCCCGTCCACCTCGTAGATCAGCAACCAATCCGGCGTAATGTGACACTCACGACACCCCGCATAATCCCCGGAAAGTTGGTGATCCCTGTTCTTCTCTGGCAGCGGCTCTCCCGCAGCCAGCTTTTTAATAATATCCGTCAGCAAAGAAATATCAAAGCCGCGCTTTTTCACGCGCTTTAAATCCTTCTGAAACTTTGTGGTTGGTCTTATGTTATACATCGGCAAGCAGCTCCTCCATCATCTGATCGACATTGGAATAGGTCTTGCCGAGGCTCGGATCGGCCTTCATTCTCTTTACTTCCTTGATTGCTTCAACGGTTTCAGCGTTCGGCACATCGCCGCTGATTTCAAAGGGTATTCTATACTCCCTCACAGCCTTACGCGCAAAAACATTGAACGCCGTTGTCATCGTCATTCCCATATCAGCACAGAACGCCTCAAACTGCCGCTTCAAGTCTGCGTCCATACGGATATTGATACTTGTATTCGCCATAATAGCAACTCCTTTCGCTTTTATTATAACCCGTTTTATCATATTCATTGTATATCTTTTTGTTTACAATGTCAATACACCCTCCCCACCCTCGACGCTCTAAAGTTCTACCCTGGTATGTACGCATTTAGGGGGAAAAAAAGCCTTGATTTATGCGGCTTTCCGGGCGCGGTAGAGAGGGGGCTGGTAATTTACCCTCGAAGGGCTGAAAACGGCTTCTAAAGCGTAACAGGGGCCTTTCTGGGCCTTATTCCTGGCCCCCATCGTGCAGCGCGTCCAGGAGCCAATCGCTCAACTCCTGGGAAGGGGACACCCGCACCGTTATATGCCCATTTTCAAAGCGCACCGCTGGCGGTGGGCAATCCCACCACTTACGGACAGTTTTCGGATCAAGGCCAGTTTCCCGGTGACAGTCGGCCTTGCGTCCCTCCGGGTGTTGCTGCCGCCATTCATAAACCCGCGCCTGGGCCGATGGGCGGCCATTCCCCTCACGCCAATTACTATGAACTATGTCCCGCGTTGCCCTGGCTATCTTCAAATGCTGTTCCTGTTTGCGCCAGTTCCGCTTATTGACAGGCATAGTCAGGCCGGAGAGCTTCGCTATATCGTCCCTGGGGAATGTCACATAGTCCTCGTTGAACATCTCCAGGGCGCACACCACATCATCTTTCGTGAAGCGATTTATATCCTCCACGCTCATATCATCGTAAGGCCGGAGCAGCGCGAAAGCGTCCCGGCGCAGCTCGTCCTCGTCTATCCCACATTTTTTCGCATAAATCGCCAGCGTCATAATGCCATAGAAACGATGGCCCACGCGGATTTCATCGGCAATCCGGTGCAGCCACCAATCGTAAAGGTCACGCTTAACCGTCCAGCGGCCCCGCCGCTCCTTCTTGACGATCCGCCGCTCATACCAATCTGGGTACTTCTCTTTCGCCTCGGCCAGCGACAGGCGGCTCTTTCTCATAAGCCCCTCAAGCCGCTGCTGCTCCCCGTTGCTGTCCGGGATATAATCAAGCAGCCGCGCCAGCTCCACCGGCCCGCCGAGCCGGAACGCCCTCACAGGGTACTCACGCCCCAGCTTCGAGCCGGAGCCGACCACCCGAAATCCCTGCAAAATCCCCTGCATTTGCGGTTCCTTGATGGTGGAGGTAAACTTATTCCAAATCTGCCGAATAAGAGAATATTTCAGCTCTTTCAAGCATTTTTGGTTGTATGGGTACATAGGCACCGGCTCTTTCAGCACATAATACAGGTGAAGCCCTGTCCCGCTGTTTACAACAAAGGTTGCCTGAGGCAGAATATCCTTATTCATCTGGTGCAGCGTGTCCCGGAGCTGGGGCATACCTACCCCGTCCAGGTCAAAGACCAGGGCATAGAGATACCGGGCATTTTTGCCGCACCGCCGCAGCCCAAAATAGGAGATCGGGGACATAATCGTGAAATCGGTGTCTTGCAGCTCCCGCAGCTCATCCAGCTCATCAGTGATGGTACAGCGTTTCGCTTTACCGTCCCCTTCGATCTGCAGGGCGATCCCGGTTGCTTTATCAACCTCACCTTTCGTCACCGTCACCGCGATCCCGTTTCCCTTCCTGTCCTCAAAATGGCCCTTCCTCTCGAAAGATCCTTCCGGGAAGATCTCACGATAAAACTCATACGGCTCCACCGGCTCCAAAAACTTCTCTAAATGCTCATTCTTTTCCCTGTAAAGTTCCCGCAGTTGTTCCAAAGCTGCTTGCTGATCCTCCATTCCTTACACCTCTTTTCGTACATTCTGCAAACCCATAGGGGGAAAAGGGGGAGCCAAAGAGCGGCCCCTTCGGGGCCTTAAAGAGAAAGTCACCTCCCCCTTTTCCCCCTCGCTCTGGGGCATGGAAATGATGGAAAACCTTTTAGGTTTGCCACATTCCCACACCCCGTCGCTCACCCCCATTTTCCCCTCCGACTTTCTCCCTATCCGAGAGAGAATATTTTTATTATTTTTCCCTGGCCTAAAGGCCATAGGGGGGCATATATTATCAATATATTTTTTCCCTATTTTCTGTTGTTATTATAGCCTGTCCGGGTGGCTCTTGCAAGACCCCTGGACAGGCTATATTATCAATATAGTTTTTCCCTGTTATCGCTCCATACCGCCCCAGGTGTGGCCTCGTTCCTGCTCTTTCTCTGGCTGCTGCACCTCTGGCACAGGTAGCAGCTCACGCGCCTTTTCGACCATGGGCCGGAACTGCTCCGGCAAGTGCCGATCCAGAAAGTCCAGCACCGCCCCGATCCCTTCCCGAAGCCGCGCCGAAATCCCGCGCTCCCAGCTCAAATCTTCTTCCAGGTATTCCACCTGCACTTTGAGCTGCCGGTTTTCATTTTCAAGCCGCTGCCGCTCCTGGGCCTCCTTCAGCTTTTCTTTCATCGAGGGGATTTTCTGCTGAAGCTGCTGGTTTTCTACCTTCAGCTCCCGCACCTTCTGCTCTGCCGCCGCGCCCCGGATCACCGCCGCCTTCAGTTCCTTCACCTGCTCCACCGTCACACCCTTGACGGCCCCTGTCAGCGTCTTTTCCGGCTGTATCGCGTCCAGATCGGGCTTGACCTTCTCCACCGCTTTCAGCAACTTCACATTCCCTTGCAAGGCCTTTCTCTGCTTTTCCAGGGCCGCGATCTCCTGCTCTGCCGCTATCACCTGTTCCTGGACAGCTTCAAGCCGCTGGGCCGCTGCTCTGTACTCTGGCAGCTCCATATGAGGCCGGCCACCGCCCAGGCTGATGATCTCAAACTCGTGAGCCTGGGCGATTTCCGTTAGGGCTTCTTTCTCCCGTTCCATCCAGGCTTTCCATTCTGTCTGCTTCCGGCCCAGCCCTTCAAATCCCTGCTGCTTTAACGCCTGTTTCATTGATACTCGCGTTGAGAGGCCCCGGCTCTGCTCCGTTGCCACCGGCACGAAGTCCACATGGAGATGGGGCGTGGCCTCGTCCATGTGCAGCACCATATTGAACACCCGCAGATGAGGGTTGCGCTCCTGGAAGCTCTCTGCAAATTCTTTGAGAGCTGCCGCCGCCCGTTCCCCTCCAGGGGAGCCGCACCCGCAGTCCGTCAAGTTGCCGATCTGGAAGATAGCCTCGTGAAATAGCTTCTCCTGCTTGCTCTGCCGGATATGCTCATAGTAGTCTGGTATCTTGTCCCTGGTCTTTTTCTTTTTGGCGTTGTAGGCAGCCAGGGCTTCATCGAAAAGTTCGTGGTACACCTTCTTCAAATCCTCGTTGCAAAAGGTGACATTCTGCCCCGACCTGCTTCGGTCTACATTCGCCGCTGAAAAGCTCCTGTTGTTGTGCCGGATACTTCCCCGGCCCGTCATTCCCGAAATGGTTGTGCCTATAAAATCACCCGTCCCTTTCCTGCAAAAAGCCTATATCCTACTACTCCTATTTTACCATAACTGGCCGTAGGCCACAACCTCTTTGTTACTTTCTTGTGAGAAAGTAACGCAAAAGCACTTTCACACCGCCGCCCCCTTCGGGGCTGGCAGTATGAAAGTGCTTTTGCGCCCTGCCGGGGGCTAAAGGAGCCGAACACTCGCTACGGTTTATCCGCTACTCCCAGGCGGCTCTCCAGGAATAAAATACAGTCAGGCGGTACATCTAAATTTTACTCCATTTCTAAAGATATTCCCTTCACATCTTCAATATAGGAACTGATACTGCTTTTCTCCAATTCTTCTTCCAATTTCTCTTTGTCAGTAAAAATTAAATTGGTACTTGAAGTCAATGGGATTGTAAAAGCCTTTGCACTCATTGACACCATCGGATCATCTACCATAACTATCAAAGGGCTTTTTGCCTTTATAGCACTATTGGCTGTTCCCGTATTAACAGGGAAAGCAAGCAACCCTTCTCCCTTATACTCGTACAGCCTAATTCCATCAGGTAATACACTTCCGTCTAACCTCAAACAGATGGCCGCTGCGCTGCAATTCATGCGGGAGCATCAGATCAGAGAATATGACCAGCTCACCACCGAGGCCGAGGCTGCGTCCGCCCGTTTCCATGCGCTGACGGAACAGCTTCGGCAGACCGAGGCTGACCTTGCCCATACTTCCGAGCTCATGGGAGCCGTGGTGCAATACGCCAAGACCCGGCCCGTGTTTGACGAGTACAAGGCGGCCAAGTATAGCAAGAGATTTCTGGCCCAGCACGAGGCGGTGCTGGCAGACTACCGGGCAGCCAAGGCCGCTTTGAATGATCTGCTGGACGGGGCCAAACTGCCCAAGATGGCCCAATTAAAAGAAAAGCACCGCAAGCTGGCGGCGGAGAAAAAGGCCCTGTACGCCAAATACCGGGCCGCCCAACAGGAAATGCGGCAGGCCGTGGCAGTCAAGACCAACATTGACTATCTGCTGGGCGTGACGGACGGGCGCAAGAATAAGGAACAGGAGCGGTAGCGACGGTGACGCAGCCAATTTACTTCGGGACATTTTGTCCCGAAGTGCCGGGTTTGGGGAGGCTCCCCAACAAGCGTTTTTGCGGCCCCTCGGGACGCAAAAATAGCAAGTGTGGCCACACTTGCCCTGCTTGCTGTTAGTGCGCTCTCTAAAAAATAAAGTAAAGCGTAATTGACCGATTCGGTTATTTGTGCTACACTGTTAATGAATAACCGAATCGGTTATTCAAAGGAGAGGTGCTACAATGGAAAAATTTTTTGCGCTATCAAACGAAAAGCAGGATACCATACGCAATGCGGCTCTGGCCTGTTTTGCAAAGCATGGATATGAAAAGGCGTCAATCAATGATATTGCGGTAACGGCAGGTATCTCAAAGGCGTCCATTTTTCAGTATTTTGGAAATAAGCAGGCCCTCTATCAGTATTTATTTAATTACTGTGCTACCCAAATGAAGCAAGCCTATAGTACGAGCACATTGGAGGAAACTACGGATTTCTTTGACCGTGTATGGAAAGCCAGCGTTATGAAAGTAGAAAATCTGAAAAAGCACCCGCACATTGCATCATTTATTGCAAGCGTGGTAGCGGAACCAACACCTAAATTGGAAGGTGCTATATTTTCAGAAGCAAATAAAAATTATATTGCATCACTTGTTTTGCATGAGCAGGATTATGAAAAATTCAGACACCCGGAGGATGCAGAATTAGTATTTCAGATGCTTATGATGCTTGGAAAGGGTATGTCCGTTCAGTTGGAAAATGGAACGGATTATGACGGCATAATGAAAGAGTTCCGAGAAATCTTAAATATGTTAAAACACAACTTTTACAAGGAGGAATATCTGCCATGAGTGAATCCGTGATTGTCTTAAATAATCTCACAAAAAGCTATGGAAAACACCGAGGGATTGAGAAAATCAGTTTTACGGTCGAGCGTGGTGAGATTTTCGGCTTTATCGGCCCCAACGGGGCGGGAAAATCGACCACCATCCGCACCCTAATGGGGCTGCTGAAACCCACCGGCGGAACAGCTTCTGTCTTTGGATTGGACTGTGGGCGTAATGCGTCTAAGATTGCAAAGGATGTGGGGTATCTCCCCAGCGAAAACTGTTACTACAACAGTATGAAAGTCAGAGAAATGCTTCTTTATACGGCGGAACTCTATGGAGTGGCCGGCCATAACCGGATGGAAGCATTGGCAGAACGGCTAAATTTGGATTTGTCCAGAAGGATCGGTGACCTGTCTTTAGGCAACAAAAAGAAAGTCGGTATCGTTTCAGCTTTGCTGCCCTCCCCCAAGTTACTTATCATGGACGAGCCTACTAGTGGCCTTGACCCGCTGATCCAGCAAACATTTTATGACCTGTTAAAAGAAGAAAATGAACGCGGTACAACGATTTTCCTGTCCTCTCATGTTCTGAGCGAGGTACAAAAACTTTGTGACCGCGTGGCTATTCTGCGGGAGGGGAAGCTGGTCGGCGTTCAATCGATGAAGGAGCTTCGGGAAAATGGCTATAAGAAAATCTCGTTGACAGCAAAAAAAGCCATTCCAGAGGATTTCTTTTCTATTCCCGGTACAGCTAATTTGGAATGGAACAAAAGCAAAACTTCTGCATCCTTTATGTTCAGCGGACCAGTTATGATGATTATGAACCAGCTTCATCGGCTGGAGCTGGAGGATATTTTAATTGAGGAACCGTCATTGGAAGAAGTATTCCTCCACTACTACGAATAGGAGGTCGTTATGTTGATTTTTCGATTTGAATGGAAACGAAAACGAAAATATATTCTGATTTGGGCCGCAACTCTTGCGGTCTGTATCTTCTCCATGACGCCAGTGTATTATGGCATGATTGAAACGGTGGAAACTTTGCCTGTGGAATTTACACAGGGAGGCTTTTTTGAAACGGTTGGTATTTCTCTGGAGCTATTGATGGAGCCACTTGGTATGTACTCGTTCCTCACAGGCTTTTTTATGGTTGCAGGGGGGATTTTCGGGATGCACTTGGGGCTGTCGTTACATACAGAAGAGTGTACGGGAAATACGGCTGAATACTTATACACAAAGCCTTGTGGACGGAAACAGATTTATATGGGAAAGCTGCTATGTGCGCTTGCCGGAATATGTGTAACAGGGATTTTTTATCTGGCGACTTCATTTCTAACGATGACTCTGTTCCGTTTCGGATTTCCCATCGGGGAATTTTTCTTGGTGGCAGGTTCGTTTATTCTCATCTCCCTCTTTTTTGCACTATTGGGACTGATGGTTGGAATATTTCACCCCAATAATCGTTCCCCACTTCTGACAGCCGGATTGGTTGTGTTTGTGGAATATTGTATCACTTCTTTTTCGAGGACTGTCAATATCCGGGCAATCGGCTTTTTATCGCCGTTTTCTTTTTTCAGTCCAGCGGAAATCCACAATGCTGGAACTTATTCATGGGACTATATGCTCTGGTATCTGCTCCTGCTGTTTGGGTTTGCGCTGCTGGCATACTGGAAAATCTTGAAGCGGGATATTGCGTTGGCTGTGTAAAGGAGGAAACGAATGAAGGCGTTAGTGAAAAACGAGCTGCGCTTAACAAGAAAACTACTGCTGATCTGGATGGGAATTGTCTTGATTTTGTGTGGCTTCGCTTACTTTGAGTATTTGTCACTAAAGGAAAGCCTCAATGAGCTGACAGGGCTAATATCGAATTTTCCGAAAATTCTGAAAGCTATGTTTGGTGTGAGCGGTGATCTGACTTCTGCTTTGGGCTGGTATGGCTGTATGTATTATTGGGTCACGATGCTAACCAACAGCTATGCGGTCTATCTCGGTGTTTCGTGTGTAGCGAAAGAACAGGCGCAGGGAACGGCAGAATATCTATTTACAAAACCAGTGGGTCGCAACAAGGTTGTCTGTGCCAAAGCAGTTGCCTGTGTATGTAATTTGCTTGCACTTGCGGTATTCAGCGGGTTATGTAATTATTTTACCGCCATTTTACCGCTAGGCGGTTTAGAGCAAAGAAACGCTGCTTTTACCACCACATTGGGCCTGTTTTTGACAGGGTTGACTTTGTTTGCAATCACGCTTCTGGCCTCCAGCCTGACGAGAACCTATAAAGGGGCTGTTCGGATAGGCGCGGGAATATTATTGCTCTTTTATGGCATCAGCATCACCGCCGAATATCTTGAAGCTCCAATGCTGTACTGCTTAACGCCATTAAAATTCTTCGATGTTTACACAGTGGCAATAAGTGGAATACAGTTTTCGTTCTTCCTATTGGCTATGATAATTGCGATTGGTTCTGTTATCACAGCTCAAAAAGTTTGGACGCTCAGGGAAATTTGAAATGAACGATATGGATAGCTTCGAGTGGCTTCTATGTCCTGTTTGTAACAGTAAAACTCGTATCAAATTACGGTTAGATACTGAGCTGAAAAACTTTCCTCTCTTTTGCCCAAAATGCAAACGAGAAACTTTAATTAATGTGAAACAACTGAATACCACAGTTATCAAAGAGCCAGACGCACAGACGCAGAGCCGATAACCAGCCAGCCATGAGCTGCGGTTATCGGCTCTTTTAGTTTGTAGGGAGGTGCCTTTTGTTAGCTCTCATTTTCCATCCACCTAACCTATCAAAAAAAGCTCGTCTTTCCGATGGGATCAGTCCGATGGCGGATGCGAAAATTGTCAGTTCTTAAGTGAATATGTAATTTCCTGCGCCTGTGTGCCTTTGTGGTACACAGGCGCATTTTGTTTTGGCTACTTTGGGACAAGTTGTCCCGAAGTAGCCAAAGGCGGCCTGGGGTGTCGCTCCCCGCCGCCCTCCGTTCAGATCGCCATTCACCCCCAACCATCTGAACGGAGGAATTACAAATGACGACCATCAATCTGAAAGACTTTTATCCGTGGTACACCCACGACAAATACATAGAGGTTTCCGAGGAAGTGGCTGACGAGCTCAGGGCAAGCAGACTGTATGAGGCCGCCTACTGTCCATACCGGCATTTGGACTTCTAAAAACTCCCGCATTTCTGCCGATATATCTTCTATACTTACTTCTTGCAAATTAGACATATCATCATATTTTTCAATCCACGCCGGATTTACCATTACCAAATGGTCATATTTTCCCAATTCATTTTCTTCAATTAAGATCGAGCTATCAACAACAAAAGAAAGTAGTATATCGTCGCTTTCCTGCATAGATGTCAGAACTTTTTCACATTCTGTTCTAAGTCCTTCTTCATCGCAAACTGGGTCAATCTCACTATAGGTAATCTCCACTACGCCCTCTATATCATAAGCATTTTCATCAATATCACTTTTTCCTTGACAAGCTGCAAGTGAAACACTCAAACACAATGCCAACAATAAAGAAATCAGTTTTTTCATAAAAGCTCCTTTTTATTTACTTCTAAAGATTTTGGAAATCCAGCTTTTTTTCTGTTCCGGCTCCTGGCTCTGCTGATTCGCTCCGGACTCCCCGGTAAGAAGATGCTGCTGGATCGTCCCCGCATGAAGGGCCTGAGCCGCTGCCGCTGTCTGTTGTGCTGCGGCCAGCGCGTCAGTGAGCCGGGTAATGGTCTGGGCCTGCTGCTCAATCTGCCGGTCTTTTACTTCAAGCTGCCCTTGCAGCGTGTCGATGGTGGCCTGTAAAACAGAAATCACACCGTCAACCTCTGCCGTTTTTTCTGCATTTTTGGTTGACGCGCCGTCAACCAAACCGTCAACCGCCCCCGTCAACTGGTTGTCGGTGGTTGACGGTGTAATTTCAGAAAACGCCTGTTTTATCAGCTTTTCACCGTCAACCTCTACCATCAACCTACCGTCAACCGTTGCCGTGAACCCCTGTAAACTGGTTGACAGTGGTTCACGCTTAATTTTTTTGAAAACAGCTTGCTTTGATACCCCTATCTCGTCGGCTATCTGCCGGATCGTTTTCATACTTTCACGAACAGGCCCACAGAACACACGCCCTTAAACCCAGGCGTAGATATGTACCAGCAAGCGGGGCCTGTCGGATCCCAGGCTACTTCAAGGGTAATCTCGTGCCAGCCATCTGGGAACAAGGCTGTAAAACTCTGCCCTGCGTGTATGCCGTACCCTTCCAGGAGCAGCCGAGGGTGCGGATCATCATCTGCCGGATCGGGAAGCTGTATCTGCGCAACCCTCTCTTTATCCCAGCTCATAGACCTTTCCTCCTTCCCCTAAAATAAATCGCTATGCGATCCCGTCCGGGTGAGATA
>ENA-ORKV01002672-ORKV01002672.1-human-gut-metagenome-genome-assembly--contig:-NODE-2672-length-10274-cov-2.457978_pt1 | contig 10274 bp, 9 predicted proteins | sample MGYA00243058_ERZ508805 | MGnify/ENA primary metagenome ERZ508805 (study PRJEB26277, sample SAMN04329770) | human gut metagenome | biome: human-associated habitat | host: Homo sapiens | place: USA... | reverse complement strand
GCAAGACTCGCTGCTTGCGTGCATCCATCGTCATAGCGCCTGCCTCCTTTGTTTGCTTTTCGTTCTTTAGCACTCCATCTTCCTGAGTGCTAAGACCATTATATTCAATTTTCCGGCGCTGTCAATAGGTTCGCAGAAAAGTTTTGAAAGATTCACAAATTATACATCTCTCTCAAATTAAAATCGGCCAAGCCGGAAAATCGGATCAGCGTTTGCGCCGACTGGCGCACCGCCCGATTTTTCAGCTTGGCCTTCTTCATTTATAATGTTATTCTTCCATTTGTTTGGCCAGAAACGCCGCCGCAACGGCTATCGCCTTTTGCTGGGCAGCGTCTGGCTGGGCGCTCTTGTCCTCGGTCAAAAGCCCCACCGCGCCGGTCACATCCCCCGCCGCGATGATGGGGCTGACGCAGAGCAGCACCCGCTGGGCCCCCTCGCAGGGCAGCAGGGTCTTCTCCGCCTCGCCCTCGCTGGCGTAGGGCTTGCGGCCGTCCATCAGCCTTTCCAGCGGCTGACTGACGCTGCGGTCGATGAGGTCCCGCCGCCCGGCACCGGACGCCGTGAGGATGCGGTCCCGGTCGCAGACGAAGGCCGTCAGTGCGAAACTCTTGCTCAGCGCATCGACGTACTGGGTCGTCACGCCGCTCAGCTCCCCCACCGGCGAATACTTTTTGAAGATGACCTCTCCCTCGCCGGTCGTGAAAATTTCCAGCGGGTCGCCCCGGCGGATGCGCTGGGTGCGGCGGATCTCCTTCGGGATGACCACCCGGCCCAGCTCATCGATGCGGCGGACGATTCCGGTTGCTTTCATCTGTGTACCATCCTTCCCATTCTGCATTTTCCCATGCTGTGTAGTTATTATGTGGAAGCGGCAGGGAAATATACACCTGCCCGTCCTGTGTTTGCCAAACAGGGGCGGCTATGATACAATGAGCTTATATTTATAGCAGTTTGCGTTTTTAATGCACAAGCAACATCCGCAAACTGCATATCGCAAATATGCTATTTTGATAGGCACTATTTTTGAAAATTGCGATAGAAAGGATGGGCAGAGGATGCAGCAGATTTTGATTTTGGGCGGCGGCGCAGCCGGTCTGGCCGCTGCGCTGGCGGCAGCACAGACCGCAGAGGGCCGCGCACACATCACCGTGCTGGACAAAAACGTGAAGGTGGGCAAAAAGCTTCTGGCCACCGGCAACGGGCGCTGCAATCTCGACAACCGTGACATCACGCCGGAGCGGTACTTCACCAGCAGCCCCAAGGCCCTGCGCCGCCTGCTGAGCGCCGTGGACGAGGCTGCGCCGCTGGCGTGGTTCGAGAGCCTCGGCCTCTACCCCCGCACCGACGAGGCCGGGCGGGTGTACCCGTATTCCAATCAGGCAGCGGACGTACTGGCCCTGCTGGAGCACCATCTGTCGAGACTGGGCGTCGAGGTGCGCACCGGCTGCACCGTCCAGAACCTGAGCCAAAGCCGGGGCGGCTATGCGGTCCAAATCGAGACAGAGGCAGGCCGCGAGACCCTGCGGGCCGACGCCGTCATCTGCGCCATGGGCGGTGATGCCGGCCCTCAGTTCGGCACCGACGGCTTCGGCACCCGGTTCGCCGCCCAGTGCGGTGGACGGATGGCCCCCCTCTATCCCTGCCTGACAGCCCTGCAGTGTGCTCATCCCCGCAAGTCGCTGGCCGGCATCCGGGCCAAGGGCTGCGCCAGCCTGTTGGACGGCACCGATGGCCGGGTGCTTGCCCGGGAAATGGGCGAGGTGCAGTTCACCGATTACGGACTCTCCGGCATCTGCATCATGCAGCTGTCGGGCCTGCTGGCCCCGGGCCGCGGCCCGAAGCAGCCCGTCGTAGCCCTCGACCTCTTCCCCGCCCTGAGCGAAGCGGAGCTGTCCGCCCTCTTCGCCCGGCGGGCCGGGCTTCTGGGCGGCGCAGCGGAGTTCTGGCTGGGGCTTCTGCCCGCAAAGCTGGGCCGCGCCCTCTGGGCCGATGCCGGTTTACCTGAAAACGCCCGCGCCCTGCCCGCCTCCGCGTGGCCGAAACTCGCCGCCACGGCCAAGTGCTGGCGGTTCGAGGGCTTGACGCCCTGCGGCTGGAAGCAGGCCCAGACCACCGGCGGCGGCCTGCTTCTGGACGAGGTAGAGGACGATTTCCAGTTCAAGGGCTGTCCGGGACTCTACTTTGTGGGCGAGACGCTGGACTGCGCCGGCAGCTGCGGCGGCTATAATCTCCACTGGGCCTTCGGCAGCGGCATCATCGCCGGGCGGGCGGCGGCAAAGCTTCGCAAAAAGAAGAAGTAAACCAGCAAGCCCCCGGAAGGGCGTCTTCCGGGGGCTTGCTTTTTGTGTTATTTGTTTGCGGCCTTATCCAGCTCCGCCTCCTCGGCGGCAGCCTCGGCCTCTTCTTCCTTCTGATACTCTTCAAAGGCCGACCACATGGGCTCGATGTCCTCGCCCCGGACGCGGCGGGCAAAGTAGTTCCTGGTGATGTCCACCACAGTGCTGGACAATGCCAGCACGCCGATGAGGTTCGGTATCATCATCCGGCCGTTGAAGGTGTCGGAGAGGTCCCACGCAAGGCCCAGCTTCATGGTCGCGCCCACGACGGTCATCCCCACAAAGACGACCTTGTAGATACGGCTGCCCGCCGTGCCGAAGAGGTACTCGACGGCCTTGGTGCCGTAATGGCTCCAGCCGAGGGTGGTGGAGTAGGCAAACAGCAGGATGGACACGGCGATGAACTTCGGGCCGAAACTGCCGAAAGCTGCCGTGAACGCCTGGCCCACCAGCGCATTGTCCTGCACACCTGCGAGGACAGCGCCGCTCTCGAGGTCTACCACGCCGGTGGTCAGGATGACGAGGGCCGTCAGGGTGCAGACCACGATGGTATCGGCAAAGACCTCAAAAATGCCCCACATACCCTGCTGCACTGGCTCCTTGACGTTGGAGGACGCGTGCACCATGACCGACGAGCCGAGGCCCGCCTCGTTGGAGAATGCGCCGCGCTTGAAGCCCCAGGTGATGGCGCGGGACACACCGTAGCCCAGCACACCGCCGCCCGCCGCCTGCATGGCGAAAGCGCCTTTGAAGATGGCCGCAAACGCAGCCGGGATCGCCGTGACATGGGTCAGCACGACCGTCAGCGCACCCAGGATGTAGAACAGCGCCATCAGCGGAACGACCTTTTCCGTCACGGCCGCCACCCGCTTCAAGCCGCCCAGGATGACCAGCGCGGACAGCACCGCCAGCAGGATGCCGGTGAGGAGATTCGGCACCTGGAAGGCCGCATTCATGTTGCCTGCGATGGAGTTGATCTGGCTCATGTTGCCGATGCCAAAGGAGGCCAGCACACAGAAGCAGGCGAACAGCACTGCCAGCACCCGGCCCAGCTTTTTGCAGCCCTTCTTGCTGCCCAGACCGTCGGCCAGGTAGTACATCGCGCCGCCGGACCACTCGCCGTCGGCGTTCTTGCGGCGGTAAAAGATGCCCAGAACGTTTTCCGAGTAGTTGGTCATCATGCCCAGGATGGCCATGGCCCACATCCAGAAGATGGCACCCGGCCCGCCGCTGAGGATGGCCGTTGCCACGCCCACGATGTTGCCGGTGCCGATGGTCGCCGCCAGCGCGGTGCACAGGCTCTGGAACTGGCTGATGGCCTTATCGTTCTTTTCGGTATGGGCCGTGATGTCCCGGTCGGTGAAGATGGCACCGATGGTGTTCCGCAGCCAATACCGGAAATGCCCGAACTGGAAAAATTCGTTGCGCACCGACATCACAAAGCCGGTGCCGAACAGCAGCGCCAGCCCCACCGGCCCCCAGACGATGCCGTTGACAACTCCATTCACGCTCGTAATGGTCTCTAACATGATCGTTCCCCCTCTGCAAAACAAAAAGCGGACAGAACGCCAAAGGCTCTGCCCGCAAAACGCAGCTTCCCGCACAGGGGGTCTCCTGCTGCTGACAGACACACCCCTTTGTGCGCAACAGACGGCGGCTCCGCCGTCTCTCCTCATTCTGTTCCCGTGTGATGCACAGTTCCGTTTGTCTGTGCGTGATAGAAGAACTGTATCATAGTTTCCCGCCGCTGGCAAGCTTTTTGTTTCAATTTATTCGGAGGTTTCATCTTTGATGCAAAGTGGATGAATTTTATTTTCGTATGACGTTTCCGCACAGCCCGCGTTTTTTGTATAATCCGCAGGCGGCGGGGCCATCCTTTCCGTAACACCGGCAAAGGAGGAGTCAGGAATGCACAAAGGCGGATGGAAGCCGTTCTGGGCCGCACTGGGGGCGGCGCTTCTGGTGCTGCTGCCGCTGGTGGGCGGCACCGTCCTGCTCACCCGGCAGATGCTGCGCCAGCAATGGCTGATGCAGACTGCCGAGCCGCAGCGGGGCGTGCCCATCGACCTGCCCAAAGCCGACGACCGGATGACGCTGCTGCTCTGCACCGCCGGGGAGCAGCCCGGCTTCGTGCTGTTCTACCTGAACGCGCCCCAAAACGCCGCCCATCTGCTGGCCGTGCCGGGGCAGCTGACGGTGCCGTTCGGCGGCGGCGAAGCCTCGCTGGCCCAGTGCTATGCAGCGGCCGGCCCAGCGCGGTGCCGTCAGGCCCTGTTGGAAACGCTGGCCCTGCCGGAGGATACCCTGTATCTGGCCCTCTCGCCCGCCGTGCTGGAAACGCTGGCAGCGCGGTATGGGGCCGTGCGGGTCAGCCTTTCGGGCGCACTGACCGCCGAGGAGCTGGACGCCCTCGGCCAGAGCCCCAGTGTCCAGACTTTCCGCGCACGGGAAGCATCGGATCTTCTGACCGGGCTGGACGCCGACGGCCTTTTACCGCCCAGCCGCCGGGCCGCAGCCCGCGCCGCCGTGTGGGACGCCTTTTTCCGCCAGAACTTCGAGTTGCTGCCCTCCACCCTGCCGGAGGCCCTGCGCAGCCAGAGTTCCGCCCTGCTGACCGACTTTGCAGCCCAGGACTACACCCTGCTGGGCGACATCCTCGAATTTCTCGTGAACCGCGCGGCGGTGTTCCAGTCGGACGCCCTGCCCGGCGCGTGGGACCGCAAGGCGGGCACTTACACCGTCACCGAGGCGTCCCGCGCAGCGGTGCAGACCTTCCTCAACGTCTCCCCCACCGAGGGGCAGGCGTCGTCCGCCAGCGAGCCGTAGCCCAGCACCAGTGTGCCCGCAAGGCCGCGGGCGCTGCCGGTCAGGTCGTAGTCACTCAGCAGGCTCAGCCGGACGCCCTCGGCCTCGGCAGCAGCCCGGAGTGCCGCATCCGGCGGGGCATCCCGGAGCGCCGCCAGCAGATGCAGACCGGTGTGCAGGCCGGAAAAGCGAAGCTCTCCCGGCGCGAAGGCTGCGTTCAGCGCCCGGACCAGCGCATCCCGCCGGGCCTTGTAGGCCACCCGCTCCCGCGCCAGATGCCGGGTGAAATATCCCTCGTTGATGAACCGGGCCAGCGTCTGCTGCTCGAACCGGCTGACCGGGCTGGAATAGAGCCGGTACGCTGCCCGCCACGCCGGGAGCAGCTGGACCGGGAGCACCATATAGGCGATTCGGATGCTGGGGGCCAGACTGCGGGAGCAGGTGGAAAGGTAGACCACCGGGCCGTCGGCCCCGGCCATACCCTGCAGGCTGGGCAGCGGGCGGGTGTCGAAACGGAACTCGGAGTCGTAGTCGTCCTCAATGATGTAGCGCTCCCCCGGCCTGCGGGAGGCCCAGTGGAGCAGCTCGGCCCGGCGTCCGGCGGGCATGGTGACCCCGGTGGGGAACTGGTGGCTGGGGGTCACATAACAGACCGCCGCGCCGGAGCGGGACAGCGCCTCGATGGACAGGCCGTCCGCATCCACGGGCAGGCAGCAGCAGGAGACGCCGTTGTTCTCCAGCACCCGCCGGGCGCGGGGGTAGCCGGGGTTCTCCACCGCCGCCGGGCCGGGCAGCAGCGGGGCCAGCAGGCCCAGCAGATATTCCAGACCTGCCCCCACGACGACCTGCTCCGCCCGGCACTGCACGCCCCGGTATTCTTCCAGATAATCCGCCAGCGCCTGCCGCAGCTCGATGTCTCCCTGCGCGTCGCCGTGGGTCAGCAGTTCGGGCGAGGAGTAGAGCAGCTCCTTCTGGAGCCGTGCCCAGGTGCGGAACGGGAAGAGGGCCGGGTCCACCCCCCGCGTGGAGAGGTCATACCGCACCGGCTGCACCGGCGGTCCCGCCTCCGGCTGGGGCAGGAGCGCGGCGGGCGGCGGCGCGGCCGGGCGGACGGGCAGGGCCAGATATTCCTGTACATAAAAGCCGCTGCGCTCCCGCGATTCCAGATATCCTTCCGCCGCAAGCAGCTGGTAGGCCGCATCCACGGTGTTCACCGAGACGGACAGTTCCGCCGCCAGCCGCCGCTTGCCGGGCATCCGGGTGCCCGCCGGGATGGCCCCGGTGCGCATCTCCTCGGCCAGGCTCCCATAGAGCTGCTCGTACAGCGGCACCGCCGAGGCTGCATCCAGTGCTGTCGTCAAATGGAACACAAAACCCCTCCTCTTTTTGGGCATTCCCTCAAACTGACCCCATAAAAAAACTTTATTCTGGGTATTTTCACGGGGCCAGTTTTGCGTATAATAGGAGCATACCCGCTGTACACCCAAATGTCAAGTAGTTTTATGGGTAAATTGGAACATTTCGGTCTCCCGGCAGGTCTTTGTGAAAATTGGAGGGAATCATCATGTCAACCACCGCAATGTGGCTGCTGCTGGCAGTCGTTGTCATTGTCATTGTCTTTGCAAGTGTGCTGTACAAGCGCACCTTTACCGTCCACGAGCTGGCGCTCACCGGCGTCATGGCCGCGCTGAGTCTGGTGGCCTATCTGTTCTTCCGGGTTCCGTTCTACAGCGGCTCCTCGTTCCATCTGGGCAACACCTTCACCGCGCTGACTGCCCTGCTGCTGGACGGCGTGTCCGGCGGTCTGGCCGGTGCCATCGGTCTGGCTCTGGCCGACATCCTGGCCGGTGATCCGGGCTATGCCGTCACCACCTTCGTGCTGAAGTTCCTCATCGGCATCACCTGCGGCGCGGTGGCCCACAAGGTGTTCAAGCTCCGCGACCTCGACCGCCACAGCTCCGGCTACCTGGTCAAGGTCATCGTGGCTGCCGCTTCCGGCCTGTTGCTGAACGTCTTCACCGACCCGTTCCTCGGCTACTTCCGCAACGTTTACATCTTCGGTCAGGAGTACACCGTAGCTCAGGCCCTGACCAAGATCGCCGGCGGTGTCACCTTCGTGAACAGCGTAGCCTCCACCGTCTGCGTCGTCCTCCTCTACCTTGCCCTGCGCCCGGCCCTCGACCGCGCCGGTCTGCTGCCCAAGGGGGAGAAGAAGAACTAAGCCTTTCCCCCGCCTCTCCACAGGTCTCTACACAAAAGCCCGCCCCCGGTGCCGCACATCTGCGCAGCACCGGGGGCGGGTCATTTATTGCTCTTTTTCAAATACGAGGAAGCGGAACGCGATGTCGGTGGTCAGCTCCGGCAGGGCGGCCAGACGGGCCGCGCCGTCGCGGGGCGTTTTCCAGTAGTAGGGCGTCATGGCGAAGAGAGCTTCCAGCTGCCCGGCAGGCACCGTGATGGTCCCGGAGACCTCCCGCTCCCCGATGGGGCGGAAGCCTTCATACGCCACCTGCTGCACCGGGTTTTTGTAGGGCGTCTCGTAGAGGACGGCCTTCATCTGGTACAGGTGCTCCGCGCCGGGCACGACGTAGAGCATCCGCCCGCCGGGGCGCAGCACCCGCAAAAACTCCTCCCGCGCAAAGGGCGAGAAGCAGTTCAGCAGCAGGTCGGCCCATCCGGTGCGGACCGGCTGGGCAAAGCTGGATGCCACCGCATAGCGGGCCGTAGGCAGTGCCTTCGCCGCCAGCCGGACTGCCGGTTTGGCGATGTCGAACCCCGCCAGCTCCAGCGGCCGCCCGGCCGCATCGAACTGCCGGGCGATGCAGCGGTCGTACCAGCCCTCGCCGCAGCCTGCATCCAGCAGGTGCAGCGGGGCCTCCGGCCCGGCCGGAAGGCCGTATTCCAGACAAAGCTCCCCCACCGCCTGCCCGAAGATGCCGTAGTATCCGGCATTCAGAAAGGCGCGGCGGGCGGCGACCATCTCTTTGCTGTCGCCGGGGGCCTTGGTGCGCATGCTCTGCACCGGCAGCAGGTGCCAGTAGCCCTCTCTGGCGCGGTCAAAGCAGTGGCCGGAGGGGCATTTCAGATCCTGCTCCCCGGTCAGCGGGCCGCCGCACAGCGGGCACTGCCATGGCTCAGACTTCATCGCTGTGATCCTCGATGGGAGCCGTTGCGCCGCCGTGGGCGTTCATATACTCTTCGAAGTTGGTGAACTTCTGCTGCGGCGGGCGGCGGCTGATGAGGACCAGGCCCGGATCTTCGTCCCGGCTGGGCGCACTGTTCCGGCTGCGGCTGCGGGAGGTCTCCTGCTTCGGGGCACGGGGTGCGCGGGCGGGCTGGCCCGCATTGCTACGCTCCGTGCGGCCCTTTCCGGTGCTGGCACTGCCTGCGGCGTTCTGTGCCGGACGGGCCGGGCGCTCCGTCCGCTCGGTGCGCCCCCCGCGAGCCGGGCGGCTGGCGCTGCCCGGCTGGGCATTGCGGCGGCTCTGGCTATTCGGGGCGGGCTGGGCTGCGGGCACATTGGGCTTTTTGGCCGGGCGCAGCGGCGTCGCTTCCGGGGCGCTCACAAAGTGGGGGTCGAACTTTGGCTGGGCGTTGCTGCCGCGATTCGGGGCGGCATTGCTGCCCTCGCGGCGGGGGCGGCTGTTGTTGGAGCGGCGGTTTTCGCTGCGCCCGCCGGGGGTGCGCTTCTGGTTTTCATCCATGGATGGTTCCTCTTTCGGTTGAGATTTCATCGGCTCTGCCTTGGCAGCAGCCGTTTTTTCTTTTTTGGGCCGGGCCGGTTTTGCCGCTTTGGCGGGCTTTTCCGGCTGGGCAGCAGGCGCTTCGGCCTCCGCCTTGGGCTTTTTGCCCCGCACAGGCGGCTCCTTTTTGGCCGGGGCGGGCACACCGTCCCACGGGTGGCCGGATACCACCGGGATCTTCCGGCGGTTCAGCTTTTCGATCCCGGCCAGATACTCCTGCTCCTCCGGGGCGCAGAAGCTGACGGCCGTGCCGTCGGCACCGGCGCGGGCCGTGCGGCCGATGCGGTGGACGTACGTTTCCGGCACTTCGGGCAGGTCGTAGTTAAAGACATGGGACAGCTCGCTGATGTCGATGCCGCGCGCGGCGATATCGGTAGCCACCAGCACTTTAGTATTTCCGGCCTTGAAGCCCTCCAGTGCCGCCACGCGGGCGGACTGGCTCTTGTTGCCGTGGATGGCCGCCGCCGGGATGCCCTGCTTGTTCAGGTCTTTGGCGATCTTATCCGCGCCGTGCTTGGTGCGGCTGAAGACCAGCGCGTTCTGCACCGGCGGTTTCAGATTCTGGATGAGCCAGGGCAGCAGGAACTTCTTGTTGCCCTTCTCGACGAAATACAGGCTCTGGTCGATGCGGTCCACGGTGCTGGACACCGGGTCCACCTTGACGAAAGCGGGGTCGTGCAGGATGCCAGCCGCCAGCTGCTCGATCTCCTTGGGCATGGTGGCGCTGAACATCAGGTTCTGGCGCTGGGCGGGCAGCTTGGCGATGACCTTTTTCACGTCATGCACAAAGCCCATATCCAGCATCCGGTCGGCCTCGTCCAGCACGAAGATCTCGATGCTGCCGAGGTCGATGAGCCCCTGCCCCACAAGGTCGTTCAGGCGGCCGGGACAGGCGATGAGGATATCGACGCCCCTTTTGATGGCTGCCACCTGCGGGGCCTGACCCACACCGCCGAAAATGACGGTGCTGCGCAGGGAGAGGTACTTGCCGTACATTTCAAAGCTCTCGCCGATCTGCAGGGCAAGCTCACGGGTGGGGGTCAGGATCAGGGCGCGGATGGCCCCCTTTCTGCGGGGCGCATTGGCCGTGAGCCGGTCCAGCATGGGCAGCGCAAAAGCAGCCGTCTTGCCGGTACCGGTCTGGGCACAGCCCATCAGATCCCGGCCGGACAGCACCGGCGGGATCGCCGCCGCCTGAATGGGCGACGGGGTCTCATAGCCTGCCTCCTGCACAGCGCGCAGAAGCGGGGCGGACAGATTCAGTTCTTTAAATGTCATGGTTCTCCAATAATTATTCCGTAATTTTCCGGCACTCCACATAGTACCGCTTTTCTTCTGCGTGGCCCATGCTGAAGGTCTTGCGCGGCAGCCCGCCGCCCATCACACCGCC
>ENA-ORKV01002671-ORKV01002671.1-human-gut-metagenome-genome-assembly--contig:-NODE-2671-length-10276-cov-2.882636_pt1 | contig 10276 bp, 5 predicted proteins | sample MGYA00243058_ERZ508805 | MGnify/ENA primary metagenome ERZ508805 (study PRJEB26277, sample SAMN04329770) | human gut metagenome | biome: human-associated habitat | host: Homo sapiens | place: USA... | reverse complement strand
ACTCGTTTACATTGACCTTCATAATAAGTATAAGCTACCCCTTGTTTAGGTGATGCTACATTCATTGCCGGAAAATAATTCATCACCCGTTCCTCATCTGAATTTAATCCGGAGGGATAGTAATAGATCGCCTCACGACCTGAAAGCGTAGCAATCCAAGTATCAAACTTAAATTCACCTTCATACAGTTCAATGATACGTGCACCTCTAATCAATTCTCCGTAAGCATCCGCACCAGTCACCCGACCATATCCAAGCAATATTCTTTTATTGATACCAACATAATCATTATCATGGTCGTGACCGGCGAATACCCCCATTACATCTTTCCTATCAAGAAACGAAGCAAATATACCAGAATTGACCTTTGAAGAAGCAACTCCACCTTCTCTATCATTACCAAATGTCTTACCATCACCTATCAGTTCATTATATTCTAATAAAGGTATGTGAAAGAATGCCAATGAAGGTAAAGGACGTCCATTATTACAAGAAGCAAAATGAGCACTTTGTTTACGATACCATGCTATTTGGTCGAAATGTATCCAATCGTAAACTCCATAAAGTTTGTCAGGCTGATAATCATTAGAGTCTATACAATAAAGCACTGATTCTACCTTTTTCTTTGTCATCGAATCAAAAATCGGTATCACACAATTACCACACCCCATAACATCTCCAGGCCCCTTCGTTCCAACATAGCATGGAGATTTTTGCAACAAATCATAAATGCTATCCTTAGCCATGTGCTCCGCATCATGGTTACCCATAGTTACAACAAATGGCACTTTGGCATTATTAAATATTTCTACAACCGACATCCAGCCATTAATTGCAGGGGCTTCTGTCACTATGTCTCCAGTCAATATGGCAATATCCGGATTTTCGGATTTCAGTATCGTACGAATAGTTCTTTCTGTTTCAGCACACTTCGGTGAACCTGATGTCCAATGTAAGTCTGTGAACTGAACTATTTTAAACTTTCCATTTTGAAAAGACAATTGCCGTTGTGCAAAAAGCATTGATGGGATAACTCCCCATAACACTAACAAAAGAATTAATATTTTCTTCATAAGAATCTGATTGATTAGTTTATTTCTATTTCATCTATCGCCAATCTGCTTTGTTCTCCTTCATTGAAATATCCTTTTGGACATAAGCCCCCACTCAACAAGTCCAAGCGTACAAATGTAGCTTCCACTTCAGGAAATGAAAGAGAAGCAGGAAAGCGAGTGCTTTCCGTCAACGTAAAATCATATGATAAAACTTTATTACCTACTCCAAAAAAGTTTTTCCCGTCTGCCGAAACGGAAACACTCATTGCCTTTGCCGGCCAAATCATATTCCAAGGACGCCATAAGGAAGCAAAAGCTACTTGTTTTATTCTTTGCGTACCTTTCAACTCCACCACAATCTGTACACTATCCTGATAGAAGCTTACCCATCTACGCATGTCTTGAGCATATCCACAATATCCGTCAGTCAATCCAAAGCTTTCATCCAAATGTTCCCACTCTGTTTTAGGAACACACTTATAATCACATCCAGTGGCCTTGTTAATGGCAAATTCTTTATGAGTCACCCTACCCATAGATTTGCCTTCCTTATAAACGGCTGCGTAAATAACTGCATCTTTACTCAACAATATTGGTGACTTGTACAGAGAAGAAGAAGCCGTTATCACAGAATCATTAATCGCATAGTGTATCTCCGCATCCGGACAAAAAGAAGATAAAGCCACTTCATAGGTCTCATGATTCTCATTCCACACTCCCGCATAATTCACTTCATAAAAATTGCGGCAAGAATTCACCTGACAATAGTCCAACCGTTTGAACTCCTTATCCAACCTGCGAGTAAAAAACACAAAATCTTTATATTCAGGTTGCGTCCACTGCACTTCGGACATAGCCAACAAACGAGGAAAAGCCATATATTCAAATGCTTCAGGAGTTTGAATATATTCTCCCCAAATATTCGCCTGCGTACCTATTATATAAGACTGCTCTTCGGTAGTCAATCCAGCTGGTAGTGGGTTATAAAAATATACACTATCCAACGGAAGGAAACCACCAATCGCCAGTGGAGCATATTCTGGGCTCTCTTGATAATAATCTATATAGCATCGTTTACTCGGTGTCATAATAACCTTATGCTTTTGACGGGCCGCTATAATACCACCTTCTTCACCACGCCACGACATTACAGTAGCATTAGGAGCAAGCCCGCCTTCCAATATCTCATCCCAACCGATAATATCACGCCCCCTGCTGTTAACAAATTGTTCAATCTTATGAATAAACCAACTTTGTAAAGCTTCTTCATCTGGTAGTCCCTCTTTCTTCATCAGAGTTTGACAATGAATACACTTTTTCCAAGCTTTCTTAGGACATTCATCACCTCCAATATGAATGTAATGACTAGGAAAGAGTTCCATAACTTCCACCAATACATTTTCCAAGAAATCAAACGTATGCTCCTTAGGACAATAGACTTCATCAAAAACATCAAAGTAATCGCGTACCACATAATCTTTTCTCAACCCACAAGAAAGCTCTGGATATGACGCCAATGCAGCAGAAGCATGTCCCGGCATTTCTATCTCAGGAATTACTGTTATAAAACGGTCAGAAGCATACTTAACAATCTCTCTAATTTCTTCTTGTGTATAATATCCCGCTTGTTTTTTTCCGTCAAACCGCCGTGGGTAATAATAATCAGAATGTCCTACTTGAGTTTGACTACGATGCGACCCCACCTCTACCAACTTCGGATATTTTTTTATCTCAATTCTCCAACCTTGATCGTCAGTCAAATGAAAATGAAATTTATTCAACTTATAGAAAGCCATCAAATCAAGAAACTTCAGTACCTCTTCTTTGGGAAGGAAATTACGACCAACATCCATCAAAGCACCACGATAAGGAAAACGAGGAGCATCCTTAATACTGACAATTGGAATTTCAATACGTCCCTCATACCTACGATCGGAAGCATAGATTTCTGCCGGCATCAATTGCAATAAAGATTGAACACCATAAAACAGTCCTGCTGCAGTTTCGTTAGAACAAATCCGTATAGCATCGGAAGCCACCTCCAATGTATAAGCCTCATCTTTTAGAGAATTATCAATTAACAGATAAATATCGGCCTTCTCTGTTGGAGAAACAGCTCTTAATGTTACCTGTGTGTTTTTCAAAAAGTTCTCTAAATAACGAAAAACTTTCATTTCATTCTCTCCGGAAGACACAGCCACAGTTTTCTCCCCTTGCAAAAAATACTTTCCTCGGGATAGAGTTATATCATTGGGCATCGGTATGATACCATAGTTTTCTACATATTCCTTGCTTCCGCTGCCACATGAAAAGAGAGCCAATGAGATGGCAGTAAACACCCCCCAAATATATTTCATAACGTTTGTAATAAAAGGTTAGGATATGTCTGAACTACTTTAAGGATTAGCTCGCCAAACAGCGTGTTTGCCCAAGCAAACCAAGGACGTGTGAAATCAGCTGCATTTTCCGCATTAAAAGACTCATGCATAAAACCTGTTTCACCGTCCGTATCGCGCAGTTGCTTCAAACAACTGCGTATTTCTTCCTCATCATCAGTCGTAAAAGCTTTCATTATGATACTCATTGGCCAAATATAGTTCAACCCTACATGTGGACCGCCTATTCCTTCTCCAGCTTTTCCTTTAAAAAAATAAGGATTATTATCGCTCCATATCAATTTACGAGTATTTTGGTAAACTGCATCCTTGAAAGAACAATATCCCAAATAAGGAGCAGACAACAGACTGGGAATATTAGCATCATCCATACAAAGCACATTGCCAAACCCATCCACTTCAAAAGCATAAACCCGCCCACAAATAGGATGGTTAAACGTACCATACCTGCGAATTGCGGCATCTACTTCATCAGCTAAAGCTATACATTCTTTAGCAAAATCTATATGATTATAGACTGCATGTTCTATTTCAGACAATTGCCGCAACGACACAACAGCAAACATATTGGAAGGGATGAGAAAACCAAATTGAGTAGCATCATCCGAAGGGCGAAACGAAGAAACAATCAGTCCAACTGGCTTAACAGGTGCACCCCAACCATTATTGATTTGCGAGTCTGTAGGACGATCACAATCGCGCGAGAAACTATAAGTGCCGATTCCTTGTTTACGCTGCTGTTCCTTAAAAGTACGGACTACCAATTTCATAGCCTCGTGCCAATCTGCACTAAAGATAGACGTATCTTTAGTCAATGTCCAATACTGGTAAGCCAATCGAATGGGATAACATAGAGAATCGATCTCCCACTTACGTTCATGCAACTCTTTCACCATATGCTGTGTATGATCAGTTTCCCAATAACTACCCAATGGACCATCATTGAAAGCATTAGCATAAGGGTCTATCAGTATACATTCTGTCTGCCTGTTAATAAGTCCGGCTATCAAAAACTGCAAATCCCTATCGTCTTTCATCAACGGCAAATAAGGCCACACCTGCGCGGAAGAATCACGCAACCACATAGCGTCAATGTCACCAGTTATGATAAACGTATCCGGACGGTCGTTTTTCATCTTATATCTGACAGTAGTATCAAGTGTATTGGGAAAACAATTTTCAAACATCCACCGCAGTTTTTCATCTTTTATCTTTGGCTTTACTTCTTTAATGATTACCTCTACAGCTCTTGATACAAAACGCCTTTTGTCTATTGAAGGACGCAAGGAAACGAATTTCGTTTCTGATTCCCTGAAAGCGGCAAACGACAAAGATGGACGGACGGACATAGCAGCCAAAGCTAATCCTCCCATCTTCAGGAAATGACGTCGTGACATATTCTTTTTCATAGATTATCTTTTTAATAAGTGTGTTTACCAGGAAGCACAGTAATTTTCTTCTCTTTTTCACCATAAAGTACGAACAATTCAAAGCCAATATTCGTATCTACCGTAATGTGCGGTTCATCATTGACAGAACGGCGTGCTTCCGCCTTTAAACTGATAATACCTTCTGGTCCGAAAGGATAACGTTCTATTCCATTGGCCTCTGTCAGGTTCATGTCCCAAACAATTTGCTGTTTGGAGTAATCTCCCCGAATACCTATTATAAACTCTATCAGTTCGGCAATAGGTGGAAGTCCTGACCAACCGACAAATTCCTTTCTAGCCATAAATCCAGGCTCTGCCTTCTCCGGAGAATAGTATTCCCAAAATGTACCCGTATTCTTATATACCTCAAGTACTTCATTATAATGGTTCAAAGCTATTTCACGGGCTAACTTACGATAACCTTTCTTCACAAGACCTTGTATCACCATGTAGTTGGTACCCGGCCAGATGCCACCTTGCCAATAGCGACCGTTTTCCTTATACTTAGGATGGTCTGCCGACAAAGAAGGAACACGGAACTTGCGGTTAAAGGTTTCCGGATTATCCAATTCTTTTATCATACGGTTTAGTTGTATTGTATCTAACACATTGGTAAATAGTGCCCAATAAGCACCTATACCTTTGGTTTTGCAAAGAGTGCCATCAGCATATTGGTCATACAAAAATCCAGTCTTTTCATCCCAAAGATTATCATGAATATACTTTCCCAGCATCTTAGCTTCGTCTTCAAATTCTTCTATCTCTTGCCAGCGTTCTAAATAAAATCCCATTTCAAGTAATAAATTTGCAATGAACAATTGCTGAAGATTAGTATCTAACCAAACCATATGTCCATGACTATAAATAGGGCTATATCCGTTCGGAACCCGCGGCATATTATCCATACCTGTCCCCCATCCACTCGACCAATAAGTACCATTACGCCATGTACGGTTAAGTCTCAGCCACTTATAATATGAACAAAGTACGGGAAAAACTTTATGCAGACGCTCCATATCTCCAAACTGATGGTAATAAACCATTTCACACCAAGGCATCAAATTAGGTCCAGTGCTTACCGGATCATATCGTTCGAAACAATCCGCTCCATCTGCTTTAATTTCTCGGCAGATAAAACCGTCAGGATGTTGTTTGGCATAAAAGTTATCTAACGTGCGCTGAAAAGGGAAAAAACGTGTACCATACCGTGCAAACATCAGTATGAAAGAAGAATCCCACATGAAGATATTACCATTGTAAGCAGTATCCAAATAACTTGATACAAAACCCGAACCGGACTGTGGCTTACGAATATTTCCGACTGCTATTTCCCATGCCCTCCAATACATTTCCATTTCTTTTCCATGCCCATCCCAAATCGGACTGGGAAGTATCTGCCGAGCTTCTTCAAAACTCTTCGGTTCGATAACCTCGGGTTTGGCCACACGATACTCGTTCTCGGTAACCAAAGGTTCTTTTACATATGTATTCTTATAGGGCAAATGATAAATTTCATCATTACCACAATTTTGAGCTTTCAATAAAGGAGTTACAGAAAAGGAAAGTAAACATGTAAACAAGATATGTTTCAGCATAGGAAATAATATTTTAGTTATAGATTAAGCAGTTTCTTTATCTTATCAAAAATTGCGGTATTCTCATATATACCTGTAAACTCCTGTGCACCGGGCCCAAAAGCATATACAGGTACCATTACACCACTATGACCACCTGTAGAAAATTTACAAACAATTTTACCCTCTTTCAAATCACCATCTACCAATGTAAGACCACCGGTTTCATGATCGGCGGTAACCACTACCAGCGTTTCACCATCCTTAGCCGCCCATTCGTAAATGGCACCGATAGTACGGTCGAAATCATGTGTTTCCTGCATCAAGAGATTAATATCATTAAAATGTCCATAATCATCCAATTGCGAACCTTCAATCATCATGAAGAAACCATTATCATTTTGGCTTAAAAGTTCAATACCTTTTAACGACGCACGGGCAAGAAGGTCTCCACGTTCGTCAGGCAACGGAGCATCCACTGGATAAGGCACTGCAAATACCTTGCCACTCTTAATTTTTACCAGTTCATCCCAACTACGAGGCGTTTGAAAACCTTTGTCGCGCAACTCCTTGAACAAGTCACGTCCGTCCTCACGATTCTCAAAGAGTTTAGCACCACCGCCAAAGACATAGTCTACGTTACTGTTCACATAATCCGCCACAATTTCAGCCTCAGCATCACGATCTTTGTTATGGCAACAAAAATCAGCTGGAGTGGCATCCCAAAGGAGACAAGTAACTGCAATACCCGCAGATTTACCTTTGCCTACAGCAAAGTCTACCAACGACTTCAAAGGACGGCCTTCCACATCTACGCCTACGCTATGATAATTTGTTTTCTGTCCAGTAGCAATGGCCGTCCCCCCTGCTCCAGAATCGGTAATCAGTTTATTTGCACAGTAGGTTTTCGAAAGCCCCACAGCCTGGCAATTATCCAAAAAAAGTTTACCACGATTAGCCGTCCAAGCAGAATATACGTGCATAAGACTCATACCATCACCAATCATCAAAACAACATTTTTAATCTTCTTCCCTTGTAACGGTGTTATTTTGTTAACTTCATAGGGATTCTCCAACACATAAGTCTGTTCTTTATCACGACGTTCTTGTGCAAATATATTAGCAGGGAATAATACTACTAACAATACTATAACACAGCACTTCCTTATTTTTTTCATTATTATCTGGTTTTATCAGTTACATTTACAAATTATTTATTATTCATAGTACATAGGACAAGATATTCAATTCTAAACCTAAAGATGAACCTCCTAAACCTTAAATTTATTATTTTCAACCTAAAGTTCAAAAAGTAGAAAACTACTCTACAGTAACCAGCACCGGAGCATGATCCGATAAAAACTCTGATCCTTCTGTCTCGGCAAGCACTCCGTATCTCAATACCTTAAGATCGTTGCGTACAAACACATAGTCTATCAATGGGCGTTTATCATAAGGTATCTTTCCAAAATCGTGAAAACTCCATGATGGTCCATAAACAATTGGAGACATAAGCCGTGTATCTTGCAGATGCTTTGGATTCTCGGCATCGGTGCTTGATAACATCCGATTCTGGCTCTGCATTAAAATCACCTGTTACAATTACCGGTAATCCGTCACTCAATTCGTTCACTCTGTCCAATATAAGGCTCACTCCTTCACGACGAGCCACAACTCCTATATGGTCTAGATGTGTATTCAATGCAAAGTATTCCTTTCCTGAAATCTTGTCTTTCAATTTACCCCATGAAGCAATGCGTTCACAAGCACCATCCCACCCTCTAGAACCAGCAATTTCAGGTGTTTCGCTCAACCAAAAATATCCAGAAGCAAGTAACTCAAAGCGCGCTTTTTTGTACCAAAGAGCACTATATTCGCCTTTTACCTTTCCATCTTCACGCCCGACACCAATCACACCATATTCTGGTAAACGCTGCTTCAGGTCTTCTAACTGATTGTGAAGCACTTCCTGTGTACCCAATATATCAACATCATAGAATCGGATAGCCGTTGCAGCACGGTCTTTTCGGTATTGCCAATTATTCATACCGTCTTCTGGATTGTCATAGCGGATATTATATGACATTACATTAACACGCGCCTGTTCAGAAACTTGTTGTTTCACTTGCCCGCAGGATACTACCCCAAAAGATAGAAACAATAAAATGATTTTTTTCATAACAATATATTTAATTATTCCACATACAAAACAGAAGAAGGAATTGGCACCAACGTTTCAGCAGAAGGCAATTTCCAAGCCCAACTCAAATGTTCTCCTTCATAATCTTCAAAGTAATAGAGCTTATAGGAATGGAAACCTTTTTCTAAAGCTATGAATCCGGTAGCAGGAATTGCAGCATGTGAACCGTCATTGTTCACTACCAGTTCATTATCAATGTATAATACACTGCCATCATCTGAACTAGTTTGGAAAGTATATACTCCATTTTCAGGCACTTTTATCAGTCCGGAAAAAATGTAACCAAAATGGTCTGTCCTGCTTGCACCTTGTATAGAAGGTTTAGACAAAACTCCAGTCCTCAACAAAGGTGTTTTTTCTATGTCAGTTACTTTCTGGTAATTACCTTCAAAGTACTTATAGGTCACACCATTCTGTACAGGATGTACAGAAAGAGCATCCTTCAATTCCGCTTTGAGAGCTATAATAGACAAGACTCTACTTGGATGATAACCTTCCTTAAATCCTCTCGCTTTCACTTGAGTCGTCTTATTCAAACTGAAAGGATGTTTATAAAGGAATGACTCCTCGGTTGGTTCGCTTCCGTCCAGTGTATACCTTATTTTCGCACCTTGAGTGGTTGTGGCCAGTTCTACAACTACACTTCCTTGGAATAAATTCAAATCCTTATCGACGTAAGGGATAGATACAACTTTATCTCGGGTATAGGAGTAAGGCGCAGTTTGTTCAGCAGTACCTCTGCTCTTATTTGGCTTGTCAGACAAGGTAAAACGCAACTCTCCTCCTCCCATCAGACAGTCATAGGTAATAAAGTTTGTATCTATCTGTTTCCCATTTAGTTCCACCTTTGTAATATAAATATTTTTCTGCGGATCATTGGCAAGTATCGTCAAGGTTCTTCCATTAGCCAAATGCACTACAACTTTCTCGAACAAGGGAGTAGTAAGAACATATTCGTTGCTACCAGGACAAACCGAATAAAGTCCCATACTTGAAAGAATATACCATGCCGACATCTGCCCGCAGTCTTCATTGCCAATAATACCTTCCGGAGTGGGATGATACATCTCGTTCAGCAAGCGTCGCGACATTTTCTGTGTTTTCCAAGGCTCACCCACATAATTGTACAAATAAGCGATGTGATGACTAGGCTCATTCCCGTGGACATACTGCCCTATTAAACCTGTGATATCTACAAGATTGCCATGTATCTCTGCATCCGTATTGAAAATATCATCAAGAGCAGCAACAAATTCTTCTTTACCGCCAAAAAGTTGTATCATCCCATTCACATCATGGGGTACAAAGAAGCGATATTGCCAAGCTGTAGCCTCTGTATAGGCACGTCCCACTGCAAGCGGATTAAAAGGTGATTCCCAATTGCCATCCATACGCTTTCCGCGAAAGAATCTCGTAGCACCATCAAACACATTGATGTAGTTTTGCGAACGTTCAATGTATTTTTTATAAATATCTTCTTTTCCCATTTCTTGGGCCATACGTGCAATACACCAGTCATCGTACGCATATTCAAGCAGACAAGATACAGATTCTCTTTTAATATTAGAAGGAATAAAACCATATTTTACGTAAAAGTCCGAGCCTTTTTTGTTTTTATCGG
>ENA-ORKV01002670-ORKV01002670.1-human-gut-metagenome-genome-assembly--contig:-NODE-2670-length-10277-cov-2.082549_pt1 | contig 10277 bp, 6 predicted proteins | sample MGYA00243058_ERZ508805 | MGnify/ENA primary metagenome ERZ508805 (study PRJEB26277, sample SAMN04329770) | human gut metagenome | biome: human-associated habitat | host: Homo sapiens | place: USA... | reverse complement strand
CATCGCGCAGCGTGTTGCTAGGCACGGAGTGAATAGTAACGATTTGGCTGAAAGAAACATTGGAGAACGTAAGTTTTGTTGACAGGAAAATATATCCTGACTATAATATGTAAGAAAAGTGTAAGCTAATTAACAAAATGTTTGGTTGTGGTTTTGTATATTGCGTATTATAGTAATATGGTAAATACAAAACATACCAGAAATACTAAAAGGTGAAAAATATTGATTAAAGATAATCAGAAGTACTTTAATCGTATGCATGTAGTGATTGATGCTGTTGTGATCATTGTTTCTTATCTGCTGGCATGGTTTATCTGATCCTGTATTATGCGTTTAATCTGTATACACCGAAACGGGTGCAGGGACGCAGACTGGAATTTTCTAATATTGTAAAAGCCAATACGGTGGGAATATTGTTGATCATCGGGTGCATTTATGTGTGGCTCAAAGAAATCAATTTTTCCCGTGATATGTTGTTTTTCTTCTATTTTATAAATATGTTCCTGGAAGAATTGGTCCGTATCACGATTCGTTATCTGTTGCGGGATATCCGTAAACGAGGTCTGAATCAGAAGCATATCCTGTTGGTTGGTTACAGTAAGGCAGCAGAAGCATATATTGACCGGATACTTGAAAATCCACAGTGGGGATATCAGATCCGTGGAATCCTCGATGATAAAGTGGAAGCCGGAACTATGTACCGCGGAATTAAAGTGCTTGGAAGAATCGCAAATCTGATGGTGATCCTGCCGGAAAACAGGCTGGACGAGATTGCAATCACTTTGGGACTGAGTGAATATTACCGGCTGCAGGAAATTGTGGCAATGTGTGAAAAATCAGGAGTACACACGAAGTTTATTCCTGATTATAATAATATCATTCCGACAAAACCATATACAGAAGATTTACTGGGACTTCCGGTCATCAATATCCGTTATGTGCCGCTGACTAATACGTTCAATGCGGTGGTAAAACGGCTGATGGATATTTTCGGATCGATCGTTGCAATTATTCTGTTTTCTCCGATAATGTTGTTTGCTGTGATCATGATCAAGCTGACTTCTCCGGGACCGCTGATATACAAACAGGAGCGGGTGGGACTGCATAATCATACATTTATGATGTATAAGTTCCGTTCAATGGAAGTACAGTCGAAGGAAAGTGAAAAGAAGGCATGGACCGTGAAGAATGACCCGCGTGTGACGGGATTTGGAAAATTCATGCGCCATACCAGCATTGATGAGCTTCCACAGCTCTTTAACATCTTAAAAGGAGATATGAGCCTGGTCGGACCGCGGCCGGAGCGACCTTTCTTTGTGGAAAAATTCCGGGAGGAAATCCCGCGTTATATGGTAAAACATCAGGTGCGTCCCGGTCTTACGGGGTGGGCACAGGTGAATGGATATCGGGGAGACACTTCCATCCGAAAGCGTATTGACTGTGATCTGTATTATATTGAAAACTGGACGCTGGGACTTGATTTTAAAATTCTGTTCCTGACCTTTTTCAAAGGATTTGTGAATAAAAACGCTTACTAAAAGATAAGGGGAAAAGAGATGTCGAAGAAGAATTACAAAAAGAGCAGAAAATACAAAAAAATGCGCCGCAGAAAAATAATTTTCGGAATTGAAATCACCGTTCTGCTGATTCTTTCCGGAATTCTGTTCGTCTACGCATGGATCAACCGTTCGATGGATAAGATGAATCAGGATACGCTGGACAGCTCCCAGATTCAGATCAACAGTGAAGTAAAGGCAAATACCGATCTCTCACAGATGTCCGGTACACAGGTCATCGCGCTGGTCGGCGTGGATGCCAGAGGTGTGAAAGGGTCCGAGCTGGCAGAAAGCATGAACAGTGACACCATTATCCTCTGCTGTATTGATCACGACAAGCAGGAAATCCGTATGGTGTCGATTATGCGTGACAGCTGGATGAATATGGCGAAATATACCGATGAATATTATGAGTTTGACAAAGCCAATTCCGCATACAACCGCGGCGGCCCGGAGAGTATGCTCTCCATGCTGAATACAAACCTTGACTTTGCACTGACCGATTACGTTACCGTAAACTTCAAGGCACTCGCCGATGCGATTGATGTCCTGGGCGGTCTCGACATCGAGATGACAAATGCAGAGTGTGTTCATGCAAACAACTACAACAGAGAGGTATCGGAAGCACAGGGCGTAGAGTATGAAGCTATTCCGTATGATGAGGACCTTGGGGATGATTACAGCGAAGTACGTCATGTCAGCGGTGCACTTGCAACCTCCTATGCGCGGATCCGTTACGGCGGCGGCGACGATGCGAAACGTACGAGCCGTCAGCGAATCGTCATCAATCTCATGGTACAGAAGATTAAACAGAATCCGACCAAGATTCCGGAGATTCTGGATAAAGTGATGGGAAATGTCAGAACCAGTCTTACCAAAAACGAAATTCTGGAGCTTGGCATGCATGCGGTAACGTACAAAATGGGAACATCTTATGCATATCCGTTCCAGCTGTGTTATGGAGAAAATGTAGAAAGCGCACTTGGCGTTGATGTCGTAATTCCGGTTACACTGGAACACAATGTAAGGGAACTGCACGCTTATCTGTATCCGGCGATGAGCTATGATCCATCTGCAGCCGTGATAGAGTACAGTGACTATATTGCAAGAGAGAGCGGCTACGATGATGATATGATTGAGTATGTGCTGAATCAGGGACCGGGCGCAGCAACAGATTCTGTGGTTGCAGGAGAATAAAACACAGGGAGAAGACGATAAAATGAGTCAATATACCGTTGATGTCATGATACCAACGTATAAACCAGGGCAGGAGTTCGCAGAACTTCTGCCCCGCCTTTTAGAACAGACTTACCCGATCCGGTCGATCCGGGTTGTAAACACAGGGAAAAAGTTCTGGAACCCGGCGTGGGAGCAGTTATCGGATAAAATTATGGTAGAGCATATCCGGCCAAGCGAATTTGACCACGGCGGAACGAGAAGGGCGATGGCAGAAAGTTCGGATGCGGATCTTCTGCTTTTTATGACCCAGGATGCCATGCCGTACGACAATGCGTGCGTGGAACATCTGGTGGAAAAATTTTCACTGCCGCATGTGAAGGCGGCCTATGCGCGGCAGCTTCCGCGGGATGACTGCCGTACACTGGAACGGTTTACGAGAGGCTTTAACTATCCGGAGGAGAGTGATATCAAGGATGCCGGTGATCTGCCAAAACTTGGTGTTAAGACTTTTTTCTGCTCCAATGTCTGTGCAATGTATGACCGCAGGACATATGAAGAGCTGGGTGGATTTGTAGAAAGCACCTTGTTTAACGAAGATATGATCTATGCCGGGCATCTTGTGCAGGCGGGCTATGCGATTGCCTATGCGGCAGATGCGAAGGTGGTACATTCCCACAATTACGGTTGTCTGGCACAGCTTCACCGCAATTTCGACCTCGGTGTATCCCAGGCACAGCATCCGGAGATCTTTGATGCGTATCCGTCTGAGGGTGAGGGAATCCGTATGGTGAAAAAATCGGCATCCTACGTCTGCAAAATTCATAAGCCGTGGCTGCTCGTCACGTTATTTTTTCAAAGCGGATTCAAATATGTGGGATACTTCCTCGGAAAACGATACAAAAGCCTTCCGGACGGTGTGATCCGCTGGTGTACCTCAAACAAAACGTGGTGGGAATATCACGGAAAGATAAGAAAAAAACGAAATAGAAGATAAGTGAAAGTAAAAAACAAAAATAAAAAGATTTTGTAAGTAAATACGAAATGCTCCATAAGGTTGACAGAGAACGGAGCAGCGTGGTAAAAAAGTAAAGAACAAGAAATTAGAAGGCGGCATAACCTGAAAACAGAACAAGGGTGCCGCCTTTTGCTGTTAGGAGGAAAAAATCTATGTGTGGAATTGTTGGATATATTGGAACCTGCCAGGCTGCCCCGGTGCTGCTGGACGGATTGTCAAAGCTGGAGTACCGCGGATACGATTCGGCCGGAATTGCTGTATACGATGGAAACAAAATTCAGATGCAGAAAGCAATGGGCCGTCTGAAGGTGCTTGAGGAAATGACACAAAATGGAGCGACACTTCCGGGTACCGTAGGAATCGGACATACGAGATGGGCAACGCATGGGGCACCTTCCGATCTGAATGCACATCCGCATTTCAATAAAGACCACTCGATTGTCGTTGTACACAATGGAATTATTGAGAATTATCTGAAATTAAAGAAAAAACTGATGTCCAAAGGATATGAGTTCCTTTCGGAGACAGATACCGAGGTAATTGCCCATATGCTGGATTACTATTATAACGGCGATCCGCTTGCAACGATCACAAAGGTTATGCACCGCATGGAGGGATCGTATGCACTGGGTATCCTGTTCCGCGACCATCCGGATGAGGTGTATGCGGTCCGTAAAGACAGCCCGCTGATCGTTGGTACAAGTAAGAGCGGAAACCTGATTGCATCCGATGTTCCGGCTGTCCTGAAATATACAAGAGATGTCTATTTTCTGGAAAATGAGGAGATCGTGAAACTGACCCGCGATGGCCTTCACTTCTACAATATTGACGAGGAGGAGCTGGAGAAAGAGGCAACCCACATCGACTGGGATATGAATGCGGCAGAAAAAGGCGGCTATGAGCATTTCATGCTGAAAGAGATGCATGAGCAGCCAAAAGCCGTAAAAGATACCCTGACGCCGCGTATTAAGAACGGTGACGTTGTGATCGAAGAACTCGGCATGACCGATGAGGAGATCCGCGCGATCCGCAAAATCTTTATCGTTGCCTGCGGTTCTGCATACCACACCGGTGTAACCGCAAAATACGTCTTCGAAAAGCTGGCAAGAATCCCGGTTGAGGTAGATCTGGCAAGCGAATTCCGCTACCGTGATCCGATTCTGCCGGAAAATACGCTCGTGGTCATCGTCAGCCAGTCGGGTGAGACGGCCGATACCCTCGCGGCTCTCCGCCTTGCAAAAGAAAAGGGCGTGCGTACCCTTGGCATCGTAAACGTAGTTGGAAGTTCGATTGCAAGAGAGGCAGACAATGTCATGTACACCTGGGCCGGTCCGGAGATCGCTGTTGCGACAACGAAAGCGTACAGCACACAGCTTATCGCGCAGTACCTTCTGGCGATGAAGTTTGCCAAAGTACGCGGAACCGTTTCACAGAATGACTTCGATGCGATGATCCAGAGCCTTGAGCGCCTGCCGGAGCAGATTTCCCTGCTGCTGTCCCACAAGGAGAACGTACAGCGTTTTGCCAACCGTTATCTTGCGGCAGAACACGTCTTTTTCATCGGACGCGGCATCGACTATGCAATCTCGATGGAGGGCTCCCTGAAGCTGAAAGAGATTTCCTACATCCATTCCGAGGCGTATGCAGCCGGTGAGCTGAAACACGGAACCATTTCCCTGATTGAGGACGGACGCCTTGTCGTAGCCGTGCTGACCCAGCCGGAGCTCTACAAGAAAACGATCAGCAATATTCAGGAAGTGAAGACACGAGGCGCGTTTGTCATGGCGGTAACGACCGTTGGCAATACAGAAGTGGAAAAAGTAGCCGACTACGTAGTTTACCTGCCGGAGACAAATCCGATTTTTGCAAACTCCCTGGCGATCATTCCGCTGCAGCTCTTTGGCTACTACGTATCGATCGGCAGAGGCCTCGATGTGGATAAACCGAGAAACTTGGCGAAATCGGTTACGGTAGAATAAAAACCGCAGCATAAAATTCCTCTTTTTTCAAAATTATCACAGTTTCAACACAATTCTAACGTACAATAGGCAGTAGAAAATGAAGAAAGAAATAAGAGCACTGTGTATTGGTGCCTGAGATAGAAAAGAGAAAGAGGGATCAGCCATGAGTGAAGAATTCAAAAAAGAAGAAATAAATGGTGAGGCAGCAGAGAAAACCAAAGCTGCAGAGCATACAGAAGAAGTAAAAGCAGAAACGACAGCAGAGCAGAGTGCAGCAGAGACGGAAAAACCGCAGGAAACCGCAGAAGCGCCGAAGGCGGAAGAAAAGAAAACGACAACCTACAGCTGGGTGAATCCGAAAATCAGCGGAAAGACCGGCGAGGAGAATAACAGCGCTTCCTACACCGGAGAACCGGACCCGTCGGAGGCAAAGGCAGAGCGGACATCTTCTGCAAAGACAGAACATTATCAGTACCAGTCACAGACACAGAGTGCTCCGAAGCAGGAAAAACCACAGTTTTCTGCCGTTCCGCAGCCGCAGGATCACAAAAAGAAAGCGAAAAAACCAATGTCAGCCGCAAAAAAATGGGGCATGACACTTGCCATGGCAGCGTGCTTCGGACTCGTGGCAGGCGGTGTTTTCATTGGGACTGCAGCAGTCGGTACGAAAGTGATCGGTACAGCAACAGAGCAGAAGCAGGAAGTTACAATTCCGACGACCACCACAACAACGGCAGCAGACAGCAGTGATACCTCCGATACCGTAAAAGCAACCGGCGAGATGTCCGTGAAAGATGTTGCATCGAGTGCGATGCCGTCTCTGGTAGCAATTTCTACGACAACGGTGGAAGAAGTTGAGACATTCTTCGGAACCACAAGCCAGGAAGTTCCTGCAAGCGGAACCGGAGTTATTGTCGGACAGAACGACGATGAGCTCCTGATTGCGACAAACAACCACGTTGTCAGCGGTGCAACGTCTCTTTCCGTCAGCTTTATCGACGATGAGACGGTAGAAGGCCAGATCAAAGGTACCGATGCGGACAATGACCTTGCTGTTGTTGCAGTAAAACTTTCCGACATCAAGGACGAGACAAAGAGCCAGATCAAAATTGCCGTGATGGGAAATTCCGATGACCTTGAGGTCGGTGATCAGGTTGTGGCAATCGGAAATGCACTGGGAACCGGCCAGTCCCTGACGAGCGGATATATCAGTGCAAAAGACCGTACGATCTCCAGTCAGGATGAGAGTACCGGCGAGACGATTACTTCTGAGGGACTGATCCAGACCGATGCAGCCATCAACCCTGGAAACAGCGGCGGCGCCCTTCTGAACATGAACGGTGAGCTGATCGGCATTAACGAAGCAAAATACAGCTCCACACAGGTCGAGGGCATGGGCTTTGCGATCCCGATTTCGAAAGCGGAGCCGATTCTGCAGAACCTGATGAACCTGACAACAAGATACAAAGTCAGCGATGATAAGGCCGCTTATATCGGAATCAACATGGCGGATGTCAGCGCAGATGTTTCCCAGAACTACGGTATTCCGACCGGTGTCTGCATCATGAGCGTTGTGGACGGCAGCCTGGCAGCCGATGCGGGCTTCAAGAAAGGCGATGTTATCACCACGTTTGATGGAAGAAGCATCTCGAACGCCAAAGGCTTAAAAGAGACACTGACCTATTATGCGGCAGGCGAGACCGTAGATGTCACGGTACAGCGTGCGGACAACGGTGAGTACAAAGAAGAAACACTGACGCTGACCCTTGGCGCTGCAGCAGATATGCCGCAGACGAGCGGAAGCAGCAACGGAACCACAAACGATGGAACCGGAAGCTCCGATCAGAATGACCAGGGTATTCAGAATCCGTTTGGCAACAGATAAAAACTCGAAATAACTATTTCCTAAGAGAAAAAAGACGGACAGCACAGGAATATGAACGCCTGGCTGTCCGCCTTTTTTTGCATTTTTTGATATAATTTTTTGAATTTGTAAAATTCTTAAAAAAGTTGGTAATTTTTAAGAAAGTTTTTACTTGTGACCCTATGGCTTTTGGGCTATAATCAAGCTAGACCAAGCGATCTATTACAGAAAGGAATTTGAAAAATCATGTGAGAAGAGAAAGACTGAGTGGACGGTTCCGCGGACGAACGTAAGGCGGAAACAAACAGCTCTGACCATCATACAGAAGATACCTATGAAAAAGTCTGCTTCATGTGCCGCAGACCGGAGAGCAAAGCCGGAAAGATGATTACCCTTCCGGGAAACATCAATATCTGCCCGGACTGCATGCAGAAGAGCTTTGATACCATGAACCAGAACCCGGGCCAGATCAATGAGATGATGAATAATATGAACAACATGCCGAATATCGGCATGCTCGATCTCTCCGGGCTTTCCAACCAGATCCCGAACCGGCAGCGGGTAAAGAAAAAAGAAGAATATAAGAAAACAAAAGAAATAAAACCAGATGACAATAATAATACTACCGATGATAGTACATTTACAAAAATATTAAATCAAGTTCTTGATTTTATAACAAAATATCAAATATACATTATATCTGCATTAACTGTAATATTAATAATCTTAGTAATTTTGATTATTAGCTCTAAGAAAAAGAAAAGAGGTGTTTTAGAATGAAAATAAAAAGACACTATATATTAATCTTTTTCCTAGTATTCGTTAGTTTAGTTTCAAATGCATATGCTGCAAGAGGAGAATTAAGATACGAAGTAACAAATTTTTCATTAGATGGTACAAAAATAACATTTGAAGGATGGGCCTTTCTCCATCAAACAAACAATTATAATACCATATATAAATTAAATTATAACGAAGGATATGTAAGTGAAACAAAAGAGGTTTTATTAAGTAATGGCGGTCAAAAAATAAAAATTAGTGCCATTAATAAAAACACAGGAGAAACTATTGCTACAGCAACTGTAGATGGAAGTGACAAAAAATATTACAATTTCTACAAAGAAATGTTCTTTAGCTTTGCAGGCTTTGAAAAGACAAATAAAAATCTAGTAGAATGCTATAATGGTACATCAAATACAGGGTGTGATAATAAGTGTAGTGATAATGATAACCAGTATACAGAATGTTACTATAAAGACCTATATTTTAAAATAAGCTTTAATGTTAGCGATTGGAATATTGAAGATGATACACAGGTTTATTTTAAAATTGCAGCATATAATAATGACTATGGAAAATGGAAGGAAGAAAATCTTCATTTAGGAGAAAATGTAAAAAAAAGTACTTTGTCTAATAACTATATTGAAGTTGATAAAAATACATTTAGCAATAAAATAAGCTTTATTGCTAATTATGCTCAGCTTTTAAACCCAGTTACACTTATTATAGAAAAAGGTGGAATATATGGAAATACAGGAAGTAATTATCTAGTAAAAGAAATTAAAGAAGGAAACAAAAATGGAAATTTCATATCTGGAAGTATTGGCCCGGGAAAGTATACATTATATATTTCACAGCGAGGTAATTGTAGTTATGGAACTAATAGATGTTGGCTAAGTACTTGTAGTAATCCTAATACATGCAATACTAGTTCAAAAGTACTAGTAGCTCATGGATCTTGGGTAAAACCAACCGGAACAACATCATTTACTATCAAAGTAAAAAATGACAAAAAGTGTGCAGCATCAGAACCTGCATCTAATAAGACAATGTACTGCAATGAATGGAAAGATTTATCTTCTAAATGTGATGCATTAACAGTAAGAAACAATGGAACCAGTGAAATGGTTAAAATAGAACAAAAAGGATATATAACAAATATATTTAAATCTAACTTAGTAAATAAAGATAAAAATTATAATGCTAATAGTTATAATGGTGGTTGGTTAAAATATGGAATTACCTATTATAATGAAGTTAGTTGGAATTATACTACAGAAAAATTTAGAAGTTCTGAAGCACAAGAAAATATAAATTATGCTATGCAGAAAAAATTAAAATTATTATCTGAATTTGAGGAAAATATAAATTTAACAATAAATGGATTAGATGGTTCAAGACTTGTAAAAAAATGTACCCAATCAGGATCATTTACACCAGCCAATAAGTTAATAACTGTTTGTACTTTCTTTCTACCAGAATCTTATTTAAAAGAACTAACTGGTAATGTAAGCTACTCAGAGTCAAATGATAATGCTAATATAAATAACAAATACTATATACCATTAGATGCGCAAAAACACAATATAAGTGTAAAACTAGAAAATTTAAGTGTGCTATCAGAAAATCAAGTACAGGCAGATTCACAAAATAAAAATAAACCATGGACTGGTACATGGACAATTGATACAAGCTGTTCATTAAAGGTAACTAATAGAATATACGAACCACCAAGTGGTGGAAAAGAAAATGGTAAAGTAAAATATAAATTTATATATAGACCAATTAATTTAAGTAATCCATTTCCTAATAGATTCCCAGGAGTCAATTGGTATACTTGGTATATAGCAGAAAGAAATAAAGATAAAAAGACTCTTGAGGACTCATATAAGAAATTAAATTATTATTCAGAATTAGATAAT
>ENA-ORKV01002666-ORKV01002666.1-human-gut-metagenome-genome-assembly--contig:-NODE-2666-length-10291-cov-2.285099_pt1 | contig 10291 bp, 6 predicted proteins | sample MGYA00243058_ERZ508805 | MGnify/ENA primary metagenome ERZ508805 (study PRJEB26277, sample SAMN04329770) | human gut metagenome | biome: human-associated habitat | host: Homo sapiens | place: USA... | reverse complement strand
CGCCGGTTTGATGATATGAAGGCGTATCTTGAAGATACCATGCGGTATACCAGAGAGGAGACTCTGCCGGAGGGCATGGTTCTCGCAACACAGTTTCTGTGCATCCGCAAATCAGACAACCGCCTTGTCGGCATGATTCAGGTGCGCCACTACCTGAACGATTTTCTGCGCACCTTGGGCGGCCATATCGGCTACTCCGTCCGCCCGTCGGAACGCAGAAAAGGCTATGCCTCCTGGATGCTGAAAAATGTGCAGCCGTACTGCAAAAGCCTCGGCCTTTCCGAAATTCTGGTCTGCTGCCTGGATACCAACGAGGGAAGCCGCAGAACAATCCTGAAAAATGGCGGCCGGTTCGACGGCACCGCTCATCGTGCCGATGAAAACAAAACACTGGAGCGTTACTGGATCACCCTGTGATTTTTCTTCCATTTCGCATGGCTCTGAATAGTTTCACAAATTTTTCTTGACATCCATGTCATTTCACTTTATAATTTGGAACTGCAAGCGAACAATTCTGTTCTTATGCAAAATATATGCCTCTGGTAAAAAACCGACGGACAGGCAGGGGTAGTTGCCGAGCGTGGTTAAGAGCCACATTATTGATTGCGTTAAAAGCGCAAATTTTATGAGTTGATTACTTTATAATCGATGCTCTACGACGAGCACATCATCTTATGAAACGGTCAATAAGAGTACGTGACTATATATTTCTGCATAGGAAAACAGGGAGAAGCCTGGATTTTTGTCCATCCCCTGAAGTTTGCACAATACGATCATGTATAAATTTCGATTTTTAGACAGATGATGCACGTCATCTGTCTTTTTTTCGTGCTTATAGCCAAAGATGAACCCAACACCATTTTCTGAAAAAGGAGAACCAAACAATGTCAAAAGTTATGATCATCGGATGCGGCGGTGTTGCATCCGTAGCCATTCACAAATGCTGCCAGAACAGTGAAGTATTTTCTGAAATTATGATTGCAAGCCGCACCCTTTCCAAGTGCGATGCTTTAAAAGAAAAGCTGGCTCCGACCACAAAAACCATTATCACAACAGCAAAGGTGGATGCCGACTGCACAGAAGAATTAATCGCCTTAATCAAACAGTATCAGCCGGATGCCGTATTAAATCTGGCTCTTCCTTATCAGGATCTTACCATTATGGATGCCTGCCTCGCATGTAAGGTTCCTTACATCGATACTGCAAATTACGAAGCAGAAAATACGGATGATCCGGCATGGCGTGCAATCTACGAAAAGAGATGCGAAGAGCTTGGCTTTTCTGCTTACTTTGATTACTCCTGGCAGTGGGCCTATATGGACCGTTTCAAGGAAGCCGGCATCACCGGTCTTCTCGGAACCGGCTTTGACCCGGGCGTCACCAGTGTCTTTGCAGCCTATGCACAGAAACACTATTTCGATGAAATTCACACGATTGATATTCTGGACTGCAACGGCGGCGACCACGGATATCCGTTTGCAACCAACTTCAATCCGGAAATCAACCTCCGCGAGGTATCCGCTCCCGGCTCTTACTGGGAAAACGGCCACTGGGTAGAAATTCCGCCAATGTCGATCAAACGGGAATATAACTTCGATGAGGTAGGCGAGAAGGATATGTACCTTCTTCACCATGAAGAAATTGAGGCTCTTGCAAAAAATATCCCGGGCGTAAAAAGAATCCGCTTTTTCATGACCTTCGGCCAGAGCTATCTGACCCATATGAAATGTCTGGAAAATGTAGGACTTCTCTCCACCACTCCGATTACCTTCAACGGACAGCAGATCGTACCGATCCAGTTTTTAAAAGAGCTTCTCCCGGATCCTTCCACCCTTGGCCCGCGCACCGTGGGTAAAACCAACATCGGCTGTATTTTTACCGGTATCAAGGACGGAAAAGAAAGAAGCATTTACATTTACAATGTCTGTGACCACCAGGAATGCTACCGGGAAGTAGAGTCTCAGGCGATTTCCTACACCACCGGCGTTCCGGCCATGATCGGAACCATGATGGTTGTGAACGGCCTCTGGAACAAGCCGGGTATCTACACCACAGATGAATTCGATCCGGATCCGTACATGGAAGCACTCAACAAGTGGGGTCTTCCGTGGAAGGTCGTAGAAAATCCTGTTTTAGTAGATTAAGCCTATGTATAAGATAAACGAACTGCCAACTCCCTGTTTTGTCATTGATGAAGGCAAACTGGAAGAAAACTTAAAGATCCTGCACCAGGTAGAAGAACGCACCGGTGCAAAAATTCTGCTGGCTCAGAAATGCTTTTCCTGTTTTTCGGAATATCCGCTGATTGGAAAATATATCAGCGGAACAACTGCCAGCGGACTCTATGATGCGCGGCTTGGAAAGGAAGAAATGGGGCTGGAGAATCATGTGTATTCTCCGGCCTACCGCCCGCAGGATATGGAAGAGCTCGCACAGATCTGCGATCACATTATTTTCAATTCAGAAAAGCAGCTCCGAACGTACCTCCCCGTACTTAAGGCTTCCGGAACCGCAAAAGCCGGACTTCGCATCAACCCGGAATGCTCCACGCAGGAAGGCCATGCGATTTATGATCCCTGTGCGCCCGGCTCCCGCATGGGCATCCGCGCCTGCGATTTTACAGACGAACTGGCTGATCTTGTGGACGGTCTTCATTTTCATACCCTCTGTGAACAGAATTCGGATGATCTGGAAACCACGCTGCGCGCCGTGGAAGAAAAATTCGGCAAGTGGCTTTTTAAAATGAACTGGCTTAACATGGGAGGCGGACATCATATCACCCGTGAGGATTACGATATCGAACGCCTGATTTCCTGTATCAACCATATGAAAGAAACGTATGGTCTTCAGATTTACCTGGAGCCCGGGGAAGCAGTTGCCTTAAACGCAGGCTACAATGTCACGGAAGTTCTCGATATTGTTGAAAATAACGGAAAAATTTTAATTCTTGACACTTCCGCTGCCTGCCATATGCCGGATGTGCTTGAGATGCCGTACCGCCCTCCGCTCAAAGGCAGCGGACTGCCCGGGGAAAAGCCTTATACCTACCGCCTTTCCTGCAATACCTGCCTGGCGGGCGACGTAATCGGCGAATATTCCTTCGATTCCCAAATCCGGATCGGTGACAGACTGTATTTTGAAGATATGGCGATTTATTCGATGGTAAAAACCAATACCTTTAACGGAATCCCACTCCCTTCCATCGCGGTGATGGACAAAGCTGGAAACTGCCGAATGATAAAGGAGTTTGGATATGAAGATTTCAAAAACCGATTGTCTTAGAACCCCAAAAGCCGATGGCTTTTACATGCCGGGCGAATTTGAGCCCCACGAAGGCACGCTGATGATCTGGCCGTGGCGTCCCGGTTCCTGGAATTACGGGGCAAAAGCGGCAAGAACGGCATTTGCAGAAATTGCAGAAGCAATTGCCGCTTATGAGCAGGTTTATCTTTTCATCCGGCCACAGGATAAAGCATCGGCACAGGAACTGCTTTCCTCCGACCGGATTCATCTGATCGAAGCCCAAACGGAGGATGCCTGGGCGAGAGATACCGGCGCTACGTTTGTAATTAACAATCAGGGTGGGCGAAGAGGCATTCAATGGGAATTCAACGCCTGGGGCGGCCAGTATGACGGTCTGTACTCCCACTTTGAACATGACCGTGAGGTTCCGGAACGAATCTGCAGTTTTCTCGGAGATTCCTTCTATAATGCCCGCCCCTTTGTTCTGGAAGGCGGCTCCATCCATGTTGACGGGGAAGGAACCCTGCTTACGACCGAAGAATGTCTGCTGAGTCCGGGGCGCAATCCTTCTCTTACAAGAGCGGAAATTGAAGAAAAGCTGCGTCAGTATCTTTCGGTTGAAAAAATCATCTGGCTGCCTTTTGGTATTTACAACGATGAAACCAACGGCCATATTGATAATATGTGTTGCTTTGTAAAGCCCGGAGAAGTGCTTCTTGCCTGGACAGATGACGAAAACGATCCTCAGTATGCCAGAAGCAGGGCCGCTTTTGATCTTCTCTCCCATACCGTTGACGCGAAGGGACGAAGCTTTGTAATTCACAAGCTGCCCATTCCAAAGCATCCCATCTGTATTACAGAAGAAGATCTTCTCGGCTATGATTTTGAAGCTGGCGAAGATCAGCGGGAAACCGGGGAACGCCTTGCTGCCAGCTATATCAATTTTTATCTTGCCAATCACTGTGTCCTTCTTCCCCGTTTCGGCGATGAAAACGATACCGTGGCTGCAGAAATTCTTGGAAAATGCTTTCCGGATCGACGGATCCTCCCTGTCGATGCACGCGTCATTCTGACCGGCGGAGGCAACATTCACTGTATTACCCAGCAGATTCCGGCAAAGAAAAGAGGAAACAGATTATGAGAAATATAAAAATTGCCGCACTGCAGTTTTCATGCTGCAGCCAGGTACAGGAAAATATAGACAAAGCAGAGACCATGGTCCGTGAAGCCGCTTCCAACGGCGCCAATCTCATCCTTCTTCCTGAATTATTTGAAAGACCGTATTTTTGTCAGGAAAAGCGATACGATTATTATGATTATGCCCTGCCTTTGACAGAAAATCCCGCCATCCGGCGTTTTCAGGCCGTTGCCGGAGAACTTGGAGTCGTGATTCCGGTCAGCTTTTATGAAAGGGATGTTCAGCGCCTGTTTAATTCCATTGCCATGATCGATGCAGACGGATCCATTCTTGGTGTTTACCGCAAGACCCATATCCCGGACGATCATTTTTATCAGGAAAAATTCTATTTCACTCCGGGAGATACGGGATTCAAAGTCTTTGAAACACGTTTTGGAACCGTCGGCGTCGGCATCTGCTGGGATCAGTGGTTTCCGGAAACAGCACGATGTATGGCTGTTCAGGGAGCCGAAATCCTGCTCTATCCTACCGCGATCGGAAGTGAGCCGATCCTGAATGTAGACAGCAGCGGGCACTGGCGGCGCGTCATGCAGGGACATGCTGCCGCAAATCTTGTTCCGGTTGCTGCTGCAAACCGGATTGGTACTGAAACCGTAACGCCCTGTGAAGAAAATGGCGGCCAGTCCTCTTCTCTTACTTTCTACGGTTCTTCCTTTATTGCCGATGCAACCGGTGAACTCGTGGCATCTGCCGGAAGAGATACCGAGGAAATCCTGTATGCTTCCTTCGATCTGGATAGCCTGCGTGAAGAACGTTTTTCCTGGGGCCTTTTCCGTGACCGGCGGCCGGAAACCTACCGTATCATGACGAAACAGTAAAGCCCCGTCGCTTCCTACAGCGGTACGCTGCATCACATATTCTAACTACAAAGGAGAACCGCTATGCAATATGGAGTTTTATGTCTGCTGCCGCCTGCAGCGATGCTGATTTTTGCATTAAAAACAAAAAAATCTTTCGAAGCTCTGATTTTCGGAACCCTGATTGCCTATCTCATCATGTACAAAGCGGCTTTTATCGGGCCCTGGTGTGATCTGCTGCTTTCGGAGATCAGCAACTCAGATAACCAGTATATTCTTCTTCTCTGCGGACTGTTCGGAGGCTTCATCTTCCTGCTCCGCGAGGCAAAAGGAACACTTGGTTTTTCCAACCTGTTAAGCCGTTTCTGTAAAAATGAACGGATCACCATGATGATGTCGGTATTTCTCGGAATCATTATTTTTGTCGATGATTATCTCAACATCATGACCGTTGGAACCTGTATGAAGGATGTCTGTGATAAACGAAAAGTCCCACGCCAGGCCCTTGCCTATATCATTGACTCAACCGGTGCACCTGTCTGTGCACTGATTCCCTTTTCCACCTGGGTAGTTTTTTATTCCGGTGTTTTTATTCAGGAACCGGGCATTCTCAATATGGGCTTTTCCACCGGTATGAGTGTTTACTTAAAAGTGCTTCCTTATATGTTTTATCCGATGACTGCACTTCTGGTTGTGGTTCTGTTTGCCTGCAAACTGATGCCAAAGCTCGGAAAAATGAAAGATGCCTATACCGATCTGGAAAAGAAAGAGCAGACACCGGAGCATCCAAAAATGCACAATGCCCCTTCCGTTGACATTGCCATGGCCGGAATGAGCGTTGATTACCCGCCCGAAAATACCAATCCCGGAAATATACTGGATTTTCTGATCCCCATCGGTATTCTGATCGGTGTGACAGTAGCCACACAGGATATGATGCAGGCGATTATTCTTGCTCTTGCTTCCTGTATGATTCTTTATCTTCCGCGGAAGAAAATGACCTTTACGCGGTACGTGGAACTGTTTTTTGCCGGCTTTGCAGATATTCTTCCGGTTCTCGCCATTCTTCTTGCATCCTTTATGATCAAGACTGCCTGCGGCGAAATGGGACTCTCGGAATACGTCATCAACCTGTGTGTTCCGTATATGAATGCCAAAACACTGGCAGCTATTATTTTTGTTGTCATTGCAGTTCTGACCTTTGTCACCAGCTCTTTCTGGGGAATTGAGGCCGTAGCCGTTTCCATCGTTGTTCCGCTTGCCATCGCCCTTGATGCTAATGTACTTCTGGCGCTTGGCGCTGTCGTATCCGGCGGTGTTTTCGGAAGCCATGCATGCTTCTATTCCGACGCAACGGTTCTTTCCTCCGCGACCTGCGAGATTGACAATATGTCACATGCCGTGTCGCAGTTTCCTTACGTCCTGATCAGTGCTGCTCTCGCCGTATCGGGATTCTTAATCTGCGGAATTTTTGCTCTTTAAAGACACACAGGAAATTTCAACGAAGTTTCCTGTAAATTAAAAAAGCCTCCGACGATAGGATTTTTCTGAATTCGTCGAAGGCTTTTTGTTTTTTATTCTTTTACACTCAGCCGCACCAGCGCACGCTGCAGCTTGGCTTCGGCAATACGGTATTCTTTGTCTGTCAGACCGCCGTTTGCCAGCGCCTGCTCGGCCCTGTGTTTGGCAGCCTCGGCGCGCTCTGCATCAATATCCTCTTCCCACTCCCAGGTTGTTGCCAGGACACGGCAGACCCCGTTCATCATGGAAAGCATTCCGCCGATGCAGGCGGCATTTCTTCTCGTTCCGTCCTCCAGCACAATATGCGCCTCGCCCATACCGAGTGCAGTGCAGTAATTGCAGTGCCCCGGCAGAATTGCCAGGTCGCCGCTGATGGTTCTGCAGACAACGCGCGCTACGTCACCCTCATAGAGAAGTCCGTCCGGCGTGCCGACACGTAAAGGAAATGTACTCATACGTCATTCCTCCTTTACTGATTCAGTGCTTTTGCTTTTTCAAATACCTCGTCGATGGTACCTGCAAACAGGAAACAGCTCTCCGGAAGATCGTCGCACTCGCCGTCAAGGATCATGCGGAATCCGCGCAGAGTTTCTTTTAACGGCACGTATTTTCCTTCCATACCGGTAAACTGTTCCGCTACTGAGAAGCTCTGAGACAGGAAACGCTGTACCTTACGGGCACGGCTGACCGTCAGCTTATCCTCCTCGGACAGCTCGTCCATACCCATGATGGCGATGATATCCTGCAGCTCTTTGTATCTCTGCAGCACCTGCTGTACGGCACGTGCTACCTCATAGTGCTCATGGCCTACGATTTCCGGTGTCAGGATACGGCTGGTAGAATCGAGCGGATCAACAGCCGGGTAAATACCCTGGCTGGAGATTTCACGGGAAAGTACCGTCGTGGCATCCAGATGGGTAAACGTTGTTGCCGGAGCCGGGTCGGTCAGGTCATCGGCCGGCACGTAAACAGCCTGTTCCGATGTGATGGATCCCTTTCTTGTGGAAGTAATACGCTCCTGCAGTGCGCCCCTCTCGGTTGCCAGCGTCGGCTGGTATCCTACTGCGGACGGCATACGGCCAAGCAGAGCCGAAACCTCGGAACCTGCCTGCGTAAATCGGAAAATATTATCGATGAACAGCAGCACATCCTGATTTTTCACATCACGGAAATATTCTGCCATGGTAAGGCCGGAAAGTCCGACACGCATACGCGCTCCCGGCGGCTCGTTCATCTGTCCATAGACCAGTGCTGTCTTGTCGATAACACCGCTCTCTTTCATCTCGTTGTAAAGGTCATTTCCTTCACGGGTACGCTCTCCGACACCGGTGAAAACGGAAAGTCCGCCGTGTGCCGTTGCCACGTTGTGGATCAGCTCCATGATAAGGACTGTTTTTCCAACGCCGGCACCGCCGAACAGACCGATTTTTCCGCCCTTGGCATACGGGCAGATCAGGTCAACGACCTTGATTCCGGTTTCGAGGATTTCCGTTGCCGGAACCTGTTCCTCATAGGACGGCGGATCGCGGTGGATCGGCCATTTTTCTGCTGTTTCCGGTGCCGGCTTATTGTCTACGGTCTCACCGAGCAGGTTGAACACGCGGCCTAAGCACTCCTCTCCGACCGGAACGGCGATCGGGCCGCCCGTGTCGACTGCTTTCGTTCCGCGGACAAGTCCGTCTGTGGACTTCATGGCAATGCAGCGAACCATGTTGTCGCCTGTCTGCTGCGCCACTTCCACAACCAGCTTCTCGCCGTGGTTGTCTATCTCGATGGCATTCAGAAGTGCCGGCAGCTCTCCTTCCGGAAAACGGATGTCCAGAACAGGACCCGTTACCTGCACAACCTCGCCAATGTGTTTTTCACTCATTTAACGACTTCTCCTCACTTTTCTTGTTTCCACTCTTACACGCCTTCCGCACCGCCGACGATCTCCGTGATCTCCTGCGTAATGCTTGCCTGACGGGCACGGTTGTAATACAGATTGAGCTGTTCAATCATCTCCTCTGCATTTCCCGTTGCCGCCTCCATTGCGGTACGGCGTGCCGCAAGCTCACTTGCCACACTCTCACAGATACCGCCGTAGATCAGGCCGCCTAAGTATTCCGGCACAATCGCTTCGAATACCTCGACACCGTTTGGCTCATACAGGATCAGATTCCGGATTTTTTTCGCTTCCGGATCCTCTCCGTCCTCTTTTGCAATGTCAATCAGAGGCAGGATCGGCACGGAAACCGGCATCTGCGACAGCATCGACACGAATTTTGTGTAACAAAGCTCCACATGTCCGAAGGTCCCTTTCCGGAACTCACGGCACAGTGCGCGCGCGATCTCAAAGCTGTCTGCCACGGAAAGATTTGCGATCTCGGCAAAGCTGTCCGTCAGAATGTCCAGCTTCCGGGATTTTGCATACTCCACTGCCTTTTTACCGACCGGAACCACACAGATCTCTTTTCCTTTGGCATCGGCCTCAAAGCATCGGAACAGATTGGCATTGTATCCACCCGCAAGACCGCGGTCTCCGGCAACCAGCACGTAGCAGCATTTCTCGTTTTTTGCCTCTTTTGCATAAATGGAATAAAATTCCGTGTTTCCTTTTGCAATATCCTGCAAAGTGCGGTACAGCTCCTGAAAATACGGACGGCAGGTATCAGCCCGCTCCTTCGCTTTTCGCAGCTTGGAGGACGCTACAAGTTCCATCGCCTTGGTAATCTGCATCGTGCTTTCGACACTTTTGATCCGCAGCTTTACGGCTTTCATGTTTGCAGCCATAGGCTCCTCCTTCTTTCCTTATTTTGCAGGTCTTGTATTGATAAAGTTTTCGGTATACGATTCGAGCGCACTTTTCAGCTTCTCTTCGGTATCTGCCTCGAGTTTTCCGGTTGCGGAAATCTCCTGCATCACGGCAGCACCCTCTGCATCGGTATCAAGCCAGGTATACAGTCCGTCCTCATAGGCGCGGACATCCTCAGCTGCAACCTTTGACAGAATTCCTTTCGTTACCGCATAAAGAATGGCCACCTGTTTTTCTACCGGAACCGGTGCATTCTGGTTCTGTTTTAATACTTCCACGATACGCACACCCTGCTCCAGACGCGCCTTGGTATCGGCATCCAGGTCGGATCCGAACTGTGCAAAGCTTGCCAGCTCGCGGTACTGGGAATAGATCAGTTTCAGAGTTCCGGCTACCTTCTTCATCGCCTTAATCTGCGCATTTCCACCGACACGGGATACGGATACGCCAGGGTTTACCGCCGGCATAACGCCCGAGTGGAACAGCTCTGTCTCAAGGAAAATCTGGCCGTCTGTGATGGAGATGACGTTCGTCGGAATATAGGCGGAAATATCGCCTGCCTGGGTCTCAATGATCGGCAGAGCCGTCATGGATCCGCCGCCGTGTTCATCGTCCAGCTTTGCGGCACGCTCCAGAAGTCTGGAATGGAGATAGAAAACATCTCCCGGATAAGCCTCACGTCCCGGCGGACGGCGGATCAGCAGTGAGAGTGCACGGTATGCAACCGCGTGCTTACTT
>ENA-ORKV01002664-ORKV01002664.1-human-gut-metagenome-genome-assembly--contig:-NODE-2664-length-10305-cov-2.659073_pt1 | contig 10305 bp, 10 predicted proteins | sample MGYA00243058_ERZ508805 | MGnify/ENA primary metagenome ERZ508805 (study PRJEB26277, sample SAMN04329770) | human gut metagenome | biome: human-associated habitat | host: Homo sapiens | place: USA... | reverse complement strand
GATATCTTAACACTTGCATACAATATGTTTTCCCAGGGGATCAATCCGGGTCTGGAACTCGGGAACATCAATGAGATCCGTGAGGTGTATGAACGCTGCTGCAAGATGAAAGTCGGCATGCGCCATCCGTATGCGGGAAAACTGGTATTCACCGCATTTTCCGGCTCACATCAGGATGCGATCAACAAAGGAATCCATGCGATGAACGAGCGCGGAGACGGCATCTGGGAAGTACCGTATCTGCCGATCGATCCGTCCGATCTCGGAAGACAGTATGAGCCGATCGTGCGTATCAACAGCCAGTCCGGCAAGGGCGGTGTGGCATTTGTCATGGATGCGGCATATGGCTACAAGCTGCCGAAAGAGATGCAGCGTGAGTTCGCGGACGTGATCCAGAAGATCTCCGAAAAACAGGGCGAGGTTTCCCCGTCTACGATCATGGATAAATTCAGAGAAGAATATTTAGACGCGGAAGAACCGTTTGCTTTTATCCGGGCAAAAGTAGAAGAGCCGGAAGAAGAAGGAGAGACCCGTGTTACCTTGCGTTTCCGCTACAAAGGAGAGGAAATGCTTGCGGAGGCAGAAGGAAACGGACCGATCAATGCGGCGATCCAGGCGATCCGTGGAAAAGTCCCGAGCGTGGACGTACATGTGCTCAACTATTCCGAGCATGCACTGAGCGAAGGCTCTGAGGCGAAAGCAGCGGCTTACATACAGATGGAGGATGCAAAGAGCGGCAGGATCACATTTGGCGTCGGCGTAAGCTCTAATATCACAAGAGCCTCCATACGGGGAATGTTCAGCGCACTGAACAGACTTTCAAGATAAGGAGTTATCATTTATGAATAAGTTGCTTCAGAAAGTAAAAGAGAATCTGAATCTGAAAGTCATTCTCGGATTTGTGGTCATGACCGTGATCTTCATGGTAGGAAGATCGGTCGTTTATGTGAATGAGATCGAACCGCGGCGTGAGGATGTTTACACGGCGGATGCGGTGTCCAGAGATAAAGAAGGAACCATGATCCCGTTAAAAGAAGGTATGACCATCACACAGACCTTTGTATATCCGCAGGATCAGATGATGGCGGTCGGCGTGGAACTGTATTCGGACGCATACAAAAACAAAGGTGAGTTTTCCATGAAAGTGTATGATGTGGCAACAAATGCACTTATGGGAGAAGATACTTTTGACGCGTCACAGCTGACAGACATGAGAGCGGAAGCGATCGATGACGTGTCTTACTTTAACGTCGGAACACCGGATTATATTTCCGGCAATGAAAACCGTTATATGCGGATTGAGTTTACCGTAGTATCACTTTCCGAAAAATCCAGCGTTTACCTGTTCGCGAATGCAGATGAGAGTTTTGATGCGGCACAGATTACCGGCACGGATGCGGAAGAACCGCTCAGCATTGTGGTGCGTGGATACTGCTATCATTACGGTTACTGGGCAGAATTCTTTAAATGGGGAACCAATGTCATTTATTTTATGCTGGCTGGCTGCTATATCCTGATCATGGTATTCCGGGCAAAACCGCATCAGATCTTTGTGATCGCGGGAACCTGTATGGCGCTTTGTTATGCGTTTCTGCTTCCACCGGGTGCAGTTCCGGATGAGATCGGTCATATTGAGACGACCTACTATTATTCCAATAAGCTGCTGGGGATCGAAGAACCGGATGCGGAATCGATCTATGTGAGGGAAACGGACCAGGAAGCGATTGGAAAATTACAGACAACACCAAATTTAAAAGAATACAATTATTTTATCTTAAATATCACACACCGGTCGGATGATACCAAACTGGTCAAGATCGACGCGACCAAGGGATCGGATAACTGGCTGCTCTACGCACCGGCGATACTGGGTGTGACGGCGGGCAGGCTGATTGGATTAAACGGTATCACAACACTGTATGCGGGACGCTTTTTCATGATGTTTGTATATCTGATAGTTGCGTTTTTCGCGATCAAGCGGGTTCCGGTCGGAAAGGCGGCGATGTTTATTGTCGTACTGTCGCCGATGTTCATACAGCAGAGCTGTTCGTATTCGTATGATGCGATGCCGATCGAACTTACGACCCTGTTTGTGGCGGAACTGTTTTCCGTTCTGTATGAAGACCGGAAGATTAGAAAACGTGATATCATCATACTTTCGGCACTTGCGTTTGTGATCGCCTCATGCAAGGCGGGCACCTATATTCCGGAATGTCTGCTTTTGTTCCTGATCCCGAAGGAAAAATATGAGAGCGAAAAGCAGTGCAGGAGAATGCGGATCGGTTTTCTTGTCGTGATGATCCTGGGATTTTTGATCAACAGTATTCCATATCTTATGATGGTACTTGGAATTACAGAGGCAACAACGGAATTACAGCAGTATTCCAATTCGCTGAACTGTTATACGGTCTCGGATGTACTGTTCAATCCGGGCAATACGGTGCGCGTACTGATCACGACATTTCTGCAGTACATTGACTTTTATTTTGAGGGCAGTTTTGCCGGACCGCTTGGATGGCTCAATATCGGGATCAACCCAATGTGGGCATACCTGATGGCGGGACTGATGCTGCTTGGCGTGACGGCAGCGAAAGATGAGCCGGAATATATCACGAAAAAACAGAGAGTATGGATCGCACTGGCACTTCTTGCCACAGTTGCGATGGTGACGGCAGCAATGTTTGTTTCCTGGACAGGAAAGGGCAGCACAACAGTCAGCGGTATACAGGGACGTTATTTTACGCCGCTTCTGTTTTACTTTTTCTTTTTGTTCCGTGGAAAATTTATAAAAATAGCACACAATGTGGATAATGCTATCATGTATTTTGGAATAGCGTTGAATGTTATTGTGATAAGCAATATATTGTCAAGTACTCAGACTGTAATGTAAGGAGATAAAACTATGAAGAAGATTTTGGTAACCGGATGCAATGGACAGCTTGGCCGTGCAATCAATAAGGAATACGCGGGGGAATCTGTGGAGATCATCAATACCGATGTGGCTGCAGGAGATCACATTGTGGCGTGTGATATTACAAGTATTGATGAAGTGATGAAGCTGGCAAGAGAGAAAAAGCCGGATGTCATCATCAACTGCGCGGCACACACCAACGTGGATAAGTGTGAGGAACAGTGGGAACTGGCTTATAAGATCAATGCGATCGGCCCTAGAAATTTAAGTATTGCGGCAACGGAAGTAGGTGCTAAACTGATCCATGTATCTACCGATTATGTGTTTGCGGGAGATGGAACCCGTCCATATGTGGAATATGACACACCGGCACCGATCAGTGCTTACGGAAGAAGCAAATACGAAGGCGAAAAATTCGTACAGCAGTTTGCAAACCGCTATTTTATCGTGCGTACCGCTTGGCTTTACGGGGACGGAAAGAACTTTGTAAAGACAATGTTAAAACTGTCAGAGACACATGATGAACTCTCTGTTGTAGATGATCAGGTAGGATCACCGACAAGTGCGGTGGAACTGGCAAAAATGATTCACTTCCTGGAGCCGACAGAAAATTACGGTCTGTTCCATGCAACCTGTGAGGGAGATACCAACTGGGCAGATTTTACGGAAGAGATCTTTAAGAGAGCCGGTATTAAGACCAAAGTAAATCATGTGACATCCGAGGAATATGCGAGAATGAATCCGGCATCCGCAAAGCGCCCGGCTTACTCGATCCTTGAAGACTTCATGCTCAAGCTGACAACGGATTACCGTATGGCAGACTGGCACGATGCGCTGGATGTTTATATGAAAGAAATGGGGTATTAGGATGGAACCGCTGGTAAGTATATGTATTCCTGCATATAACAATGCAGCATACATCAAAGATACGATCGATTCCATATTGAGCCAGACCTATAAAAATCTGGAACTGGTCATCGTAGATGACAAGTCAAAGGACGATACGGTAGCGGTCATAAAGAGCATACCGGATGAGAGGATCCGGCTTTATGAAAATGAAAAGAACCTCGGCATGTCGGGCAACTGGAACCACTGCCTGGAACTCTGCAAGGGAGAATACATCAAGCTGATCTGCGCGGATGATATGCTGGCGCCGGATGCGATAGAAAAGGAAGCGCGGGCGCTGACCGAGCATCTGGATGTGGTCATGGCGGAGAGTGATACCAGACTGGTCGATCTGAACGGAAAGTACAAAGGATGGTACCGCAGATACCGCACGAAGGGCGTGGAGAGTGGAAAGAAGATTGCGAGAAAAGGGTTCTTTTCCCAGAATTATTTCGGCGCGCCGCTCGCGAACATGTTCCGGAAGAGTGTGCTGGATGAAGTCCACGGATTTGATACGAACTACTATTATATTCTGGATTACGATCTCTGGGTGCGCATAGCGTGCCTTGGAAATGTATATATTATACATGAACCGCTGAATTTTTTCCGGGTGCGGAACGATTCCAATACCGGAGAGGTTATGGCGGGGGATAAGACGGAAACTTATGTGAAGGAACACCGGTATCTGGTGGAAAAACACGCGAAAGAGCTCCATATGTCAAAATTTGAAGTGGAACTGAGCGTTTTGATCCGCAGACTCCGCAACTTCGCGGGTTCTGTTTATCTGAAGCTTTTTGTACATGACTAACATTCTTGGATGGAAGAGGGATGCATGAAAAAACTGGCGATCATTCCGGCATACAATGAGATGGGGAATATAGAGAAGACAGTAAACGATATCAGAGAGAATGCGAAGAGTTTTGACTATATCGTGATCGATGACTGCTCGACCGATGATACCGCAAAGATCTGTGAGGAGCAGGGATTTTCGTTTATCAGTCTGCCGACCAATCTCGGGATCGGCGGCAGTGTACAGACCGGATATCTCTACGCGGTCAAACATGGCTATGAGATCGCGGTTCAGTTTGACGGGGATGGACAGCATAATGCGTCTTATCTCGAAGAAATGGCAGAATACTTAAAAGAACATGACCTCGATATGCTGATCGGTTCACGCTATATCAAACGCCAGGGCTTCCAGTCTTCCTTTGCGAGAAGAATGGGCATCCGCTATTTTACATTTCTGATCCGGCTGCTCACCGGAAAGCGGATCACCGATCCAACCTCAGGTATGCGCATGGTAAATGAGCGGACCATGGAGCTGTTTGCCAGAAAGTATCCGAGAGCTTTTCCGGAGCCGGAGAGCCTTACAATGATCTTAAAGCGCAGATACCGGGTGGAAGAGATACCGGTGATCATGAATGAACGGAAAACGGGGAAATCATCCATTTCCTTAAAAAAATCCGTGGAATATATGATTCGGGTGACGATGGCAGTGATCCGCGCAGCCTTTCAGTGACAGGAGAAAAAAGCATGAAGAATGAAAAACTGGTAAACCGTGTGTTGATCGTGCTCATCATTGCGCTGACAGCGGCGGCTGTCCGGATGATGCTTCGCATTTCAAGACTGGAAAAACAGGAGAAATGGCTTGCCCAGCGCGTGGCACTTCTTAACGAAAAAACGCGCCATTGAACATTTGTAAGTAATATGTTATAATAAAAAAACTTGAAAATTAAGGAGGAAGTACTAAATGAGAACTTATTTAGTAACGGGAGGAGCCGGATTTATCGGTTCAAACTACATTCACTACATGTTTCGCAAATATGACAATGAGATTCGTATCATCAATGTCGATGCGCTGACATATGCAGGCAATCTGGAAAATTTAAAAGACATTGAAAATAGAGACAATTATACATTCATCCGCGCGGATATCACGGACAAAGAGGCGATCACAAAGATCTTTACCGAAAATGATATTGACCGCGTGGTACATTTTGCTGCAGAAAGCCATGTAGACCGCAGTATCAAGCATCCGGAAGTATTTGTAAATACAAACGTACTTGGTACCGCTGTTATGTTAAACTGCGCAAAGGCAGCATGGGAGCTTCCGGACGGCAGCTTCAAGGAAGGAAAGAAATTCCTTCATGTATCTACCGATGAAGTATACGGTTCTCTGCCGGATGATGGTACAAGCTATTTCTATGAGACAACACCATATTCTCCGCACAGCCCGTACTCTGCGAGCAAGGCATCTTCTGATCTGCTGGTAAAGGCATATGTTGACACATATCATTTCCCGGCAAACATCACTAACTGCTCAAACAACTACGGACCTTACCAGTTCCCGGAAAAACTGATCCCGCTCATCATCAATAACGCACTGCAGGGAAAGAAGCTTCCGGTATACGGTGACGGTATGAACATCCGCGACTGGTTATATGTAGATGACCATGCAAAGGGAATCGACATGGTACAGGAGAACGGACGCCTGGGCGAGACCTACAACATTGGTGGACATAACGAAAAACGCAATATCGAGATCATCAATATCATCCTGGATACCTTACAGGAGATCCTGCCGGATGATGACCCGCGCAAGAAGAATGTAAGCAAAGATCTCATTACTTATGTAGAAGACCGTAAAGGACATGACAGACGCTATGCGATCGCTCCGGATAAGATCAAAGCTGAGATCGGCTGGGAACCGGAGACTATGTTTGCGGAAGGCATCAAAAAGACGATCCGCTGGTATCTGGATCATGAAGAATGGATGAAGAATGTAACAAGCGGTGACTACCAGAAGTACTATACCGATATGTATGAGGGACGCTAAGCAGCCAAGGAAAATGGGGAGAGTACAGATGGAGGAAACAAATGGCTAAGAAAAAAATTCTGGTAACAGGAGCAAACGGATATATTGGAAGACATGTGGTCACAGCCTTACTGAATAAAGGCTGTGAGGTCATTGCGTCAGACTTTGCTTTTGATGGTGTGGATGAACGTGCGATCCGCAATGAAACACCGATCTTTAGTGATGATCCGGAGCTCTTTGACAAAATGGGCAGACCGGATGCCTGTATACACATGGCCTGGCGCAACGGATTTCAGCACAATGCCGAGACACATATCACAGATCTGCCAAACCACTATCTGTTTTTAAAGAACATGATGGAAGGCGGATTAAAGCAGGTCGCAGTCATGGGTACCATGCATGAGATCGGATACTGGGAAGGTGCGATCACAGAAGACACGCCGGCAAACCCGATCTCCTTATACGGGATCGCGAAAAACGCGCTGCGTCAGATCACGATACAGCTCGCAAAGGAGAATGGAGTTATTTTGCAGTGGCTTCGCGCGTACTACATCCTCGGAGATGATTTAAAGAACAATTCAATCTTCTCCCGGATCGTGAAACTGGAACAGGAAGGAAGCCCTACGTTTCCATTTACTTCAGGAAAGAACAAATATGACTTTATCAATGTAGATGAACTTGCGGCACAGATATCTGCCGCAACCATCCAGACCGAAGTACAGGGGATCATCAACTGCTGTACCGGAAATCCGGTCTCACTGGCAGACAAGGTGGAAGAGTTTATCAAAGAAAAGAATTACAAGATCAGACCTGAATATGGAGCTTTTCCGGACAGACCGTATGATTCACCGGGCGTCTGGGGAGATCCGAAAAAAATCAATCAGATTATGAAAAATTGTTAAAGCTGGAGGATGAGCAGATGAAAGGTATTATACTTGCCGGAGGTTCCGGTACAAGACTGTATCCATTGACAAAGGCAATATCAAAGCAGATCATGCCGGTTTATGATAAGCCGATGATCTATTATCCGTTATCAACACTGATGCTGGCGAACATCCGTGAAGTGTTAATTATTTCAACACCGCGTGATCTTCCGGTATTCAAGGAACTGCTGGGGGATGGATCCCAGCTTGGAATGGATATTCAGTATGCGGTGCAGGAGAGCCCGAGAGGACTTGCGGACGCATTTATCATTGGCGCGGATTTCATCGGAAATGACGCAGTTGCGCTGGTACTTGGAGACAATATCTTCTATGGACAGAGCTTCTCAAAGGTACTGCTTTCCGCATCAAACCGTGTAGAGAACGAAGGCGGAGCGACGATTTTCGGATATTATGTAAGAGATCCGCGTGAATACGGCGTGGTAGAATTCGATGAGAATGGAAAGGCACTTTCCATCGAAGAAAAACCGGAAAAACCGAAGTCTAATTATGCGGTTCCGGGACTGTACTTCTATGACAACAGTGTTGTGGAGATCGCGAAGAATGTAAAACCGTCCGCCCGTGGTGAGATCGAGATCACAAGTGTCAACAATGAATATTTACAGAGAGGAACACTTTCCGTAGAGACACTCGGACGTGGATTTGCATGGCTCGACACCGGAAACCATGACATGCTTCTTGCAGCTGCGGATTTCGTATCTGCGATCCAGAAACGTCAGGGCATGTATGTTTCCTGTATTGAAGAGATTGCGTTTAAACGCGGATTCATAGACAAAGAACAGTTGATCCAGTTGGCACAGCCGTTACTGAAGACCAATTATGGAAAGTACTTATTAGAAATTGCAGAAGGTTTATAAAGCTTGAAACTGTTCGCTGGGATTGGTAAAACTGCCATTATATGGCGTTTTACCGGTTTCAGCGAAATTGTTATGTTTAGAATTAGAAAGAGAGGACATTAGAAATGGGAAAAATTAAAGTAACATCAGATTGCAACGGAATTGAAGGATTAAAGGTAATTGAGCCGGCAGTATTCGGAGATGCCAGAGGCTATTTCATGGAAACATACAACTACAACGATTTCAAAGAAGCAGGCATTGACTGTGAATTCGTACAGGACAACCAGTCTTCTTCCACCAAAGGTATTTTAAGAGGACTTCATTTCCAGATCAATTTTCCGCAGGACAAGCTGGTTCGCGTGGTAAACGGAGAAGTATTTGACGTTGCGGTCGATTTGAGAAAAGGATCCAAGACCTTCGGAAAGTGGTACGGTGTGGTTCTTTCCGCAGAAAACAAAAAGCAGTTCTTTATCCCGAAGGATTTCGCACATGGATTTATCGTATTAAGTGACGAAGCAGAATTCTGCTACAAAGTAACGGACTTCTATCATCCGAACGATGAGGGCGGACTGATGTGGAATGATCCGGAGATCGGAGTGGAATGGCCGATGCCGGAAGGAATGACAGAGAAAGATCTGATCTTATCCGATAAGGACAAAGTACATCCTTCTTTCAGTGAGTATGTAAAAAATAACAAGTAAGAAACAGTTACAGGAGTAGCAAGATGTCTAAGAAAAAGAAAATTCTGGCAGGCGCAGTGATTGTATTTGTACTGCTGTTAAACCTGCTCATTATTTTAAATCCGATAAAAGCAGACAATAGTGCGGTATCTTTGGATATCACGGTAAAAGCACAGGATGCGGCTGAGTTCCAGATCTTCTGGCTGACCGAGGATCAGAATATGCCGAAGGACTTTAACGAGAATCAGAGTCAGAAGGTATATGATGGTGCGACAGATGCGGAATATACGTTATCCTACACGATTCCGACAGATGCGGCATATCTGAGAATGGATTTTGGCGAAACATCAACCAATGTCGATATTATAAAATTCCAGATCCGCGACAAATTCGGCAAAGTAAAAGCAGACAGTGATATGCTGCTTGATACGGCGAAGGAACATTCTGTAAAGCTGGAAAAGACAGATGAGAATGGAATTTCCGTAAAGGCGGGAGTAAAAGATCCGCATGCAGTCTGGGATGTAAGAGGCTGGGAGATTCCACAGATGGTTCACCAGACAAATCAGATCCGTTTTTACGGATTTAAAGTAATCCTGCTCCTGGTTTTGGATCTGGGACTGCTTATTGTGCTGAAAAACTTTAACCGTATGGTCAGCCTTCCAAAAGAACTGATCCAGAACAGAAAGCTGATCTTAAAACTTGCGAAAAACGACTTTAAGACAAAATTTGCAGGTTCTTTCTTTGGAACATTCTGGGCGTTTGTCCAGCCGATCATTACGGTTTTAGTATACTGGTTTGTATTTGAAAAAGGATTAAAGGCGGGCGGACAGCTTACCGCGGCGGGAATCGAAGTGCCTTTCGTACTGTGGCTGATCGCGGGTCTTGTGCCATGGTTTTTCTTCTCCGATGCGCTTGGAGCAGGAACCAACGCAATGATGGAATACAGCTATCTGGTAAAGAAAGTTGTGTTTAAGATCAGTATACTGCCGATCGTGAAAGTGATCTCTGCACTGTTTGTGCATTTGTTCTTTATAGCGTTTACCATTGTACTGTATGCGGCATACCGCTATTATCCGGATCTGTATACATTGCAGCTTGTTTATTATTCCTGCGCATTGCTGATCTTCTCACTCGCGGTGGTATATGCGACCTGCTCGATCGTTGTATTTTTCTAGGATCTCACGCAGATCATCATTATTGTTTTACAGGTAGGAGTGTGGATCACGCCGATCATGTG
>ENA-ORKV01002660-ORKV01002660.1-human-gut-metagenome-genome-assembly--contig:-NODE-2660-length-10324-cov-3.567971_pt1 | contig 10324 bp, 8 predicted proteins | sample MGYA00243058_ERZ508805 | MGnify/ENA primary metagenome ERZ508805 (study PRJEB26277, sample SAMN04329770) | human gut metagenome | biome: human-associated habitat | host: Homo sapiens | place: USA... | reverse complement strand
AACCTATTGATTTGAGCGGGAATCTGTAGTATAATAATCCGGAAAGTTAGCAAATGCTAACTATAAACACACCTACCGGTCGTTTGACCGGTAAAAAAATTCGTGGAAGTTAGTCATGGCTAACCAAAAGACATCGGTGAGGAGCGAAAACATTGCTGCTGCAACTGAAAAACATCGGAAAAATCTATGACAGCAACGATATTCTGACAATCGGCATCCGCGGGATCAATCTTTCGTTCGATTACAACAATTTGTAACCGTCGAGGGGGAGAGCGGAAGCGGAAAGTCCACGCTGCTTCATATGCTCGGCGGACTGGATCGTCCCACAACCGGTAAAGTAATGGTCGACGGGAAGGATATTTTCTCGCTCTCCGAGGAGCAGCTTACGATCTTTCGCCGCCGCAAGATTGGCTTCGTTTTCCAGTCGTACAATCTGGTGCCTGTCTTAAATCTCTATGAAAATATCGTGCTTCCGCTGGAGCTGGACGGCAAAAAGATCGACCGCGAATATATTGATCAGATTGCAGAAACACTCGGACTCAAGGATCGTCTGGAAGCACTTCCGAATCAGCTTTCTGGCGGTCAGCAGCAGCGTGTTGCGATTGCAAGGGCACTCGCAGGCACACCGTCGATCATTCTCGCCGACGAGCCAACCGGTAATCTGGATTCCAAAACAAGCCAGGACGTTTTAAGTCTCTTAAAAGTCACTAGCGAGAAATTTGGCCAGACGATTGTCATGATCACCCACAACGAAGAGATTGCGCAGATGGCAGACCGTATCATTCACATTGAAGACGGCTGTATCTTCCGTCGGAATTAGGGGGTGAAAGTATGCATGTTTCCAATCATAAATGTATCCGCCGCTTAAGCTTTCGTGCTTTAAAAGCAGCTAAAAAGCGTAATATCATCGTGATCATTGCAATCGCACTGACAACACTTTTATTCACCTCGCTGTTTACCGTGATGATGTCGGTCAACGCCAGCTATGAAACCTATACCTTCCGTCAGATCGGCGGCTACAGCCACGGAACCTTTAAAGACGTTACCGATGAGCAGATCAAGGCACTTCAGGCACACCCTGACATCAAAAAAAGCGGCACCCGCATTGTCATCGGTACAAAATCAGATGACGGTTTCGAAAAATGCAGCGCAGAGATCAGCTATATGGATCCAAACACAGCAAAGTGGAGCTACGCCACACCAACCACCGGACGTGTCCCACAAAAGGGACACGAAATCGCAATGGACACAGGCTCATTAAAGCTTCTCGGCGTCACACCAAAGCTTGGCGAAAAAGTTTCTCTCTCCTACACACTCTGTGACAGTACACAGTCCGGCAGCACGCAGACCGCCACATTTACTCTGGTCGGTTACTGGAACTTTGATGATGTCATGCCGGTTCACTATATCAACGTTTCCAGAGATTACGTGGACGAGGCAATCGCCATCGGTCAGAAAGAAGGGCTCACAAACTTTCGCACCGATTTAAACGTTATGCTCCGTTCCAGCTTTAATATCGAGAAAACAATGGAGAATATCGACACAGATCTCGGTTACAACTGGAACACACGCGACGAAGAAAACAGCGTACGTATCGGTGCTAACTGGGGATATACCGCCTCCCGTCTGTCCGATAATCCGGACACTATCTCCCTGGTCGGTGTCATCTGCTTTTTACTCCTGATCGTCTTTACCGGATTCCTAATCATTTACAATATTTTCCAGATATCCGTCACAAGTGATATCCGATTTTACGGACTTCTCAAAACCATCGGTGTCACCCCGGCACAGCTTCGCCGGATCATACGACAGCAGGCTCTCTTCCTCTGTCTGATCGGCATTCCGATCGGACTTGTTCTCGGCTATCTGATCGGATGCCAAATGACTCCGCTGATCTTAAAGAGTTCTAACCTTTCACTGTCCGGCACGATCAGCACATCCCCTTGGATCTTCCTTGGTGCCGGTCTTTTCGCTCTCGGCACGGTTCTTCTTTCCTGCTTCCGTCCGGGACGAATGGCTTCCAGAGTATCTCCGGTAGAAGCCGCCAAATATACGGAGCTTTCACGCTCGCATGCCAAAAAGCGCCGCACACGCGGAGCCAGAGTTCATCAGATGGCGTTTGCCAACCTGGGACGAAACAAACGTAAAACTGTTCTAGTCGTAATATCGCTGTCTCTGTCCATCGTACTGTTAAATATTCTGGTGCTGTTCGTCAACGGCTTTGATATGGACAAATATCTCTCCAGAATGCTGTGCGGCGATTTCATCGTCAGCAATAACAGTTATTTCCGCTATGACGGAAACATGAATGAAAACATCTCACAGAACACGATCGATGAGATCCGGCAAAACACCCAGAACAGCCTGAGCGGCTGTGGCTACAAGCCAAAAGATGACATCCAGCCGGTCACATGGATCACAGAGAAGACCTACCGCAAGCTCCATGATGATATCTATACCAAAGAGGAGCTGGAGCAGAACTTAAGCTACGAGGATCACCGGAATGGCCGGATTGCGTCCGATATGCAATTGGAAATTCTGGATTCCTCCTTGCTTTCAAAGCTGACCATTCACAGCGGAGATCTGTCCGCTTTATCGGACACATCAAAACATGCGATCGCAATCGTTGTCGATACAGACGATTACGGAAATATGATTAACCCAGAGAAATATCCAAAGGTCGGAGATACTTTGAAGGTATCTTATATCCGGAAGGATGGCGTTATTGATGCGCGCACCGGCGAGCCGGCTGATGACTCTACCCCGGAACAATACCTGCAGTACCATATTTTTAAATCACGCAATATCAATTACACCGTGTGTGCTCTGGTCAGCGTGCCGTACAGCATGAGCTACCGCTACTTCTCCGTTGACTCCTATTCCACGGTTCTCACGCACGATCAGTTTCTGGCGGACAGCGGTCAGAAGGCATCCCGGTTGTTTTATCTGTTTGATACGCCAAACCGCAAAGCGGAAACCAGCGCGGAGCGTTATCTGAAACGTCAGACCTCCGTTCCTGCCAGCGAGCTCAGCTTCGACAGCCGTGCTTCGCAGCGTGCTTCACTCAACAGCTTCAAGCATCTCTTCATAATCTGCGGCGGCTTCCTGTGCGCAGTCATTGCGCTGATCGGCGCACTGAACTTTATCAATGCGATCCTGACCGGCATCCTGACAAGACAGCATGAATTTGCCGTGCTGCAGTCCGTTGGCATGACGAACCGTCAGCTTCGCACCATGCTGATCGAAGAAGGCCTGTTTTACGCCATCAGCGCATCGCTGCTTGCCCTGGCGCTGTCGACCGTACTGACCTTTCCGATCGGACATATGTTTACCAACACCGTCTGGTTCTTCACGGCGCGCCCAACACTTGTACCGGTATTTATTGCCGTTCTCGTATTTCTGATTGTCGGATGCACCGTTCCTGCACTGCTCTATCGTCAGGAAAGCAGGACCAGTGTAGTTGACCGTCTGAGACGCACGGAGTAGGGATAGCTGAAAACGAGTCTATAATAAAAAAGAGAAACGCCAGTAGCGGCAATGCCGGTACTGGCGTTTCTCAGTTTATTCAGATTTCATCTGCATCAGAATCTATAATTCCTTTGATATCTCGACCACTATAGAATATACGGACGACTGTGACTGTAAATGCTTCATCGTCAACCAGATAATACACAATAAAATTATCTACAGGCAATTGATGCATTTTCATAGAATGCCACGGTTCCCATCCAACTAATGTATAGCGGGTCGGCATAAAATCCAATGAGCGGACCTCTTGTCGAATTCTCCCTACCTGCGCAGCAGCAACATCCGGAACAAGAAGTTCATTGGCAATATAAGTGTAGATTTCTCTTAAATCATCAAGTGCATCTGCAGAATAAACTACTGCATAGTAATCTGTCATATATCAAACTCCTTTGCAAGCGCCTCATCCACTTCGTCAGCAGAATATACCCTGCCTGCTTTAATAGAATCGACACCCTTCTGCAACTTTGCATCAAGCTGATTTCTGGTCATCGCACCAACAGATGACGGCTTTGAAGAAGGAAGGCGCAATTCAAACGGCATTCCCTTGTTCAATACAATCTGACTATAAAGCATCTGAATTGCACTTGAGGGAGAAATACCCAGTTGCGAAAGAATTCCCTCCGCATTATCCTTGAGATTCGTATCTATTCTTGCATATACAGCAGATGTGTTTGCCATAGTATCGCCTCCTTTTTCTTAATATTATATCCATGTTTGCTTGCAATTGCAAGCAAATGCAACATATTTTATATTTCAATCTCTGACTATTTCACCTGCAGCTTAACGGATGCTTTCTTTCCGCTTCCATCCGTTGCATAAACAGTAATCTTGACAGTTCCCTTTTGTTTTGCTTTCACAATTCCCTTTGCAGAAACTGTTGCTTTCTTCGCACTGGACGTCTTCCAGTAATACTGATCCGATGCCAACTTCTTGCCCGGCTTTGCCTGAACCTTTAATTTCAACTTCTTACCTTTCTTCAGGCTGCGTGGTCCCTTCTTGATCGCAAGCTTTTTCACTGCCTTCTTCATAACCTGAACAGTAACTTTACGACTTGTTCCGTCTGCTGCCGTCACGGTGATCACTGCTTTGCCAGTCTTCTTTCCTGCCTTCACAACACCGTTTTCATTTACCTTTACAACAGATGATTTGCTGCTTGTAAACGATACTTCCTGATCATCGGTGTCTGTGATAAAGTCCGCGAAAAGTGTCATTTTCTTTCCGGCTGCCAGCTTATATTTTGCTCCAACAGAAAGATTCTTTACACCTTTGACACTTGCTTTCAGAGTAAAGCTCATTGCGGTGTGTGAGTTGTCCCCGTTTGTCCCCGGTGTTGCGCTCGAGCTGGTACCCGGAGCTTTCGTATTTCCCGATGCAGGTGTCCGGCTCGGTGTCACGCTTGGTGTTGTTGTATTACCCGGCTTTGGTGTCTGACTTGGCGATACACTCGGGGTTGTTGTATTACCCGGCTTTGGTGTCTGGCTCGGTGATGCACTCGGCTGAACTGTATCACTTGGTGCAGGCATCTGACTTGGTGATGCACTTGGCTTGTCAGTCTCTCCCGGTGCAGGCGTCTGGCTTGGCTCTGCACTCGGCTTGGCTGTATCACTTGGTGCAGAAGTTTCACTTGGCTGAGCTGTATCACTTGGTGACGGCGTCTGGCTCGGTGACGGCGTGCTGCTTGGTACGGCGCTTGGTGATATTGTCACCTTTGGCGTGCTGCTCGGCGTGGCACTCGGTGTCTCTGTCCCATTCGCCTTAACATCGGATACCTCAAATGTCATAGAAATCGTATTCGTTCCCTGATAAGATACCCCATTAAAATATGCTTTCTTGCTTTCCATAGTCACATCATTAACATAGGTAATTGCCCAAATATTGACAAATGCAAAGTCAAACACATTGTTCGCTTTTCCTGTTGTACTCTTCAAGCTGCTATTATAAGTAAACACACTATTATTCATGGAATACTCTTTTCCATTGACTGATATTGACTTTACCTTAAGAGAGGCATAGCTGATCGGTGAATCCTCCGGCTCCGTCGCCTGAATATCCTTCAAATACAGAGAACCGATATTCTGAAGCTGCGTATCCGTCACCTTCAAGGTCATTGTATATTCCTGATCTGCTGTCGTGATATCTGCACTTTCTTCGCTGACGGTAGTGCCCCAGTCGTTCGTATTCATCATATAAAGCTTCGTACGGATATATGTCGGCTTTGGCACTGTCACCTTACACTCTGCCTTATAGCCGCCCATCACAGATGCCGTGATCGTACAGCTTCCGGCCCCAACCGCCGTAACAAGTCCGGAAGAATTCACCGTAGCGACCTTGTCATCATCGGATGACCAGGAGATCAGATCCTGACTGTCCGCCGGCGTCAGAGAAGCATTAAGTTGTACTCCCGGATCTCCAACACTGACTGTAATCTGATCCTTGTCCAGTGAGATCCCTGTTGCCGTAGAGGACGCACGGTAAATCTCCATCATCGCATTCACAACCTCCGGATGTGCAACCGTATTCGTCGAACGGTCGATCAGACAGAAGCCATACACTCCGTTATAACCATTATCCCATGCTACCGGCACCAGACCATTCTGCTTCGCATAATAGCAGACCTTTTGATAGAAATCGGCACGGCATACCGTATTCTGACTGTCTATCGAAGACTTATTGATCGCACCAAACTCTCCGATCACCACCGGGTATCCCTGCGAAACAAACTTATCTTTTAATTTCTTGAACTGGGATACCATATAGCTTTCATCCCCCCAGGATGCCTTCTTCGTAGAATCCGTTGCCTTGCTGCCCCACTGCGTAACCGCCTGAGATTCCGTTCCACAGAACTCCCATGGAGCATAATAATGAACGGAGATCATGATCCTCTTCTCTCCGGCTGCCACATCGGATGACAAATACTGATCTGTTGGCAGTGCAAAACCATAATCACCAACCGTATAATTAATATCCGTATTCCATCCCGGAATCAACAGCCAGCGCTTGTCATTATTGCCGCCGGTCTGACGAACCGTATCCACAAAGATCTGATTATATGTATTAATATTCTCATAATACGTTCTGTTCGGATCACCATAAGTTCCATCAAATTCCTCATTCATCGACTCAAAGATCAGATGCTCATCGTAATCCTTAAAGCGCGTTGCGATCTGCTTCCAACATGCCTTATACTTCTCCCGGATCTTCGTCTGATCGCTGCTTCCGCAAAGAAGCCATCCTCCATTGATCGACGTATAGCCATCTCCATGCATATTCACAATCGCATACATATCGTTCTTCACACAATAATCCACAACCTCCTGCACACGGTCAAGCCAGGCAGAATCAATCTGATATCCATTATTATCGTCAATCTTGTTCAGATAAGACACCGGAATACGGATTGACTGAAAGCCTGCACTTTTCACAGCCAGTACAAACTGCTCCGTCAGCTTCGGGTTGCCCCATGCTGTCTCATTCAGAGTTCCGGCATCATTCGCTTCGAGCGAATTGCCCAGATTGCAACCAACTCCCATTGCCTCCGTGATCTGCTGTTGATTCAGATCCTGAAATGATGATGTCGAAGTCGCTGCACGAGCCGGCACACCCCCTGTTCCACCGGACGTCAATGAAGCGATCGTCATCGCTGCACTCAGCAGCACCGCCAATACTCTTTTGTTCTTGCGCATATAATGCCCTTCCTTTCCATTTTGTACAAAACATAACCAGCGTTCTGCCCTCCAAGAATTGCTTTGCAATTCTTGGAGGCATCCCACCACATTACGATCTTTTTCCTATACCATTAAAAAAATGGGAACAATCCCCATTGCTCCCGCTTGTAATTATATCAAATATCTTTTTGAATTACTATACACTTTTACAAATATTCTACCTTTTACTCTTGCAGTTCCGCTAAAATACGTAGTACCTCAGATTCCGGCAAGGAAAGCTTATCCGCAATTTGGGATGGAGTCATATGAAACCCTGTGTATAATATTTCTATTTTGCCCTCGAGTCTTCCTTCGATTTTTCCCTCGATTTTGCCCTCGAGCCTTCCTTCGATCTTTCCCTCTTCATATCTTTCCCTATATTCCTGCTGTAATGTCATATAATCCAGCCTCCACTTCTCATTCTGACGGACAGACTGCACCGCCTCCTCCAGATCTTGCGTGAAAGCATCCGATACACCCTTTCCATGTTGATCAAATGTGCAGATAAAAATGACATAGCTTTTCTTCAGGTTCCTATAATCCTCCCCCTTTTCAAGAATATTCAGATCAATCATCCCCTGACAATACGCTCTGCTTTCAAATATCATGCTTTCACATTGGTGCCATTAAGCATGGCATCAAAGATCATTTCCAAAGTGTTCACACTCATCTGCTCCAACTGATCCTTCGGTGTATACTTCATAAAGAAATGCAAACGATTTCTCCACATATAATATTCTATAAAAGTATTTGGTCTTTTGTTATTCGCTCCCATCTGATGTAAGGCTTTCGCTGCCGCCAAAGTCACCGTCCGATACCCGGCAAGATGCATCCGATGTCCCCATTCCGTATCATCCCAATCAATAAAATTATCTTCCGGTATGATCCCGATGTGATCCTTTCGGATCGCCTCCGTGCGTATCATGACCGCACAAGTTGCCACACTGTCACATTCCACAACCTCCGGCAAAGTTCCATCCTCCGGCACATCCGCATATAATGTCTGCACCATGCCCTGCGCAAAATCAATCTTCATCCCGCACTACTGCACATACTCCGGCATCTGGGTATGGTATACTCTGGCACCTGCTATTCCCGTATCGGGATGTTGCTCCAAATAAGTATACAATTCCGGGATAGCCTGTTCATCTACCATCGCATCATCATCCAGACACATCGCATAAGAGTAACCCTTTTCCAACACAAGCCGGAGCCCGGTATTAAATCCACCGGATCCCCCAAGATTCTCTGCATTTTGCAACAGTGTCACCTGATCGCCATACTTCTCCAGGATCCTCTCAGGGCTTCCATCTGTAGAAGCATTATCGACACCGATCGTGTCAAGCAAAATCAAAAGTTTTACAACAATCTTCAGTACAGCAAATTATCTACAAATCTCGTGGTATATATGTTATAATGTACTATATCTTAGGGAGATCCAAGCGACCACAATGCAGGCATTTGGTTATCCGGGGTTATTAACGAACAAATTAGCTTTCAAAACACACAACAAGCTTTGAAAAAGCGGATTTTCGAGTTATCTAAGTGGAACTTTTCAAACATAGCAACTCAATACATGGAGAAGATTTCTATCGAAAAACCATAGTTTATGAAAAGAGGTGACCGCCTATGAAAAATAAGGCAAACACAGAAACATCTTTGAAACCTTCTAAGAAAAAGAGTAACACGAAGATTTCAATCAAAACAAAGATCATTGGAACCATCGTACCGGTTGTAACCATTTTGATCGTTGTCATGATCTTACTGTCCTACACAATTTCCGGCAAGATCATTTCCAACAATGCAACCAGTCTGTTGGATTCCTCCATCAGCTATCAGTCAGAAAGTATTGCCGGATGGCTAAATGAAAATCTTGCAGCATTTTCTACGGCAAAGCAGACCATTGAGCAGACCAAAGCGTCCGGTGCGGAATTGCAAAAGTTGTTAGATTCCTACTATGAGTATAATGCCAATTATCCAAACGGACTTTATGTCGCTGATGAGGAAGGTAATGTCATCAAGGCCAGCAAGTCAGAGCAGACTTTTCATGATGTTACACAGTCTACCTGGTACCAGGAAGGACTTTCCCGTATTAATATGAAATACGGCAGTGCTTACGAAAGTGACGATGGAACAAACCAAGTCAGTGCTTCCGCATTGTTAAATGACGGTTCCGGCACGATCCGCGTAATATCTGCAGATGTATCTCTTCAGAGAATTGCCGTAATCGTTAATTCCTTTGTCAAAATGAATGATGCCGCAGCCTTTCTGATCGATACGAACGACGGAACGATCCTGGCACATCGTAATTCTTCTCTCGTGTCCACGAAATTGGATACATCCAACAAGGATGCCTTTTTATCCTCTGTAGCAAAGAAGATTTCCGACAACGATTATGACACTTGTGAATTGAATGGTAATCTGACCGGATTTGAAACCGTTTCCGGAACAAACTGGGTACTGGTGTCCTACATTCCGGACAAGATCATTTACGCAGATGTCAACAGTCTTCGTACAAAAATGGTCGTTATCGCAGTCGTTGCCCTTTTTGTTCTGGTCGTTTTAGTCGAGCGAATTATACATCTGGTTGTCAAACCGGTACGCAAACTTACTAAGACAATTACCACAATGGCAGATGGTGATTTCACCGTTGATGTCAAGGTCAAAGGCAGTGATGAGATTGGACATATGGGCAGAAGTGTCCGGCATTTCCTAGATTCCATTCGGGGTATGTTGTATGAGATCCACGAAATCTCCGACAGAGTATCTGAGCAGTCAGACACGACCAACAACCTGTCCGTAGGAATGTATGATTCCGCATCCGTACAGGCAAAATCCATGCAAGAATTGAACGTCACCGTCGATGAGCTTTCCCGCTCTATCAGCGAAATTGCCGACAATGCCACAACACTTGCTATGGTCGTTTCTGATACAAAACAGACAAGTACAAAGGTAGAGTCACATATGCAGCAGACTGTCACCGCTTCCATTCAGGGTAAAAACGATATGCGCCAAGTCAATGATGCAATGGAGACAATCAGTTCTTCTATCCGGAAATTAGACCAGGCAATCGATAAGGTTGGAAAATCTTC
>ENA-ORKV01002659-ORKV01002659.1-human-gut-metagenome-genome-assembly--contig:-NODE-2659-length-10324-cov-5.574314_pt1 | contig 10324 bp, 6 predicted proteins | sample MGYA00243058_ERZ508805 | MGnify/ENA primary metagenome ERZ508805 (study PRJEB26277, sample SAMN04329770) | human gut metagenome | biome: human-associated habitat | host: Homo sapiens | place: USA... | reverse complement strand
GGTGTAAAAAGGTTATAGAAGCCAGAAAACAAGAGTTAGTTGAATTAGACAGCTTAACGAAAGCCCGATTTGTCGAGTTGTTTGGGGATATCCGCTGCAATAACAAATTACCATTAGTTAAGTTGAGTGAGTTTGTAAATATTGGTTCAAGCAAAAGAATTTATGCAAATGAATATGTTGATAAAGGAGTGCCTTTTTACAGAAGTAAGGAAATTCGAGAACTTGGAACAGGTATGAAACCATCAGTAGAGTTATATATTAAACAAGAACGCTATGATGAGATTAAAGAAAAGTACGGTGTGCCTAAAAAAGGAGATATTCTTATAGCTGCAATAGGGGCTACAATTGGTTATTCATGGATTGTTGATACAGACACCCCTTTTTATTACAAAGATGGGAATCTCATTATTTTATCGATAAAGAATAATGTAAATCCCATATTCTTAAATTATACAATGAGAATACTTATTGAAGATTTTAAGAATAAGGATGTAGCTGGAAGCGCACAACTTGCTTTAACGATTGAGAAACTTGAGAAGATGATGGTTGTAAATCCTGACATTAAGCTACAAAATCAGTTCGCAGACTTTGTCCACCAAGTCAACAAATCAAAAGTTGCAGTTCAGAAAGCATTGGATGAAACACAAATATTGTTTGATAGTTTAATGCAGAAATATTTTGGATAAGAAACGAAGTAATATAGGAGCCTTTATGGATGTAAATAGTACCTTTGAAAAAACCGGAATAAAATGTAAAGTATTACAGGAAATTATCCAGCTAGCTAAGAAGAATTGTGTTGAAAAAGTTATTCTTTTTGGTTCAAGAGCGCGAGGTGATTATAAAGAGCGAAGTGATATAGATTTGGCTTTTTGCGGTGGTAGCAGTAGTCATTTTATTTTGGATGTAGATGAAACAACTTCAACGTTGTTGGAATTTGATATAGTGGACTTGGATAAGCCTGTAAGAAAAGAATTGTTGGAATCAATAAAAAGAGAGGGGGTAGTGCTATATGAAAAAATTTGAGAATTTTAAGGCAGCATTAGTCAATTTGAACGATATTTTTTCTTATAAAGAACCATATGGAAATGTGGAAATTGCTGGTATGGTAGGATTATATGAAATCTGTTTTGAACAATCATGGAAGGCGATGAAAGAACTATTAGAGAATTTTGGTTATGCGGAGGGTGCAACAGGATCGCCAAGAACAATTTTAAAAACAGCTTACAAGGCAGGAATGATTAGTGATGAAGAATTATGGCTGGATGCATTGGTTTCGAGAAATAATGTTGCACACGCATATAATCAGGCAATTGCAATGGATATTATACGTCAAACCAAAGAAAAGTATTATGATATGTTTATACAATTACAGAAGAAAATAGAACAGGATTGGTTATAGCAGAGCATATCGCAAGTAAAATTTTTTATGGATTATTCACAGGCTGCATAAATACAATTGCCGGAATAAATTGCATTTATGCAGGAGAAGGATGTTGGTATTTCGAAAGGAGATATCAACATGGAAGAAAAAATAGTTAAAGTTTTAAATGTAATGTCGGAGTATTTATCAATAGCTCAGATGAAAAAATTACAGGAAGTCATTCTACAAACGTTTGCAGAAAATGAAGCAGAGAAAGCAGAGATTGCAAATGATAAATTTTTGGAAATGTTTCTTGATGCAAAAACTATAGAGGGGTGTTCAGAACGAACAATAAAGTATTATAGGGAAACCGTGCAGCATCTGTTGTCACAAACCGAAACATTTGTCCGTAAAATAACAACGGAAGAAATACGTGAATATTTGTCAGATTATCAAAAGCTCAATAATTGCTCAAATGTAACAATTGATAATGTTAGAAGAAATATCTCAAGCTTCTTTTCTTGGCTCGAGGAAGAGGATTATATTCTTAAAAGTCCTATGCGCAGGATTCATAAGATAAAGACAAAAACAGTTGTAAAAAGCGTGATTTCTGATGAGGGAATAGAGAAGCTTAGAGATAATTGTAATGAAAAGCGAGATTTGGCAATCATAGATCTTTTATATTCTACCGGAATAAGAGTTGGTGAATTGGTAAATCTGAATATAGATGATATTGATCTTGAAGGACGTGAGTGTATCGTTTATGGAAAAGGTGATAAAGAGCGCAGAGTATATTTTGATGCAAAGGCAAAAGTACATCTAAAGGATTATATTAATACCAGAACCGATAAAAACAAAGCCTTGTTTGTTACATTGGATGCACCACATGACAGACTTAAGATAAGTGGTGTTGAGATTCGATTACGAAAACTCGGGAGAAAACTGTCCTTAGAGAGAATACATCCACATAAATTCAGGCGTTCAATGGCTACGAGAGCTATTGATAAGGGAATGCCGATTGAACAGGTTCAAAAGATACTTGGACATTCCCAGATTGATACCACTATGCAGTATGCTATGGTTAATCAGAATAATGTCAAAACTGCTCATCAGAAGTATCTTGCTTAGTAAAAATGAGAAAAGGTCAATTCGTGTTTGTATATTTTATAAGAATTTTGATTTTATCATATGAATGTGCAATAAATTGAAGTATTTTTAATGCAGGGGACTAAGATGGAATATAAAAAAATAAATGAATTAACTACTGTAGTTACAGGGGGAACACCATCGACAAGAAAAAATGAATATTGGGATAATGGAGATATTCCTTGGTTACAGTCGGGATGTTGCCAAAATTGCGATGTTGATTCAACAGAAAAGTATATTACAAAAGAAGGATATAATAATAGTAGTACTCATATGATGTCAGCTGATACAGTAATGATTGCATTAACTGGTGCAACTGCAGGAAAAGTGGGATATTTAAAATTTGAGGCTTGTGGAAATCAATCTATAACTGGAATTTTACCATGTGAATCCTTGAATCAAAGATATTTGTTTTTCTATTTGTTGTCACAAAGAGAGAAGATATTAGCTGATTGTGTTGGTGGAGCGCAGGCACATATTTCACAGAGCTATGTAAAAAATATGACAATTCCTATTTTAGCTATAAAAGAACAGGAGCAGATTGTAGGAGAATTAACAAAAGTATCCAATATTGTCTCACTGAGACAGGAGGAGATTCAACAATTAGATAATTTAGTGAAAGCCCGATTTGTCGAGTTGTTTGGGGATATCCGCTGCAATAACAAATTACCATTAGTTAAGTTGAGTGAGTTTGTAAATATTGGTTCAAGCAAAAGAATTTATGCAAATGAATATGTTGATAAAGGAGTGCCTTTTTACAGAAGTAAGGAAATTCGAGAACTTGGAACAGGTATGAAACCATCAGTAGAGTTATATATTAAACAAGAACGCTATGATGAGATTAAAGAAAAGTACGGTGTGCCTAAAAAAGGAGATATTCTTATAGCTGCAATAGGGGCTACAATTGGTTATTCATGGATTGTTGATACAGACACCCCTTTTTATTACAAAGATGGGAATCTCATTATTTTATCGATAAAGAATAATGTAAATCCCATATTCTTAAATTATACAATGAGAATACTTATTGAAGATTTTAAGAATAAGGATGTAGCTGGAAGCGCACAACTTGCTTTAACGATTGAGAAACTTGAGAAGATGATGGTTGTAAATCCTGACATTAAGCTACAAAATCAGTTCGCAGACTTTGTCCACCAAGTCAACAAATCAAAAGTTGCAGTTCAGAAAGCATTGGATGAAACACAAATATTGTTTGATAGTTTAATGCAGAAATATTTTGGATAAGAAACGAAGTAATATAGGAGCCTTTATGGATGTAAATAGTACCTTTGAAAAAACCGGAATAAAATGTAAAGTATTACAGGAAATTATCCAGCTAGCTAAGAAGAATTGTGTTGAAAAAGTTATTCTTTTTGGTTCAAGAGCGCGAGGTGATTATAAAGAGCGAAGTGATATAGATTTGGCTTTTTGCGGTGGTAGCAGTAGTCATTTTATTTTGGATGTAGATGAAACAACTTCAACGTTGTTGGAATTTGATATAGTGGACTTGGATAAGCCTGTAAGAAAAGAATTGTTGGAATCAATAAAAAGAGAGGGGGTAGTGCTATATGAAAAAATTTGAGAATTTTAAGGCAGCATTAGTCAATTTGAACGATATTTTTTCTTATAAAGAACCATATGGAAATGTGGAAATTGCTGGTATGGTAGGATTATATGAAATCTGTTTTGAACAATCATGGAAGGCGATGAAAGAACTATTAGAGAATTTTGGTTATGCGGAGGGTGCAACAGGATCGCCAAGAACAATTTTAAAAACAGCTTACAAGGCAGGAATGATTAGTGATGAAGAATTATGGCTGGATGCATTGGTTTCGAGAAATAATGTTGCACACGCATATAATCAGGCAATTGCAATGGATATTATACGTCAAACCAAAGAAAAGTATTATGATATGTTTATACAATTACAGAAGAAAATAGAACAGGATTGGTTATAGCAGAGCATATCGCAAGTAAAATTTTTTATGGATTATTCACAGGCTGCATAAATACAATTGCCGGAATAAATTGCATTTATGCAGGAGAAGGATGTTGGTATTTCGAAAGGAGATATCAACATGGAAGAAAAAATAGTTAAAGTTTTAAATGTAATGTCGGAGTATTTATCAATAGCTCAGATGAAAAAATTACAGGAAGTCATTCTACAAACGTTTGCAGAAAATGAAGCAGAGAAAGCAGAGATTGCAAATGATAAATTTTTGGAAATGTTTCTTGATGCAAAAACTATAGAGGGGTGTTCAGAACGAACAATAAAGTATTATAGGGAAACCGTGCAGCATCTGTTGTCACAAACCGAAACATTTGTCCGTAAAATAACAACGGAAGAAATACGTGAATATTTGTCAGATTATCAAAAGCTCAATAATTGCTCAAATGTAACAATTGATAATGTTAGAAGAAATATCTCAAGCTTCTTTTCTTGGCTCGAGGAAGAGGATTATATTCTTAAAAGTCCTATGCGCAGGATTCATAAGATAAAGACAAAAACAGTTGTAAAAAGCGTGATTTCTGATGAGGGAATAGAGAAGCTTAGAGATAATTGTAATGAAAAGCGAGATTTGGCAATCATAGATCTTTTATATTCTACCGGAATAAGAGTTGGTGAATTGGTAAATCTGAATATAGATGATATTGATCTTGAAGGACGTGAGTGTATCGTTTATGGAAAAGGTGATAAAGAGCGCAGAGTATATTTTGATGCAAAGGCAAAAGTACATCTAAAGGATTATATTAATACCAGAACCGATAAAAACAAAGCCTTGTTTGTTACATTGGATGCACCACATGACAGACTTAAGATAAGTGGTGTTGAGATTCGATTACGAAAACTCGGGAGAAAACTGTCCTTAGAGAGAATACATCCACATAAATTCAGGCGTTCAATGGCTACGAGAGCTATTGATAAGGGAATGCCGATTGAACAGGTTCAAAAGATACTTGGACATTCCCAGATTGATACCACTATGCAGTATGCTATGGTTAATCAGAATAATGTCAAAACTGCTCATCAGAAGTATCTTGCTTAGTAAAAATGAGAAAAGGTCAATTCGTGTTTGTATATTTTATAAGAATTTTGATTTTATCATATGAATGTGCAATAAATTGAAGTATTTTTAATGCAGGGGACTAAGATGGAATATAAAAAAATAAATGAATTAACTACTGTAGTTACAGGGGGAACACCATCGACAAGAAAAAATGAATATTGGGATAATGGAGATATTCCTTGGTTACAGTCGGGATGTTGCCAAAATTGCGATGTTGATTCAACAGAAAAGTATATTACAAAAGAAGGATATAATAATAGTAGTACTCATATGATGTCAGCTGATACAGTAATGATTGCATTAACTGGTGCAACTGCAGGAAAAGTGGGATATTTAAAATTTGAGGCTTGTGGAAATCAATCTATAACTGGAATTTTACCATGTGAATCCTTGAATCAAAGATATTTGTTTTTCTATTTGTTGTCACAAAGAGAGAAGATATTAGCTGATTGTGTTGGTGGAGCGCAGGCACATATTTCACAGAGCTATGTAAAAAATATGACAATTCCTATTTTAGCTATAAAAGAACAGGAGCAGATTGTAGGAGAATTAACAAAAGTATCCAATATTGTCTCACTGAGACAGGAGGAGATTCAACAATTAGATAATTTAGTGAAAGCCCGATTTGTCGAGATGTTTGGTGATTGTACAAATATGATTTCATTAAGTGAGTTATGTTTAATAATTACGGATGGTACACATCAGTCGCCAAAGTTCCAACATGATGGGATTCCTTTTATTTTGGTATCTAATTTATCAAAGAATACGGTAACTTATGATACAGATAAATTTATTAGTGCAGAAACATATAAAGAACTTTATAAAAGAACTCCAATTGAAATTGGTGATATTTTGCTTTCGACAGTAGGTTCATATGGGCATCCAGCAGTTGTAGTTGAAGATAGAAAATTTCTTTTTCAAAGACATATTGCATACTTAAAACCGAAGAGTGATATTTTAAACAGCTATTATATGCATGGTGCGCTGTTGTCGCCTGGTTGTCAGAGGCAAATAGAAGAAAAAGTAAAAGGAATAGCCCAAAAAACATTGAATTTATCTGAAATTAGAAAAATTAGGATCCCAGTTTCATCTTTGGATTTACAAAAACAGTATGCCGACTTTGTCCACCAAGTCAACAAATCAAAATTTGATACTATGACCTTCGCTCCAATATATGCTATAATAAACCTATATTTACACACTTATTTTTATCAGGGAAGGAGATGAGCAAGCATGACAGAATCAATTAAACTACCGGTGGGAATAGAGAGCTTTGAGGAGATCCGTTCAGACGGATATTACTATGTCGATAAGACAAAGCTTATTGAACAGTTGGTTGACAGCCGGGGAAAAGTCAACCTTTTTACCAGACCGCGTCGTTTTGGCAAGACTCTAAACATGAGTATGCTCAAATCTTTCTTTGAAATTGGAGCAGCTTCTGAATTATTTGATGGTCTTTATATATCGCACAACAAAAAACTGTGTGATGATAATATGGGCAAGTATCCTGTGATATTTCTATCTTTAAAGAATGTGGAAGGACTAGATTTTCAAGCTGCAAAGTATCAGATGATAGAGATAATTGCAAAGGAAGCTAAGAGATTTGCATATTTGAAGCAGAGTGACAGGCTGGACATTGACGATAAGTCGGCGTATGCTTCTTTAATCCGATTAGAGGATGGCAGATATGAAATGAGAGATGAGGCACTGTATGCTTCGCTTCAAACTTTATCTGAGCTGTTATATAAGCACCATTGCAGAAAAACGGTTATTTTAATAGATGAATATGATGTTCCACTGGATAAGGCATTTCAAAATGGCTATTATAAAGAGATGGTTTCTTTGATACGTGCCATATTCGGAAAAGCATTAAAGACAAATGAGGCATTGGATTTTGCTGTCTTAACAGGTTGTCTTCGTGTTTCAAAAGAAAGTATTTTTACAGGATTAAATAATTTCAAGATTTTATCTATTACGGATACAAGATTTGATGAACACTTTGGCTTTACGGATGAGGAAGTAGAGCGTTTGCTGGAATTTTATCATATGGAAAACAGGTTTGCAGAGACAAAGGAATGGTATGATGGTTATCATTTCGGAAATGTTGATGTATATTGTCCGTGGGATGTAATCAATCATGTTGACAGAATAAAAGATGATCCAATGGCTGGACCGGAAGCGTATTGGATTAATACAAGCGGAAATGAGCTTGTTAAGAGGTTTATAGATAAGGCTGGTAAGACAACCAGAGATGAAATTGAGCGTTTGATCGCGGGAGAAGCCATAGACAAGCAAATCCGTCTGGATATGACCTATGACGAAATAGACAATAATATTGATAATCTATGGAGTGTTCTGTTTACAACAGGTTATCTGACATATACAAAGATAAGTGAGGACAAAAAATATAACCTTGTAATTCCGAACAAGGAGATTAAAGAAGTATTTAAGCTGCAGATACAGGAGTGGTTTAGAAATAAAATATTTTCCAATACCGAGCAGTTGCAGGACTTTTGGAAGGCTTTCAAAGATGGAAATACACAGATAATGGAAATGTATTTAAACAAGGTGCTGAGCAATTCGGTGAGCGTTTTTGACACAAAAGCGAGAAATGAGGAAAAGGAAAGCTCCTATCATAATCTGCTTATTGGCATTTTGAGTGGCAATGAGGACTGGCTGGTAAAGTCAAATGTTGAGGCAGGAGAGGGCTTTGCAGATATTATTGTGGAGACAGATGATCCGGATGAAGGAATTATTGCAGAGCTTAAATACACAAAAGATTTTAAAGCTATGGAAAAATCCTGTGAAAAAGCTCTGAAACAGATAAAGGATAGAAGATATCAGGAATATCTGTTAAATAATGACATACAGAATATCATGTATTATGGAATTGCATTTTGCAGGAAAAGATGTAAAGTGCTTGTAGAAAGATAAAAGGGGTGATTACATGGAAACTAATTTTGATTACCTTTTAAAGAAAGAAGAATACGCAGATTTTGCAAAGCAGGCAGTTGAAGCAGAAAAAAGTTTATCCATTTCACCGGCCACTTGTGCCATTTTGTCGAGGCGTGCACTTGAGCTTGCAGTGAGGTTTGTTTTCTCATATGACGCGGAGCTTTCGCTTCCGTACAGAGATAATGTATCGAGTCTTATTCATGAGCCAACGTTTAGAAGGATAATTGAGCCAAGGCTGTTTCCAATGCTCAAATATACCATTCATCTGGGAAATGTTGCAGTTCATACCAACAACAATATAGGCAGGGATGAAGCAATAATAGCGCTTCGTGATTTGTTTGAGTTTTGCGATTGGATTGATTATTCATATTCGAGGGAATACGATGAGAAGACATATGATGAGTCGATTCTTGCAAGCGGTAATGAAAAGCGTATAAAGGCTGATGAGCTCATGAAGCTGTATGAGGGCTTAAGCAGTAAGGATAAAAAGCTCGAGAGCGTATTGAAGGAGAATGAAGAGCTCCGCGAGCAGATGGCAAAGAAGCGTAGTCAGAATGTAAAGACAAGGGAGTTCCATGTAGATACGATAAGCGAGGCAGAAACCCGCAAGAGATATATAGATGTTGCCTTAAAGGAGGCAGGATGGGTTATTGGCAGAAATGTCACGGAGGAGGAGCCGGTTACAGGAATGCCAAATAGCACAGGAACAGGGTATGTGGATTATGTTCTTTGGGGAAAGGATAATCTGCCACTTGCTGTAGTGGAGGCTAAAAAGGCTTCTGTGGATGCTATGGTAGGAAGCCAGCAGGCGAAGCTGTATGCTGACTGTTTGCAGAATAAATACAATAGACGTCCTCTTATTTTCATAACAAATGGATTTGAATTTTTCTATACGAATGATTATATGGGATATCCAAGGCGTGAGGTTTCAGGATTTTTCACACAGGAAGAGCTGCAGCTTGAGATGGATGGACGCACTTCAAGGATTCCGCTTGAAAATATACGGATAAGCGATGATATTACCAACAGACCATATCAGAAAGAGGCTGTAACCGCTGTCTGCGATGCTATCACAAATAAGCACCGCAAGATGCTTATAGTGCAGGCCACAGGTTCAGGAAAGACAAGAGTGAGCATTAGTATTGTTGATGTATTAAGGCGCCACAATTATGTGAAAAATATTCTGTTCCTTGCAGACAGAAAAGCTCTTGTGAAGCAGGCCAAAAACAATTATACGAATTTGCTTCCTGATTTATCATGCTGTAATCTGCTTGACAATAAAGAAGACCCTGAGTCATGCAGGATGATTTTTTCTACATATCCGACGATGATGAATGCCATAGATGAGAGGAAAAACAAATATGGTGAGAAGCTCTTTAGTCCGGGGCATTTTCAGCTCATAATCTGCGATGAAGTACACCGCAGCATTTACAAAAAATATCAGGAAATATTTGAGTATTTTGATGCGATGTTACTTGGTATGACTGCCACTCCAAAAAATGAAATCGACAAAAACACATATGGAGTCTTTGACCTTGAAAGAGGAGTTCCGACATTTGCGTATGAGCTTGAAAAAGCGGTGGAAGAGGGCTATCTGGTCAATTATTCTACACTGGAATATAAGTCAAAAATAATGGAAAGCGGTATTCACTATGATGAGCTGTCAGATGAGGAAAAAGAAGAGTATGAGGATACATTTTCTGATGATGACACTGTAGGTGATGATATATCAGGAGAGGCCGTAAATACATGGCTTTTTAACGCGGATACAATTGATAAGGTTTTAAGAGAGCTT
>ENA-ORKV01002656-ORKV01002656.1-human-gut-metagenome-genome-assembly--contig:-NODE-2656-length-10341-cov-3.948071_pt1 | contig 10341 bp, 7 predicted proteins | sample MGYA00243058_ERZ508805 | MGnify/ENA primary metagenome ERZ508805 (study PRJEB26277, sample SAMN04329770) | human gut metagenome | biome: human-associated habitat | host: Homo sapiens | place: USA... | reverse complement strand
TGATATGCTACCCTCATATAGGACAATGAAATATAAAAGTCCTATATGGGGGTATTTTCATGTTCAGAAAGAGTAAGATAGAACCAGTAGAAAAAGTAAAAATAGTCGAACGCTACCTTGCAGGAGAAATTGGCATACGGCAAGCAGGAAAAGAATTGGGAGTTGATCATCATAGTATTCGAAATTGGATTTCTATTTATCAGTATGATGGACCAACTGGATTACTCAATCAACCGAAAAACAAATCTTATTCAAAAGATTTAAAAATATCTGCTATAAATGATTATCTTAACGGAGAAGGATCTCTTCAGGATATTTGCACAAAATACGGAATTCGTTCACACAGACAGCTTTCCGATTGGATTAAGGTGTATAATTCTGGTGGAATATTAAAAACATCCACTGGAGGTGCTTACATGAAAAAAGCAAAGAACACTACACTTGATGAGAGATTAAAAATAGTAACAGATTGTCTTGCAAATGATAAGAATTATGGTGCAATGGCACTCAAATATGATTGTTCCTATCAACAAGTTCGCAATTGGGTAATACGATACGAAAAGATGGGTCAAGCGGGTCTGGAAGACAGACGTGGACGTCGTATAGCTTCTCTTCCAAGCAGAACACCTGAAGAAGAGCTACGTGACAAGATAGCTGAACTGGAAAGAAGAAATCTAGACTTACAAATGGAGAATGATCTGTTAAAAAAAGTCAGAGAACTGGAAAGGAGGGGTCGCTATCTTTAATCCATCGGTTAGCCGAATATGAAGCCATCCAAAAACTATCGTCTACTAAGCATTATCCCATAGATAGACTTTGTAAATATCTTAATGTTACACGTTCTGCGTATTACCGCTGGGGAAAATATCCGAAAAGTAATAATGAACTTCGAAACGAAAGACTATCCACTGAAATCCAAAGGATTCATAACCAGCATCCAGATATGGGATACCGAAGGATTCGTGATGAATTAGATGGACATAAAGGAATTCATGTGAATGATAAACGAGTACTTCGTATTTGTAGGAAATACGATATAAAATCAAATATTAAATGGAAACCTAAGAGTTGTACCAGAGGAGACAGAAATCCTGATCACATAGCAAAAAACTATTTACACCGTGAATTTCACGCCGAAAAACCGAATGAAAAGTGGCTTACAGATGTTTCTGAATTTAAATACTACAACGGAATAGAAGTTCATAAAGTTTATCTGAGTGCTATTTTAGATTTATATGATAGAAGGATTGTTTCCTTTAAAATCAGCGATCATAATGATAATCCATTAGTTATGGACACGTTTGATGAGGCTATTCGTCAGGAGCCAGATGCACACCCATTAGTTCATTCTGATCGAGGCTTTCAATATACAAGCGCACAGTTTTATACTAGATTAAAAAAACATCATATGAAGCAGAGTATGTCTAGAGTTGCCCACTGTATTGACAATGGACCAATGGAAGGGTTTTGGGGAATTCTAAAACGAGAAATGTATTATAAACAGCGTTTTAATGACAGAAGCTCTTTGATTACTGCGATAGCTAATTACATAGATTACTACAACAACCAACGACTTCAAAGGAAACTGCATGTAATGACACCAATGAAATATCATGAGCAATATACAAAAGCAGCATAAAATATCGCCAGCCATAGCATGGCTGACGATACAAAAATTTATTATTTTTTATTGTCCTCTTGACGGGGAGCATACCAGTTTGACTGCCGGGTTTTTTTTTGGTTTGAAAAAATTTTATTTATGCCCGCACATAATTACAATTGTATCGTTAAACATAGTAGAGAAAAGAGGAGGATGTAGAAGACCGCAATGGATATAGAAGAACAATACGACAAAATTTTCCACTATTGTTACTATCGAATTCGAGATAAGAATGTGGCAGAGGATATTACGCAGGAAGTGTTTCTGCGTTTTTATAATAGCAATTATGTGGAGCAGCAGAAAGAAATCCGTTACTTATATACGATAGCGCGCAATTTATGCATTGATGAATATCGAAAAAGAAATATCTATAAGTCGCAAATAGAGCAACTAGAGAGATGCGATGGAACTGGGCAAACAGGGAAAGCAGAATCGGATGGAGGCGCATTTGCCGAAACGATAATTGAGAAATTGTATATCGAAAATCTACTAGCTGTGTTATCGGATGAGGAACGAGATTTGCTTGTACTTCGGTTTGTAAATGACGAACCGATTTCACTGATCTGTGACGAATTGAACATATCGAGATTTGCGCTGTATCGAAGGATTCGAAATATCAAAAAGAAATTAAGGGAAGCAACAAAAACATCGAAATCATCCAAATGAATGATAACAACAGAGTGGATGAAATGATCAAAATAAAAGAAAACAACGAAGGGAGGAATGATGAATGGACAAGAAAACAAAAGAAATGCTAGTAAAGATGGCCGGGCAGCCAGACCACCTGAGGAAAGATAAATTTATCAGGGAATGTAGAAAATATAATGAAGAAAGCAACAAGAATACTAGGAATAATAAGAATAACATCATGAATAGGGATAACTGGAATAACAAGAACAACGAAAACAACAAGCTGACCACAAATAACGAGACCACATTACGCTTTATCATGTCTCAATTTTCCTATATCAGCTGGTATGTGTGGTGTGTTTCTCTGTTTGTTTTAATCGCGGCAATTTTCATAATTGTGATGAAAATCGAAGCCACGGATTCAATTACGGTAATCGCTGCAATTATTCCATTTGTTGCAATGGCAGCAGTCATGGAATCGTTTCGATCAAAGTATTTTGGAATGTCGGAAGTGGAAAGTGTCACCAAAGTTTCGTTTCGGGGAATTTACTTTGCAAGAATGAGCTGCATCGGAATGGTACATATTGTAATTATATCATGTTTGATTATCTTGATTGGAAGAAATAGTGAAAATGGATATTTGGTGACTGGTGCAATGATTTTGATTCCGTATCTGATTACTTCTATTTTAAATACGAAAATTGAGCGAACACAGATCGGAAGAAAGAGCATTTTTGCCTGCATTACGGTGTCCGTGCTGATTTCAGGGGGCATGATTCTTCTGAACAATCAAATGAAAAATCACAGAGATTTTTTGCCGTCAATTCAGCCAATCATTTGGTACATAGCAATCTTGGCACTGATAGCAATCAATTTCTTTGAAATAAAAAAGACAATCCGACAGGAGGTGTACGCATGGAACTGACAATTGATCGTTTGACAAAACAATATAAAAATAAAATAGCGGTTGACCGCTTATCCTTTTCGCTTACAAAAGGAGTAACTGGCCTGCTCGGTGCGAATGGAGCCGGAAAAACCACGTTGATTCGTATGCTGTGTGGAATTCTAGTGCCGACAAGCGGCGAAATTACATACAATGGAATCAGTGTATCGGACGAGCGCTACCGCAATGTATTGGGCTATCTTCCTCAGGAATTTGGCTATTATCCGGAATTTACCGGAAAGGACTTTCTGATGTATTTCGCTGCTCTGAAAGGATTTACAAAAAAAGCGGCAGAGGTAAGAGCAAATGAACTTTTGGAGCTGGTGGGACTCTCACAAGTTCAAAAAAAGAAAATCAAAACATATTCGGGCGGAATGAAGCAGCGACTTGGAATTGCGCAGGCACTCATAAATCGCCCAGAGGTCTTAATTTTAGATGAGCCAACCGCACAGTTGGACCCAGCGGCAAGGAAAGATTTTCTTGTGATGCTTCAGAAAATACATAAAGAATTTGGTTTAACGATTATTTTAACATCGCATAACTTGGAAGATGTGATGGAAATGTCAGATGAATGTGTGATCTTAGATGATGGAAAAGTTATCGAACAGGGAAATCCGAAAGAGGTTGCAAGACATCTTCAAAAAATACATCATCCATTGGAACAGTCTCTACCACAGATTCTTCGGCTAGAAGAGAAATTTCAGATAGAACTGACCTTTTCGATGGAAGAAGCAAGGGAACAGATCAGGAAAAAAGAATATCAGTTGATAAAGAAAACACATTTTGAAGGAAAAACAGTTTTTTCAATTTCACATTTATATGCAGGGTATGAGAAAGGAAAGGATGTTCTTTCGAATCTGTCAGTCGAAGTTAAAGAAGGTGAAATCTTTGCAGCTGTCGGAGCAAATGGAAGTGGAAAATCAACGCTTCTTTCTTGTATGGTAAAGCAGATGAAATTTGATGGAAAATTAAAATGCAAGAAAAAAATCGTCTATATGCCACAAGATCCAACACTATTGTTTGTAAAAGATCAGTTGTTTGAAGACCTTTTGGAGATGGGAAAAGAAAAAGAAGTAAAAATCGATAAATTATTGGAAATGGCGGATCTAATGAGAGAAAAGAAGTCACATCCATATGATCTAAGTGGAGGACAGCAGCAGATGGCAGCGTTGATCAAAGTATTACTTGCAGATCCAGAAATCTTGCTGTTAGATGAGCCGACCAAAGGAATGGATCGGGAACACAGCAGGAAGTTTGGAGACCTTTTACGCAAACTTACAGATCAGGGAAAAACGATATTTATCGTATCGCATGATCTGGAATTTTGTGCTGAGTATGCTGACCGCGTTGGAATGATGTTTGATGGGAAAATTGAGGGAATTGATGAGCCATCCAAGTTTTTTGCACAAAATTATTTCTATACGACAGAGTGTGCAAAGATTACGAGAGATTTTGAGAAAGTGATCATTCTGCCACAGGAGGTGGTAAGCGTATGTTAAATGCGGTGATCATTTTTATGGTGTGTATATCATGTATTCCATACTATTTTAAATATGAAAAGAAGAAACCACAGACAAGAGAAAGTGTCGTGCTTGCGGTGATGATCGCATTGACGGTTGCATCCAGAATGTTATTTGCATTTTCACCAGGATTTAAACCAGTTAGTGCAATGGTGATCATCTGTGGTATGGCATTTGGAAGAGAATCTGGCTTTTTATGTGGATCTATAAGTGCCGTGTTATCGAACTTCTTTTAGGCACACGCACCATGCACTCCATTTCAGATCCTTCCATGGGGAATCACCGGATGGAACGCAGCAATTTTAAATCAGAGAAAATGGTTGGAAAACAGTAAGATACTGTTAACGATTTTTGGGATTCTTTCAGGAATTTCATATTCTTTTGTGATGGATATCTGGACACTTCTGGCAGCAGAAGATGGATTTCAGTGGATGCGGTATGTGGCAGTATTAGGAACTTCGGTTCCAGTGACGATTGAATACTGCGTATCGAATGTGATATTTTTATGGATTTTAACACCTGTTTTTGTGAAGAAACTAAACAGGGTTAAATATAAATATGGTTTCTTCAAAGATGAAGAAGTCAGGAAACTAATCAATCAATGAGACATAACAAGGAGGAATTTATGAGAACGATGAAACGTGTAGCGGCAGTGGCATTGTCTGTTGTCGTGCTGATGACATCAGGGGTTAGTGCAAAAGCAGCAGTGACGGATGTGCAGCCAGCGAAGAGTAGTAGTGAGGCGGTGCTTAAGTGGGCAAAGAAAGTTGGAGAACCATTTGATGAGAAAACATATGCAAATAACACAGTATCTAAGATCAAGTTGGTTGGAAACTACCTTTATGTAGCAGATGATGCAAAACATCGTATCATGAAAATTGATAAGAAAGATGGAACAATTTTAAAAGAACAGAAATATTGTGATGAATCTTATATTCAGGGATATGTCAGCAGTATTGGATATGGAGATGGTAAGGTTTATGTAGGATACGACAATGGTCGTGTACAGGCATTTGATGAGAACACATTAGAATCTTTATGGATTACAGATGAAAATAAGAATGCAATTAACTCTGATTTCGTATTTACAAATGGAAAATTATATTTTGGGACAACAGCCAAGACAACAGATTGGTATGATAATGGTGCACCATTTTCTTATTATGTTGTAACGACATCAGATGATGATAAAACAAAACCTGATGAAGAAAAAACAATGAAAAAAGTAGTAGAATCTAAAACAGGAAAATTTTATTTGAAAAAAGGCGTAGTTCTTGGAAAATACATTGTTATTTCTGATACAGCAGGAACTTTAACAATGATCGATACAACAAATGATAAAGTTACAGATACAAAGGATATTGGAGAAGCTTTTTCTGGTAATATCACTTATGATGAAATGACAGGAACAATTTATTTTGTAGCAGGAACAAATGATCTGTACGGTATCAAAGTATCAGCTGATGGAAAATTAAAAGATGAGAAAAAAGTCAGATTATATGAAACAGGATATTCCTCAACTACACCAGAAGTATATAATGGAAAAGTTTATGTATCTGGATCAAAAGGAAAAGCATTTCAAGATAAAGGATATATGGCAGTTGCAGATGTAAGTTCTGATAAGTATAAAGTAAATTATACAGTAGAATTATCTAATTATTCTCAGTGTGAACCAACAATTGTAAAAACAGGGGAAAATTCTGTGCGTGTATATTTCACAATTAATGATGAACCAGGTGGAATTTATGCAATTGAAGATTCAAAAGATGCAACATCAGCAACATTGGAAACAGTTTATGAACCAACTGGGGACATAAAGAATACAGGATGTATGAGTGATGTAGTGGTTGATGAAGATGGTACAATTTATTTTGCAAATGATTCTAAATATATTATGTCAGTAGGCAAAAAAGTTGAAGATACAAAAAAATCAGATGTAATCACAGTAAAACCAGTCACAAAAACAGTAAAAAGTACAAGAAGCGTAAAACTGACATGGAAAAAGAAAAAATCCGCCAAAGGCTATGTCATTTACGCCAAAGCAGGAAAAGGTAAATACAAAAAAGTAACAACCGTAGGAAAGAAAACATCAAAGACGATCAAAGTCAACAAAGACTCATCCTACAAATTTAAAGTAAAACCATACAAACTAACAAAGAAAAACAAAAAGAAATATTTTAAAGCCTATGCAGCCAAAGCCAAATTCGGAAGCAAGACAGTTAAAGTAACATTTAAAAATGTCACAGGATATGCAAGCTACAAAGTGCAGATGAAAGCAGAAAAAGCAGCATATAAGACAGTAAAAACAACAACCAAAGGCGGAACGATCACATATACAAAGAAAAAAGCCAAAGTAGGAACAACTTACAAATTCCGCTTAAAAGGAATCAATAAGGTAAATGGAAAAACTGTTTCCGTAACAATCAAATAGAAGTACTGGATAAAATACAAAAAAGGGCTTGATTTTCAAAAAGAATCATTGTATCCTATAACCAGTGAAGTTACTGACAAGGGCGTCAAACAATTAGTTTCATATTGTTTGTCGCCCCTTTTTTTCTACTATCAGTTAGATAATAGAAGAAAAATATATAGATTATGCTTCAAATGTAAGAGAAGAAAGGAAGAACTCTATGAAGGAAAAAATCAATGTATCAGAAATCTTCGGATCCCACGTATTTAACGACAGTGTTATGAAAGCACGTCTTCCAAAGGCCGTTTACAAAGATCTGAAAAAGACAATCGAAGAAGGAACAGAATTAAATCCAGCAATTGCAGACGTAGTTGCGAATGAGATGAAAGAATGGGCTATTGAAAAGGGTGCTACACATTATACTCACTGGTTCCAGCCATTAACAGGTGTGACAGCAGAGAAACATGACGCTTTCATTAACCCAACAGACGATGGTAAAGTTTTACTTGAGTTCTCAGGAAAAGAACTGATCAAAGGTGAACCAGATGCATCTTCATTCCCATCTGGTGGATTAAGAGCAACATTTGAAGCAAGAGGATATACAGCATGGGATTGTACATCACCAGCATTTATCAAAGAAACAGATAATGCTTGTATCTTATGTATTCCAACAGCATTCTGTTCATACAAAGGTGAAGCATTAGACAAGAAGACACCACTTCTTCGTTCTATGCAGGCATTAGATATCCAGACAACAAGATTATTAAATGTATTAGGAAATAAGAATGTGAAACGTGTTAGCACATCCGTTGGACCAGAACAGGAATATTTCTTAGTTGATGAAGAAAAATATAAACAGAGAAAAGACTTGATCTTCACTGGACGTACATTATTCGGAGCAATGCCTCCAAAAGGTCAGGAAATGGATGACCATTACTTTGGAATCATCAAACCAAGAATCGAAGGATTCATGAAAGATTTAAATATCGAAGCATGGAAACTTGGAATCAGTGCGAAGACAGAACATAACGAAGTAGCTCCAGCACAGCACGAATTAGCACCAATCTATAACTCAAACAACGTGGCAACAGATCACAACCAGTTATTAATGGAAACAATGAGACGTGTAGCAAGACGCCATGGATTAAAATGCTTACTTCATGAGAAACCATTTGCAGGAATCAATGGATCAGGAAAACATAACAACTGGTCTATGGTAACAAATGAAGGAAAGAACCTGTTAGATCCAGGAAAAACTCCTCATGAAAACCAGCAGTTCTTACTGATCTTAGCATCTATTATCGCAGCAGTGGATAAACATGCAGATTTACTTCGTATGTCAGCTTCCACACCAGGAAATGACCACAGATTAGGAGCTAACGAGGCACCTCCAGCAATCATCTCTATCTTCCTTGGAGATCAGTTAGAAGATGTTGTAAAACAGCTTGTAACAAGAGGTGAGGCGACAGAATCCAAACATGGAGACAAATTAGCATCTGGTGTTCATTCATTACCAGCATTTGAGAAAGATGCAACAGACCGTAACAGAACATCACCATTCGCATTTACAGGAAACAAATTCGAATTCCGTATGGTAGGTTCTACACAGTCTATCTCTGATCCAAACGTTGTATTAAATACAATCGTAGCAGATGTCTTTGCAGATGTATGTGACAGATTAGAGAAAGTAGAAGGCGGAGTTGAAGCAGTAGCTATGGAAGCTCACGAGATCACAAAAGAATTATTAACACAGCATCAGAGAGTTATCTTTAATGGTAACGGATATTCTGACGAATGGGTAGCTGAAGCTGAGAGAAGAGGACTTCCAAACTTACACAGCATGGTAGATGCAATCCCAACATTAACAACAGATAAAGCAGTTAAGATGTTTGAGAAATTTGGAGTATACACAAAAGAAGAATTAGAGTCTCGTGTTGAAGTATTATATGAACAGTATTCTAATACAATTAACATTGAAGGACTTGCAACATTAGATATCGCTAAGAAACAGATTGTTCCAGCAGTTATGAAATACCAGAGAAAACTTGCAAATGGCGTTGCTGAATTAAAGACAGTTGGTGTTGACAGCTCTGTACAGGAAAAATTGTTAGAAGATATCACAGCAAACTTAAAAGATCTGTTTGCAGCGATCAACAAGTTAGAAGCTGATATTCCAGAAGCTCAGGCATTAGAAAGTGAAGCTCAGGCTCGCTGCTATCATGATACGATTTTCACAGATATGAGTGCCGTACGTGAACCAGCAGACAAACTGGAAATGTTAGTAGCAAAAGAAGACTGGCCAATGCCAAGTTACGGAGATCTGATTTTCGAAGTATAATAATTACATAGTTTGTAAAACTTCTTAATACACAAAGAGAAAGCAGCAGAGAGATCTGTTGCTTTCTTTTTGTGTATCAACCATTGTTTGAAAAATATTCCAGAATATATTTTTTGAAATTTCATATTCTAAAGAAAAAGAATATCTTACAAAATTAGAAAAGAGGAAGAATATGAAAAAGAAATTTTTTGCATATATGATCATAGGGATTCTTCTGTTCACATTTCTGGCACAAGGGAAGGGAACAAAGACATACTGGTTTCAGATTGCAAGTCAGGGTGAAGGGGAAAGTGGCTTTTTAACTAACAGTAATTTGAATCAAAAGAAAGTTTATTTAACCTTTGATGATGGACCATCCGATCATACGGCACAGATTCTTGATATTCTAAAGAAACATAAGGTGAAGGCGACATTCTTTGTCGTAGGAAAAGAAACGGAACATGCCAAGAAAATGTATCAAAGAATCGTGTTAGAAGGTCATACATTGGCAATGCATTCCTACAGTCATAATTATGATCAGATTTATGCGAATGTAGGTGCATTTTCGAAAGACCTTATGAAACTACAGAAATATTTATATGATCTAACAGATGTAAAGCCATATATTTACCGGTTTCCGGGTGGCAGCAGTAATCATTGTGCAAAAAATATAAAACCGTATATCCGGTATGTGAACAAAAAGGGATTACTTTATTTTGACTGGAATGCATTGAATGAAGATGCGGTTAATTTTGAACAAAGTCCTCAGCAGTTAAACAAGAAGATTTTAAAGGATGTCAGGAGACAGAAAACAAGTATTGTATTAATGCATGACCTTCATGAGACAACAAATACAGTGAA
>ENA-ORKV01002652-ORKV01002652.1-human-gut-metagenome-genome-assembly--contig:-NODE-2652-length-10344-cov-33.929970_pt1 | contig 10344 bp, 9 predicted proteins | sample MGYA00243058_ERZ508805 | MGnify/ENA primary metagenome ERZ508805 (study PRJEB26277, sample SAMN04329770) | human gut metagenome | biome: human-associated habitat | host: Homo sapiens | place: USA... | reverse complement strand
CTACCTCAGCTTGGGCGACCGGGAGGAAAAGAGCCGCAATCCCGTGCTTGCGAGCGTCGGCGACGCCATCCGACGGGAGGACGCACGGCTCAGCGAGCGGGGCGTGCGGCATACGCTGCAATGGAACGTTGGAAATCACTTTCAGGACGCAGAGAAGCGCTGTGCGGACGGCTTCGCGTGGTGCATGGCTCAACGAAAGGCAGAAGGGAAAAAAACACATGAACATGAAACAGTATGAAACGTTTGAATTGCGCTTCGGCGGAGAGGTCTTGCCGGACGCGTGGGCGCAGATCGACCTGACGGCCACCTTCTCCTGCGCGCAGGAGTCCTTGACGGTCAAGGGCTTCTATGACGGGGAAAGCGACGGGCAGGGCGTTTATGTCGTGCGCTTCCTGCCGCAATATGCCGGTGTTTATCGCTATCAAGTCCGCGGCGCGGTCACGGCGGAGGGCGAAATTGTCTGCGAAGCGTCCTCCCCGGAGGCGCACGGAATCGTCCGCGCCGTCGGCACGCACTTTGCCTTTGCGGACGGCGCACCTTATATTCCCTTCGGCACAACCGTCTATGCGCTTATCTCGCAGGACGACGCGCTGGTGGAGCAAACGCTGCAATCCCTTGCCGCCGCGCCCTTCAATAAGCTCCGCCTGTGCGTTTTTCCCAAGGATTACGACTACAACCACAATGAGCCGCCGCTGTACGCCTTTGCGCGCCGCGAGGATGGCTCGTGGGACACATCGCGTCCAAGCATCGCCTTCTATCAGCGTCTGGAACGCATCCTTCGCCGCATCGCCGCGCTGGGCATTCAGCTCGACCTGATTCTCTTCCACCCCTATGACCGCTGGGGCTTTGCCGCCATGCCGCAGGCGGATAATATCCGTTATTTAGACTATCTGCTCCGCCGCCTGTCTGCCATGCCGGAAATCTGGTGGTCGCTGGCCAATGAATACGACCTGTGTATGCCGAAGAAAACGCTTGCGGACTGGGAGGCGCTCGAAGCCTTTGTCGCCTCCTGCGATCCGTATCATCACCTGCTGTCCTGCCATAATTGCTTCTGCTTCTGGGACTTCAAAAGAAAAGACGTGACCCATGCCTCCATCCAGACTCGGGTGCTGACGGAAATTCCTCGTTATCTGCGCGAATACGGCAAGCCCGTCGTCATCGATGAATGCTGCTACGAAGGCGACCTGCCGCATATCTGGGGAAGCATATCCGGTCAAGAGATGGTTCGGCGCTTCTGGCGCTGCTATGTCGGCGGCGGCGCCTGCACGCACGGCGAAACCTTTTTGTCGCCGGACGACGTGCTGTGGTGGGCACGCGGCGGCGTCCTGAAGGGCGAAAGCCCGAAGCGCATCGCGTTTCTGCGCCGCGTCATCGAGGAGCTTCCGGGCTTCCTGTCGCCGCTGGAAAGCGTATGGGAGGAGGCCGAGCAGCAGGACGAAGCGCAGCGTCCCGACTGGATTCGCCCCTTCCTTGCCAGCCTGTCGCGAATGGCTCCGCCCGACCGGCACATGCTGCTTTGCGGGGAGCATCTCTGGGCGGCGCACTGCGCGGAGGACGCTTATCTGTGGTATTACGGTCAGCAAACAGCTCGGGAGCAAATCATCAAGCTGCCGCCGGCGCATAGATACCGGGTCGAGGTGCTGGACACATGGAATATGACCCGCGAGATGCTGCAAACGGGCGTAAGCGGGCGTGTCGTGCTCACGCTGCCCGGTCGGGAGGATATGGCGGTGCTGGCGGTTCGGATGGACTGACCGCATGTGAAGCCCGCGCTGCATTCTTCTTTTCTTTTTCCCCATAATCACAAGAAAATGAAGGTGCAGTTGTCAAACCTCACAAAGAAATGACGGCATATTCTACGCCGAGATTTTGTTGAAGTCTTGACAATCCCATCCCGTCGTGTATAATAAATGGTATTACACCGCAAAAAATGCGGAACGAAAAAGAGGTTATTCAGATGCAGACTCGTCGTGAATTTTTGAAGAAGAGCGCAGCCCTGCTGGGCAGCGCCGCGGTTGTCGGCAGCGTTCCCGGACTGCTGAAGGCGCAGGCGGAGGATGGTCAGGAAGTCCCCGCGTATCCCTACCCCTATGTCGAACTTGACCCGGCATACGTCGAGAAGCTCGCCTATGAAGGCTACTTCGAGAACGGCTGCTGCTTCGGCGTCGCCAAGGCGATTCTGGTTGCCCTGCGCGAGAAGGTTGGCTATCCCTACACCGTCATCCCGGAAGAAATGTTCGCCAACGGCAAGGAAGGCTACACCTGCGGCACGCTGTGCGGCGCGCTCGGCGGCGCGGTGGCGATGATCGGTCTGGTCTGCGCGTCTGCGGATTCCCGCCAGCTGACCAAGGATCTGTTCGCGTGGTACTGCTCCACCAATCTGCCGATTTACCAGCCCGAAGCGGCTGCTCCCGTGCAGACGGTGGCGCCCAGCGTCAACTGCATTGACTCCATCACCAAGTTCATGACGGCTGCGAACGTCGAGCGCGGCGATATCATCCGCAAGCGCCGCTGCGGCGGTCTGAGCGGCGACGTGGCGCGCCGTACGGTTGAGCTGCTGAACGCGCACTTCGGCTTCGCGGAGCTGCCGGTCGCCTCTCCCGTGGCGGAGGAAGAAACCCTCGCGCCCAACGAGTACATCGGCGAAGCGCAGTCCTTCGGCGGCACCCTCCGCGTGAAGGTCACGATGGACGGCGACAAGATCGCTAAGATCGACATCCTGTCCCACAGCGACACCGCCGGCGTGTGCAATCCCGCCTACGACACCGTGCCGGGCAAGATTATCGAAGCGCAGTCCACGGCTGTTGACGCGGCGACGAACGCAACCATCTCCAGCAAGGCCATCATGGCGGCTGTGGAAGACGCGCTGAGCAAGGTCGGCAAGTAATCCGCTGCATTTCGTATCACATTGGGAGGGCTTGCATGGGCGCTGCCCGGCACGCCCTCCCTTTCTTTCATCGGTCATAAGCGCCGAAAGGAGGTCATCAAGCCATGTTCAACATTGGTTTTTCGGAACTGCTGCTGGTGCTGCTGGTCGCCTTTCTGGTGGTCGGGCCGAAGGATTTGCCCAAGGTTGCCCGCTGGCTGGGGCGCACGGTGAAAAAATCGCGCCGCCTGCTGAACGAAATCAAGAAGGAATCCGGCTGGGACGAGCTGGAGAAGGAAGTTCGCGATGTTCAGCACGACGTGAAGGACGCCGTGAAGCAGGGCGATGTCTCCGCGGAATTGCGCGAGGCGAAAAAATCCGTGCAGGACAGCGCGGAAAAGTTTGACAAGGACACGAAATCGAACTGAGGGAGGACACAAACATGCGTCTGGGAACCACGGAAATCATCCTGATTGTCGTATTGGCGCTGGTGCTGTTCGGCGGCGGCAAGCTGGCGGGCGTCGGCAAGGCGCTGGGCAAGAGCATCAAGGACTTCAAGAATGAAGTGAAGGACGACAAGGCGGAGGAAAAGTCCAAAGAGGACAAAAAGGACGAAACATGAAGCAGAAGCAGACGACCCCTGCCGAGGAGACGGAAGACAAGCGCCCGAATGAGACGCCCGACGAAGAATCCTCCGACGGAGAGTCCTCCGATGGCGAGTCCTCCGATGGCGAGTCCTCCGATGGCGAGTCCTCCGATGGCCTGAAGGAAGCGGGCGAATCCATGCTGTCGCACCTGATGGCGCTGCGCAAAGTGCTGCTCATATCCGCCGCGGCGGTGCTGATCGGCTTCGTCCTCGTCTTTTATCTGGCGATTGACCCGCTGATGGCGCAGATTCTCGCCCCCATTCAGGCGCGCGGGATTCAGGTGATTTTCACCACCATGTCCGAGGCGCTGGTGACGAAGTTCAAGGTGGCGCTGCTGGCGGGCATGATTATCGCCAGTCCCGTTGTCATCTGGGAGATTTGGGGGTTCATCAAACCCGCGCTGTACCCGCAGGAGAAGCGGAAGTTCCGCCTGCTGTTCGTGCTGGCGCTGCTGCTGTTCCTGACGGGCGTTGTGTTCTGCTATTTCGCCGTGTATTCTCTGGCGGTGGATTTCTTCCTCGTTGCGGGCGATTCGCTGGCGACGCCGATGCTGTCCATTGACAAGTACGTCAGCTTCCTGTTCGGCTTCCTCGTGCCGTTCGGGGTTGCGTTCCAGCTGCCGGTGGTGCTGTACCTGACGACGCGCGTTGGGCTGACGACGCCCGACATGCTCCGCAGCAAGCGGAAGTATGTCATTCTGGCGATTTTCGTCCTCGCGGCGATTTTGACGCCCCCAGATGTGGTGTCGCAGGTGGCGCTGGGCCTGCCGATGTGCGGGCTGTACGAAATCGGCATACTGGTCAGCCGCTGCACGAAGGCAAGGGAACGGGCATAAGGGGATGAAATGCGCTGCGCATGGCTGATGCCGCAGCGCTTTTTGCGTGGGAAACAGACTGACTGGTCGCGCAGTTGGTCAGGCAAGCGGCTTGGGGGCGCGTCTGCGGACGCGCAAAGTTACAACCGCTGCGCTGAAAGCGCTTCGCTGTTCAGCGCTCGTCTCCCCGACTTGACTTTTCTCTTTGAGCTGGTTTAACGAAGCAACAGTTGGGGCGTTGCCCCAAACCCCACAAGGGACGCTGTCCCTTGACCCTGCAAGGGGCAATTGCCCCTTGACCCCTTCGCGCGATTGAGTTGACCTCTTTACCATAATCCTTCCGCGTGTTTATCCCTTTTTCCGCCCCCCCGAAATTCAAAAAATTTTAACACCTTTTCCGGCGGATTTGCTTGTCATTCGCGCTGACTTGCGCTATAATAAGGAAAGTACCCCCTCAATGAAATGTATAGAGATGGGAGAGAATAAGTTTATGCAGAAAAAGGCTCTGCTGGCACTGCTGCTGGTGCTCACGATGATTCTCAGCGGCTGCTCGCTGATTGTCAAGGACGAAGCGGTCGATGCCGCGCGCGTGGTCATCCGCGTGGGTGATGATACCTATACCAAGGCACAGGTGCAGGCGCAGATTCAGAATCAGGTCAACTATATGACCGCCCTGTATTCCAGGTACGGCCTGTCTTTCGACAGCACCAATGCGGACGTAATGAACAGCCTCACCGACAACGTGCTTAACAGCCTTGTCGAGCGTTCTGTGCTGCTGGCGAAGGCGAAGGAGCTGGGGCTTGACCAGCTGACGGACGAAGAAAAGACGAAGATTGAAGAGAATACCGCGTCTCAGCTGGATTCTCTGCGCAAGAGCGCGGCAACCGAGTTCTCCCTTGACCTCGAAACGCAGCTGGACGAAATCAACGCCAAGCTGGATGAAATCGGCTACACGGAGGAAGTTGTCCGCAAGAGCGTGACCGAATCCCTGCTCATCAGCAAGGCGGAAGATTACGCGGTGAAGGACGTGACCGTGACGGAGGACGAAATCGTCGCGGACTTCAACAGCAAGGTTGAAGCGGCGAAGACCTCCTACGAATCCGACCTGTCCGCGTATGGCAAGGCGGTGCTCAACGGCACGACGGTCTACTATCGCCCGGCGGGCTACCGCAACGTCAAGCAGATTCTGATTAAGTACAGCGACGAAGATTCCGCGCTGGTGTCCAACATCCAGACCGCGCTGGACAACGTGATTACCGAGCAGAACAACGCCGCCAACGTGATGGCGAAGCTGGGCGTGGCGAACATGGACGAGCTGGCGAATCAGGTCACTGTGACGCTCAAGCCCGCGACCGAAACGCCCACCGCGACCGTGGAGGTTGAAAGCTCCGTGTCCGCGTTCGAGGAAGGCCTCGACGAGACGGTGGCTGCGACGGCTGTGACGATTGCCGAAGCGAAGGCGAAGCGCGCGTTCCTTGAGCAGCAGCTGGCGGACGCGAAGGCGAAGGCGCTGGCGAACATCACCCCCGAAGCGGACGAAGTGCTGGCGGCGCTGGCGGAAGGTCAGGACTGGGACACGCTGGCGGAAGCCCACAACGACGACCCCGGCATGAAGGCGGGCGCGGTGAACGCGGCAACCGGCTATCCGGTCTGCGAGGGCTTCACGCAGTTTGATGCTGCCTTTGTCGAGGGCGCGATGGCGCTGCAAAAGGTCGGCGATTACTCCGACAAGATTGAAGGCAGCTACGGCTACTACATCATCCAGTATACCTCCGACGTGGTGGAAGGCGCGGTGGACATGGAGACGGTGCACGACACCATTTCCTCCTCCTTGCTGAGCAGCAAGCAGAGCACCGTGCGCGACGAAGTGGTGGCGCAGTGGGTGAAGGATGCCAACGCCACGATTAACAAGGACATCCTGAACGACTAATTCCCAATACAGCAAAATCCCCCGATTCGCGTAGAGTCGGGGGATTTTTGTGGGTTCTTCACGGAATCTTGGGGGGAAGAGCAGCTTGGAGGCGCGTCTGCGGACGCGCAAAGTTACTGGCAGGGACGCTTCGCTGCCTGCACCTTTGTTGGCGACTTCCTTGGGATTGGTCGGAAGAGGAACAGTTGGGGCGTTGCCCCAAACCCCAGCAGGGACGCTGTCCCTGCACCCTGCAAGGGACAGCGTCCCTTGACCCTTTTTCGCGATTGAGTTGGTCGCGCTTTCATGCTCCTTCCGCGTGCAGCTTTTTGGGGCTTCGCCGAAGCCCTTGTTTGCCCCAAAGATTCTATGAAGAACCATTTTGTGAGCTTGCCGCGTCAGTTGTTGAGGAACTCCACCGTCACGTTTCCGCCGCTGAGGGTTACCCGCACGCCGATTTCCGCCTGCTGCGTCTGCACAATCTGCGCGCCGGCGCTCGATAGCACACGCAGCACCCTTTTCGCGGGGGATTCCGGCAGAATCACGCTGCTTGTGCTGATGACCGCCACTTTCGGCTGCACCGCCGCCACCAGCGCCGCTGAGGTTGCGTCGTCACGCCCATGATGCCCCACCTTCAGCACCTCGCACGATGGAATCACCCCTGCCGCCAGCAGGTCGCTCTCCTCGTCGTACTCCATGTCCCCGGTCAGCAGCATTTTGCCGCCGCCGCCCGATGCAACCAGCACCAGCGAATTGTCGTTCTCGCTTTCCTCGCGCTCCTGAATCGGGCCAATGACCGTCAGCAGCCCATCAGAGAGCGTGTCGCCCGGCTGAAGCAGGGTGATTTCCTCGCCGCGTACCGCCGCCGCCTTCACCACGGGATGCTTCTTCCACTTCTCCTTCTCCCACGCCCAGGACGCGTACCACCCGTCGATGGCAATGTCGCTTTCGGCAAGCTGCTTTGCGCCGCCGTAGTGGTCTTTGTCCATGTGCGTCACAATCACGCCGGTCAGGTGCGTTACGCCGAGGGCTTCCAGCGCGCGGGACAAATCCGCCCAGCTGTCCTCCGTTCCGGTGTCGATGAGGTAAGCCGTGTCGCCCGATGTGAGCAGCAGCGCATCCGCCTTGCCGACGTTGAACGCCACGAGCGTCAGTTTGTCATCCGTCTCCGCCGCATCCGGCGCGGCGCAGGATGTCATTGTCAGCAGCATCATCAGCGCCAGCAGGGCGGCAAGCAATCGTTTCATCAGGAAACCTCCTGTCCAAAGAATTTTGGGGCGAAGAAGGGATTCGACAAAGGAAGGGCGAAATCCTTCATGGGGGGATTTTCCCGTTCCCTCCAAGCAACAAGAAAAACCAAGTATGAATAATACTATTTCCGGATTCACCTGCGCCATCTGCTTGCGCCTTTTCCCCTCTGGCGTCCGCTCATTCCACTTAGCGTAGCGCTGCTACGCTGCGTTTCATTCGCGTTAGCCAGAGTGAAAAATTCGCGGCGCATCTTGGCGCATTTTCGTCCGGAAATAGTATAAAAGAGGAATTATGCAAAACGACGAAGTTTGGATGCGCCTTGCGCTCCAAGAAGCCCGCCTTGCCGCGGCAGAGGGCGAAATCCCCGTTGGGGCGGTGCTTGTCCGCGACGGACAGGAAGTCTGCCGCGCCCATAACCTGCGCGAAAATCAGCATGACCCGACTGCACACGCTGAAATCCTCTGTATGCGCAGGGGCGCGGAGAAACTCGGCACATGGCGGCTGCGCGGCTGCACGCTCTACGTCACCCTTGAACCCTGCCCGATGTGCGCGGGCGCAATGGTGATGAGCCAGCTCAGCGCCTGCGTCTACGGGGCGGCGGACGCCCGGCAGGGGTGCTGCGGCAGCGTGTACGATTTGCCGGGGGATGCGGCGCTATCCGGCGTTACCGCTTGGCGCGCGGGCGTGCTGGCGGATGAATGCGCTGAAGTCATGCGCGGTTTCTTCGCGAAAAAGCGTATAAATCCATAACATTCAGTCGAAAGCGTAATACAGTTTCGCCCCGGACGTCCCCCCGATGCGGGAGAGGTTCGGGGCGAATATTGTCGCTTATCTATTTCCAGATAAGAATGCGCCAAGATGCGCCGCGAATTTTTCATTCTGGCTAACGTGAATGAAACGCAGCGTAGCAGCGCTACGCTAAGTGGAATGAGCGGACGCCAGAATGGAAAAGGCGCAAGCAGATGGCGCAGGTGAATCTGGAAATAGTATTAGTTCGCCTTCACTTCGCTGGTAATCTTGCTGGTCGCGCTGCCGGTGGTGTTGCCCGTGCCTTCCGCCCAGACGTAGATCGAGTACCCAATGTCGTCCGCCTGCACGGTGTAGGTGGCGCCGTAGGACAGAATCTTGCTATCATCGCGATACCAGGTGATGGTCGCGGTCGCGCCATAGGGGGCGACACTTGCCACAAGCGTCTGCCCGACGATGGGATTCAGGCTGTTCAGCGTCACGCTGTCGATGCGGTAACTCGCGCCCGCCGTCACCTGCTGCGTGTAGGGGCTGGTGACGTTGCCGCTTGTGCTGCCCGTGCCCTGTGCCCAAGCGTAGATGCGATGCCCCACGTCCGTCGCGGTGACGGTGTAGGTCATGCCCGTGCCGAGGTAGACGTTGTCGTCACGGTACCAGAGGATGGTGGCGGTTGCGTTCGCAGGGGCAATGGTCGCCGTCAGCACCGTGCCGACGGTCGGGGAGTAGTTGTAGAGGGTCACGCTGCTCAGCACGATGGACGGGGTCGCGCCGGCGGTCACGGTGTCCGTGTAGGCGCTGGTCGCCGTGCCGGTGGTGCTGTTGGTGCCCTCGGCGTAGGCGAAGATGCGGCGGCCGAGTGCGTTGGGCTGCACGGTGTAGCTGCTGCCGTAGCCAAGATAAGTGCCATTGTCGAGATACCAGTAGATATTCGCGGTCGCGCCGGACGGAGCAATCGTCGCGGTCAGGGTCGTGCCGACGACGGCATTGGTGGTGTTCAGGGTGAGGGCCTTGAGCTGATAGACGGTGCCGACTGTGCCGTTGCCCTGCACAGCCGCCCAGCCGCTGACGACAGAGCCGGTTGTGCCGTTCTTGCCGGTCACGCGGACGCGGATGCGGCGGCCTGTGTCGCTGGTCTTGACGGTGTAGGTACTGCCCGTGCCAAGGCGCGCGCCCGCGTCGTTCAGCCACTCATAGGAGACGCTGACGTTTGCCGGATTCGTGGTCACGGTCAGGGTTTCGCCGGGCCAGACCGTGTTCTTGTTCAGCGCTGCACTGCTGATGATCGTCGGCTGGGTGGTCGTCAGGAACTTGGTCATCATATAGCCGGTGTAGCCGTTGACGCGGATTCTGCACCACGTCTTGCCGTACTCCAGCACCGTCACCTGCGTGCCGACGCTGTATGTGCTGATGACGCTGTAATTCGTGCCCGCGCCCGTGCGCATCCGAACCGGCTTGCCGTTGCTGGCGGTCACATACGCGGTGTACGAGCTGGACGGCGTGGACGGGGTGATGTTCGTTACCGACAGGAACTTCGACATCATATAGCCCGTGCGCGTGCCAACGCGAATCTTGCTCCAGTCCGCGCCGCTGATGAGCACCTTTACCTGCGTGCCCACGCTGTAGGACGCGACGACGCCGTAGTCGGTGGACGGGCCGGAGCGCATCCGGACGGGCTTGCCGTTCGCCGCGTAGATATACGCTGTGCTTTCGGTGGTGGTCGAGCCGCTGCTGCTGCCCGTCACGGTCAGGTAGTTGCTGTTCATAAAGCCGTAATGTCCATCCGGCGTGAGGACATAGTACCATTCGCCGGATGTGCCGATGATGGTCACCTGCGTGCCGGTGAAGTAGGCGGAAATCGTTTCGGAGGACGCGGAAGCCTCCGCGCGCAGCCGCAGCCATCCGCCCTTGACGACGGCCGTCGCGTAATTCTCCGCACTCGCGGGGATAATCAGCATCGTGATGGCAATCAGCATTGCCAGAACCAATGATAAGAAGCGTTTCATAATGAAATCCCTCCATTCGGGCGGTCGGCTGAGCCTTCCGCTCCCTCCGTTTTCCTTTACACCCATAGAACGGCTGACGGATGGATTTTGTTCCCGGTGGAGAAAAA
>ENA-ORKV01002648-ORKV01002648.1-human-gut-metagenome-genome-assembly--contig:-NODE-2648-length-10363-cov-2.337546_pt1 | contig 10363 bp, 8 predicted proteins | sample MGYA00243058_ERZ508805 | MGnify/ENA primary metagenome ERZ508805 (study PRJEB26277, sample SAMN04329770) | human gut metagenome | biome: human-associated habitat | host: Homo sapiens | place: USA... | reverse complement strand
TTTATAATTTTGATATAGAAAGAACGGAAGAGTTACTTGCAATTCTCGCTCAGAACATGCAGAAACGAAGGCTTGAGAAAGGATTTTCCCGTGAGGCTCTTACTGAACTTAGCGGAGTTCCGACGCCTACTATTGCCAAGTTCGAGCAAAAGCATACTATCTCATTGGCCTCTTATGTGGCGTTAGCAAAAGCGTTGGGTTATTCCAAAGCAATAAAAGAACTTCTATCCGAACCGCTATTCAACACAATGGAAGAGCTGGAGATGATTAATAAGAATAAAAATAGAAAGAAGGGGCGTAATGAAATTTATAAATAAACTGATAGTTACCTATCACAGTAGAAGTGTTGGAACTCTCAGCATGACACCAGATAACCGGCTATGCGCATTTCAGTATGATAGAGAATGGTTGGCTGACGGATTTTCTATCTCTCCGCTTGACTTACCATTAAAACCTGATTTGTTTATTGCTAAACCGCAACCTTTTTGGGGAAACTTTGGTGTTTTTGAAGACAGTCTCCCTGATGGGTATGGGCGTTATTTACTTCATCGGCTGCTTAAGAAACAGGGTGTGAATGACAATGAACTGACTCCTTTGCAACGACTGAGCATAGTTGGAACATCGGGGGTGGGGGCTCTTTGTTATATACCGGAAACAGCATTCCTCGAAAAAAGGAAAAGAGATGATGCAGGCTATTGCAGAAGGATGTGCTGAATTGTTATCCGAGAATTATAGTTCTGCTTTTTGACAGACTTTTATAGTGTAGGTCTGTCTTTTATGTGCTGTTCTTTGTGGTGAGAAGATAAGTTGCATTGTCAACTAAAAAATAGCTCTATGTGACATTCAACACATAGAGCTAAATTTTCTCTCTAAAATGCTAGATCTATATTACCAGCTCCAATCGCTTAATGTATAATTAGCTTCAACTTGCTTCTCTACATCATCAGGTAAATTAATGAAAAAATCAAATCCTGTTTCTTTTTCTAATTCATCTATTGACAATACATAATCTTTAAGTTCTTTGCTAGAGTAAGGTGGAACTTTGAGATTCTCATGTGGTAGATAAAAGGCTATAGCTTTATAGTTCTTATTGCTACAATAAAGAACAGCCATAAAGAAATATTTAGGTATAGCGATTCCATTATCAATGTATCCTTTAATTTTGTTAGGACCTATGGTGCCACCTTTAATGACATAAAGAGTGTCGCTTGCTTGAGTTATTTTTCCCCATTTTTGTACGACTCCTTCTGCTTTATCCCATGTAGTTCCACTTTGATTGAATCCTGTTTGTAACTGTGGACTTATATTTGACATGTAGAAAGTTTGTTTATTTGCTTCTACGGAATATTGTCTATCGGATGAAGCACATAAGTGTCCTCTTGTATATCCATTGGCACTGAAATTATAATCGTCTTTGTAGGTTTGATATTGCTTAGGAATGTTGGGATCAGGTTGATAATTCTCATTTCGTCCTACACTGCCTCCTGTTGTATTGTCAAAACGATAAGCTACCCAATAACAATGTTTATACTCATAACTATATTCTATACTATATGTTGGATAATCTTTACCGTTTCGTTTGGTGCTATGAGTGATAAATTGATTCATGTTCCCTCCTAATAATTTAGGAATTTCAATCCTTCCTGCATATCCTGATGGATCAGGATCCGGATCAGGCTCTTTACCATTTCCTTCTTTTTGAGTGATAGTTACATTTTCAATCTTTCCATTGGATGTTACAGTAATAACAGTATAGCGTTCATCCCCATCATTAGCGGATACTGAACAGATAGTAGAGGCATTTCCGTTTCCTTCTTTATTATTTATTGTACACCAACTATCCTTACTGGAGGCGGTCCACTTACCATCGGTCTTTATTTGGAGAAAGAAACTGCCTCCCTTTGCGGAAACTTCATTGTTTTTAAGGTCTGTATTAACGGTTAGTCCGCTAATATCGTCTGCTGGATCATTGTTGTTATCACTACCGCATGCCGTAAACAGGGTAGGGAGCAAGATTAATAGTAAGGTTTGGATGAATTTTTGTTTCATGAGTTATCTGTTCATTAGTCTTTTTGTTCCTTGATTAAATAAATGATAGTTGGTAGATGGTCGCTATACCCATTGAGCCACACACCTCCGGCATGTGTCCTTTTAGGGTATCCTTTATACTTTCCTTCTTTCTGAAACATAAAATCTCTTCTAAAGATCTCATGTCTGAAATATTTCAATGTACTTCTGTCATTACCTAATAGGTTGCCTGTGAATACAATTTGGTCAAATAGATTCCATTTACCATCATACATAAGAGTACCCGTTCCTTTTTTCAATGTGTCCCACCAAGGATTATATAAATCATGAGGCTTGGTGTCCTGAGGCTTACGTTTTGCGCCCAAGGCTACTGCCATACTCTTATCCATCGGATCATCATTCATATCTCCCATGATGATTACCTTTGCATTTGGGTCCTCATTTAATAATGAATCTTTTAAGGCGCGAACTTGTTCACCCGCTCTTTCACGGGCAGGAGATGCAGCCGCGCGTGAAGGCCAGTGATTCACGATAAAATGCACTTTCTCGCCATCAAGGATACCGCTGGCAATAAGGAAGCCACGGGTTTTATAAGTCGTATCATTGTTTTCGTAAATATATGGAGCAAGTTTACTGGCTGTGAGTTGGAAGAACTTGGGATTGTAGAAAAAAGCACAATCTACACCACGTCGGTCCGGACCTTCATAATGCACAATTTCATAACCTCTATCCGACAGAGCCGGCTGTTTCAGCAAGTCTTCCAATACTCTTCTGTTCTCCACTTCTGACATCCCGATAATGGTTGGACCTAAGGGTAATTTATCGGTTGAAAGCTGGCTAAGTATTTCAGACATGTTTTTCAGCTTTGCTTCATACTTCATCGCATTCCATTTATTCTTGCCATTAGGTAAATATTCGAAGTCATTTTTACCCGCATCATGAATTGTATCGAACAGATTCTCAAGATTATAAAACGCTATGCTATACAGTTTGCGTTCCGTGTTCTGGGCTACAACTATTGTAGCGCTGAACCAAAAAGAAAAGAATACAATCAGTTTTCTCATAGGTGATATGATATTAATCTCCTGCAAAAATCTAAAATAAAAAGTTATAAACCTATCAATTGCCAGCTTTTTTTGCAAAAAACCTTTTTTCATTTCATAGAAAAGCATTATCTTTGCGCACTGAAAAAGACCATTACACTATTTATTACCAAAATAGTAACAGAATATAAATTAAAAAACAAATATTGAAATGAAAAAAGGTATTCATCCTGAAAATTACCGTCCGGTAGTATTTAAAGATATGTCAAACGGCGATGTGTTCTTGTCTCGTTCTACAGTAAATACTAAGGAGACTATCGAGTTCGAAGGCGAAACTTATCCGTTGGTAAAGTTGGAAATCTCCAGCACTTCTCACCCGTTCTACACTGGTAAGTCTAAGTTGGTTGACACAGCCGGTCGTGTTGATAAATTCATGAGTCGTTACGGTAACCGTAAGAAATAATCTGTTTTTCAAAGAAACGGAAAAAGGGAATCTGCTACAGATTCCCTTTTTTACTATATGCATACTACCCAACGTCAGTCCCATGCAAGACATAATTTCCACGGAAACCGCATCATCCTGTTTAGGTAAATCAGACTTTCCCGCGAAACGGCGGACGCACCACCACAGCCTTCAACTTACGGCCGCGCATATCAATACAGATTTCCGTACCAACCTTACTATATTCGGGCTTCACATACCCCATACCGATACCGATTTTACGGGTAGGCGACATTGTGCCCGAAGTAACCACTCCAATAGGAGTACCTTCCGGATTCTGTAACTCATAACCGTGACGGGGAATACCGCGATCTACCATTTCAAAACCGACCAATTTACGTACCGTACCCTCCGTCTTCTGTTTCTCCAGCATTGGACGATTGATAAAGTTCTTACCCTCTACAAACTTGGTAATCCATCCCAATCCAGCTTCAATAGGCGACGTGGTATCATCCAGGTCATTTCCATACAGGCAGAATCCCATTTCAAGGCGAAGCGTATCACGAGCACCCAAACCGATAGGTTTGATACCGAACTCCGCACCAGCCTCAAACACGGCATTCCATATTTTTATTGCAGCTTCAGGATAGAAATAGAGTTCAAAACCACCGGCTCCAGTATAACCGGTATTGGAGATTATAACATCCGGCTCACCTGCAAATTCACCATGCGTAAAGGTGTAATACGAAAGTTCGGAAAGATTAACAGGTGTCAGTTTCTGCAATGCTTCGATAGCTTTCGGACCTTGTACCGCAAGCTGCGCCATACGGTCGGAAGCATTCTCCAACTCAGCTCCCATCGTATTATGAGACATACACCAGTTCCAGTCTTTCTCGATATTGGAAGCATTGACTACCAACAGATATTTCTCCTGCTCGTACCGGTAGACCAATAAATCGTCTACAATACCGCCATCCTCATTGGGGAAGCAAGTATATTGTACCTTACCGGGAGTAAGGGCTGCTACGTTATTAGAGGTGACTGTCTGTAAAAAGTCCAAAGCATGCGGACCTTTCACCCAAAACTCTCCCATGTGGGAGACGTCAAACACACCGACACCCTGACAAACAGTAAGATGTTCATCAATGATACCGGAATATTCGATAGGCATATTGTATCCCGCAAATTCGTGCATCTTAGCTCCCAGCGAGATGTGCGTTTCTGTAAATGGAGTGGTTTTCATGGTGTGACTTATAAGTTATAGATTATGATTTATTTGTTAGCGGCAACGAGTTCGGCTATCTTGACGATAACATTCATGGCTTTCTCCATATTCTGAATAGGAATAAATTCGTAACGTCCGTGGAAATTCAGACCACCGGCAAAGATGTTGGGGCACGGCAAGCCTTTGAACGAAAGTTGCGCACCGTCCGTACCGCCACGAATAGCTTTTACGTGAGGCTCTACACCGACGGCTTCCATAGCTTTAAAAGCTGTATCGATGATATGCATCACCGGCTCAATCTTCTCACGCATATTATAATATTGGTCATGTAGTTCGAGTGCGGCTGTACCCTCGCCATATTCGGCATTAATTTTGCAGACAAGGTGTTCAAATTCTTTCTTGCGGCTCTCAAAACGGACACGGTCGTGATCGCGAATAATGTAAGTAACCGTGGTCTGCTCCACTTCACCCGTAATTCCAATAAGATGATAGAAGCCCTCGTACCCCTCGGTATGTTCCGGTGTTTCGTGGCTGGGCAACATGGAAATAAAACGATTGGCTACGCGGATAGAATTTATCATCTTGTTTTTGGCATAGCCCGGATGTACATTGCGTCCCTTGAAAACAATCTTGGCAGAAGCCGCATTGAAGTTCTCGAACTCCAGTTCGCCTACTTCACCGCCATCCATAGTATAAGCCCATTCGCAACCGAATTGCTCAACATTGAATTTATGCGCACCCAAACCGATTTCCTCATCGGGATTGAAACCGATACGGATATTACCATGTTTGATTTCAGGGTGTTCATTCAGATAAGCTACTGCCGAAACAATCTCCGCAATACCGGCTTTGTCATCGGCACCCAATAATGTTTTTCCGTTAGTAACAATCAAATCTTCTCCCTTATGGTCGAGCAATTCGGGGAATCGAGCAGGAGAAAGAACTACTTGCTCATCTGCGCAAAGAACAATGTCCTTTCCATCATAATTCTCTACAATGCGCGGGGAAACATCTTTCCCGCTCATATCGGGACTAGTATCCATATGGGCAATGAAGCCGACAACAGGTACAGACTTATCTATATTGGCAGGAAGAGTGGCAAACAGATAACCGTTCTCATCCAATGTAATCTCTTCCAACCCCAAAGCTTCCAATTCTTCTTTCAAGAACCTGGCAAATACCATTTGCCCCGGAGTACTCGGAGTTACCCCACTTTCCTCATTCGATTGCGTATCGAAACTTACATACTTTAAAAAACGTTCTACTAAAGTCATGATGATAGTGATTATAGTTAGTGATTAGCGATTAGTGGTTAGTGATGAACGATTAACGGTCAGTAGGCTACAACCGCGCCCTCCTTTTATCCGAACGGCATTAATCACTTATCACTAAACCCTAATCACTATTTTACTGCCGTAAAATTAAAAAAAGGATTGTGAACTGCCAAGCAATTCACGACCCTTTTTCATTCATTAATAACTATTTTGTCAATCAAAAGTGACTGCTACCATCAAAACAATGGGTACAAAGTTTACATTTAGGCAGACCAATAGCCTCAACCAATGTTTCCAGCGTATTGAACTTTAATGATGACAGTCCAAAACGCTCACGGATAACTTCTACCATTTTCTCGTACTCCGGCGAACCTGTAGTGGCATATTTCTCAAGATTTTTGTTTTCATCACCTTCCAACTCCTTAATGACACGGCGGGTAATCAACTCCAAATCTCCTTTGGATGCTGTGAAGCCAACAAACGGACAGCTATATATCAACGGCGGACAGGCAATACGAATATGTACTTCTTTCGCTCCATACTCATAAAGCACCTTTACATTATCGCGCAACTGAGTTCCACGGACAATGGAATCGTCACAAAACAGAAGGCGTTTACCTTCCAGCATGGCACGGTTGGGAATGAGTTTCATCTTTGCCACCAACGAACGCATTTCCTGCCTGCTGGGAGTGAAACTACGCGGCCAAGTCGGAGTATATTTTGAAATGGCGCGATGATAAGGCACTCCCTTTCCTTCGGCATATCCCAGCGCCATACCGACACCGGAATCGGGTATGCCGCACGTACAATCTACTTCCGAGGTATCGGTCTGTCCCATTTTCAGTCCGGAAACAAAGCGTACATCTTCCACATTCTTTCCCTCATAGCATGAAGTGGGAAAGCCATAATAAACCCATAGGAAAGAACATATCTGCATCTCCTCATTAGGTTTGCGCATCTGTTCCACCCCTTCTGCATGCAGACGGACAATCTCGCCCGGTCCCAGATAGCGGTCTATTTCATATCCCAAGTTCGGGAAACTACTCGATTCGCTTGTGGCTGCATATGCTCCATCTTTCTTACCGATAACAATGGGAGTGCGCCCCCAACGGTCGCGGGCGGCAATAATGCCGTCTTCAGTCAGCAGCAGCATGGAACATGAACCTTTAATATGCTTGTATACATTCTCAATGCCGTCTACAAAAGTCTTACCTTGTATCAGCAGCAAAGCGATAAGTTCCGTTTGATTGGTTTTGCCGGAGCTTAATTCGGCAAAGTGCATATTTTGCTCCAGAAGTTCGGTTTCCAACTCTTTCAGGTTCATAATCTTGGCAACCGTAACTATGGCAAAACGACCGAGATGGGAATTTAAAATAAGAGGTTGAGGGTCTGTGTCACTGATAATTCCGATGCCGGAATTTCCCTTGAACTTATCCAGTTCGTCTTCAAATTTCGTACGGAAATAGGTACTTTCCAAATTATGAATGGAGCGTGTAAATACAGCCTCATCCTGATCATAAGTAGCCAAACCGCCACGTTTTGTCCCTAAATGCGAATTATAATCTGTGCCGTAAAACAAATCCGCCACGCAACTTGCCTTGGCGACTGTCCCGAAAAAACCTCCCATAAGTTCCTTGTGTTATTAGTTATTTTATTAACGGGCACAAAGGTACAAAGAAGTTTCCTTGTGAGCGATATATTCCACCTCTAAAAATAATAAAAAACTCCCCGCCAAAACAAAGAAGTCAGTCCTGCGGGGAGGTTACCAATACCTAATTAAGAATTTCTTTTTACCTTAATCATTTCCATTTTTTCACACTCTTCTTCTCAGCCGGAGTAGCTTCAATCAAGCTCAATGCGAAACCACCGCTACGTGCTTCCCAAACGGAGATTTTGGTTTTGTTGGTTACAATACCTTTCTTTATCTGATAGGAAGTAGGATTCTCTTTGTAATCGGCATCCTTACCATCGGCATACAGAATAGCTACATATTGCTTGCCCGGTGTCAGAAAATCGAGAGTAAAGCCGGCTGTGCGGGCATTTTCATCTGTAATGCCGCCTACAAACCAATTATCAGTACCTTTCGCCTTACGGGCTACGGTAATGTAATCTCCCGGTTCAGCTTCAATATATTCGCTGTCGTCCCAATCTACGGCTACATCTTTGATGAACTGGAATGCATCCATGTGCTTCTCGTAATTCTCCACTAGATCGGCAGCCATTTGCAACGGACTGTAAAGGGTTACATAAAGAGCCAACTGCTTGGCAAGCGTAGTTTGTACCTGTCCGTGAGGCAGGTCGCCCATGAAATCCAGTTTTGTATCAAAAATACCCGGAGTGTAGTCCATCGGTCCGCCGATAAGACGGTTGAACGGAAGTAGTGTGGTATGAAACGGCTTGCTACCGCCAAATGCTTCGTATTCAGTGCCACGGGCAGATTCGTTGCCGATAAGATTCGGATAAGTACGGCACAAACCGGTAGGACGTACGGCTTCATGGCCGTTGACACAGATTTTATAGTCGGCAGCTTTTTTTACGGCATAAAGATAGTGATTGTTCATCCATTGTCCGTAATGATGTTCGCCACGCGGGATGATATCTCCTACGTAACCGCTCTTCACAGCATTATAACCGTTATCGACCATAAACCGGTAAGCTTTGTCCATGTGGCGTTCGTAGTTGCGGACGGAAGAAGAAGTCTCATGGTGCATCATCAGTTTAACACCTTTACTCTTGGCATATGCATTCAACATCTTCACATCGAAATCGGGGTACGGAGTCACAAAGTCGAAAACATAATCTTTGGAGTGTCCGAACCAGTCTTCCCAACCTTCGTTCCAACCTTCTACCAGAACCTGGTCAAAGCCGTGGGCAGCGGCAAAATCTATGTATCTCTTCACGTTCTCATTGTTGGCGCCATGACGTCCGTTAGGTTTTGTTTTGGAATAGTCCGTTTCGCCCAACTTAACAGAAGGCAGGTCATCCGTATACGCCCAAGTGCTTTTACCGGCAATCATTTCCCACCATACTCCTACATATTTCACAGGTTTAATCCAAGAAACATCTTCATAAGCGCAAGGTTCGTTCAAATTTAAAGTCAACTTGGAAGCAAGAATATCGCGTGCATCGTCACTGACAATCACCGTACGCCACGGCGATTTACAGGGAGCTTGCATATAACCTTTATCACCTACTGCATCGGGCGTCAGCCAAGATTCAAAAATCAGATTTTTATCATCCAGATTCAGATGCATGCAGGAGTAGTCTACCAAGGCAGCTTCGTGCAGATTGATATACAAGCCGTCCGCCGTTTTCATCTGAAGGGAAGTCTGTACGCCTGTCGGAGAGAATTGTGTCTGCGACGCATTACCGGTAATGGCAGATTTCATAAGACCGCAGATTTCAGAAAGTTTGGACTCTGTAAAGTCATACTCCTGCGTATCATAATCACCCGGAATCCAAAACGCCTTATGGTCACCCGTCATGGCAAATTGGGTACGTTCTTCCTTAATAACAAAGTAGTTCAAATTCTTTTGTAAAGGAAACTCGTAACGGAAACCGAGGCCATCATCGAAAAGACGGAAACGGATGATAATATTACGGTCTTGCGCTTTTTGGTCCAGCGTTACAGCCATTTCATTATAATGGTTGCGGATTTGTTTCACCTCACCCCACACCGGTTCCCATGTTTCGTCGAATGTAGACGTTTGGGTATCGGCCAGAGTAAATCCGTTCATCAGTCCTGGATCATTCTTCAATTCCAAACCCAGCTTTGAGGGCTTTATAACAGCTTTTCCTTTGTAGAAAAGTTCATAAACAGGTTCACCTTGAGAATTGACGGAGAAGTTTAATTGAAGTTGTCCATTGGGCGAGGTGATGCTCTCGGCCATTGCTGCACTACTCATAGAAAGTACGAGCAGGAAGCAGGTTAGTTTAATGCAAATTGCTTTCATGTTTCTCATGCTATGATTTATAATTTATTTGATGCAAATATAAGCAGGAAAGTCTCCTGATTTAAGGTTATCAAATGAAAATAGATATGAAATAAAAGCAAACGTTTGCATAAGTGATTATAAACCTGTTTTTTAAAAGAAATACCGCTCACTCGGAAATACAAATGGAATGAAAACACTATCTTTGTCAACTCAATACCAGACTTCAATTATTATGACTAAAATATTGATAGCCATATTTCTTGGCGGCGGCACAGGCAGCGTATTGCGCTATTGCGTGCAAATGGCACTCCATGAACGGATAGTACCCTACTCCTTTCCTTGGGCTACATTTGCCGTAAACATCATCGGAGGCTTCCTGATAGGATTGTTCTACGTCTTATCCGCCCGCTTCAACT
>ENA-ORKV01002641-ORKV01002641.1-human-gut-metagenome-genome-assembly--contig:-NODE-2641-length-10387-cov-2.904074_pt1 | contig 10387 bp, 9 predicted proteins | sample MGYA00243058_ERZ508805 | MGnify/ENA primary metagenome ERZ508805 (study PRJEB26277, sample SAMN04329770) | human gut metagenome | biome: human-associated habitat | host: Homo sapiens | place: USA... | reverse complement strand
TCACCGGCATGATAAATGGTGCCTTCCTTTGTTTTGACAATAAATGCTACACCACTATCGTTAGATAGCAATGTATCAACTTTGGTTTCATTATCCAAACTATAAGCTTGATCATGATAAACATATGTGATCTTCATATCCGACAAATGATTCCTTTTTCGTATATCATTCGCCAGGACTGCCTGATAAGTCATCCCCATATCATCAAGAATCTCAAAAATTTGAGGGTTAAAATGATCCTTATGGAAGTGACTACAAAAAACGATTACTTCTTTTTCCTTATCAAGGTGCGGTAATTCACCCTTATAATAATCAAAAATATAGTAATTATTTAGTAACTCCAGGTGATGTTATACAAGTTACTATACCACTAGATGTAGAAAATGATTCTTCATTTTTAAACAAATTTAAGCCTTATGAAATAAAACTTGACATACTTTATGAAGATGAATATATATTGATCGTAAACAAGCCATCAAATATGCCTGTTCATCCAAGTTCTGATAATTATGAATTTACACTTTCAAATGCCGTCGCTAGCTATTTAAAAAAGCAAAAAATTTATACTATTCATATAGTTACAAGACTTGATAAAGATACAACTGGTGCTTGCATATTTGCAAAAAATGAATATATACAAGAATTATTTATTAGAAAAAAAGCTATTATAAACTTAAAAAAAGAATATATTTGCATTGCTGATGGTATTTTTAAAGAAAATCAAGGAACTATAGAAGCTCCAATTGATAGAGTGAAAAATAGTATAATCTTAAGAGAAGTAAATTTTGATACTGGCGATTATGCTAAGACTAAATACACTGTTATTTCTAGAAATTATGAAAAAAACTACACTATACTAAAAATAGATTTACTAACTGGAAGAACTCACCAAATCAGAGTACACATGAACTATCTAGGTCATACATTATTAGGAGATGACTTATATGGCAAATTCTATAGTAAAAAAGCAATCTCAACTTATATAAAATTAAGTTTGAAATATCCGGAAAAAAGTGTTTACTTTGCAGACCGAATCGAAAAAATAAAAGAGAACATTAATAATAAAGAGTAATTATGTATACGGCAATTTCTGTTTTGATATTCATTATCTGCGTTTTATTGATATTGATTGTATTGGTACAAAACTCCAAAGGCGGAGGCTTGGCTTCTTCATTTGCTTCTTCTAACCAAATCATGGGAGTAAGAAAAACGACCGATTTTCTTGAAAAAGCAACCTGGACGTTAGCCGGAGGAATGATGATCCTGTGTGTATTGGCCACCTTTTTTATCCCCAGAGGAGAAAATGCAGTAAAATCTGCTATCCAGGAACAAATCGAAGCTCAGCCTGTTCAGCAACAAACCATCCCGACTTTCCCGACCAATCCGGGAGCCGGCGAAAATGCCCAGGAAACAGGAGCTGCAACACCCGGAGAATAATTCCATTAAAACTTAAAATAGAATGTCAGTATGTCAGTCATACTGACATTTTTTTTGCTTTTCTGCCAAACCCTTTTTTCCCCTATTTTTTATCTTTTATCATTTTTCCTCTATTTTTCAATGATTTACATTTTCTTTCCTCCTCTTCCTTTCTGTCGTATTTTTTTTGGCACAAAATATGATAAGAAGGAAATGTTGTAACATTCAACCTTACAACGACGTTGAAATATTGCGTATTAATTTGAAAATAAAATCATATTATAAACTTTTAAATTTTTAACATTATGACACTGAAGACCGTACTTAACAAGGTAATTGTTGAGCCTGTTGAAGCAGAAACTGTAACTAAAGGAGGGATCATCATCCCCGACACAGCACAAGAAAAACCCCAGAAAGGTACAGTTATCGCAACCGGTAAAGGTAAAGCAGACGAACCGATGGAAGTAAAAGCAGGCGATACTGTTTTATTCGGAAAATATTCCGGTACAGAAGTTCATATTGACGACAAGAAGTATCTGGTCATGAACCAAAGTGATATCCTTGCAATTCTTTAATTGTAAATTGTAAGTAATCCCAAAAATTAAAATCTAAAACTAATTTGTTATGGCAAAAGAAATAAAATTCAATATCGAAGCTCGTGACCTGATGAAAAAAGGGGTAGATGAGCTGGCAAATGCAGTAAAAGTAACTCTGGGACCGAAAGGCCGGAATGTAGTCATCGAAAAGAAATTCGGAGCTCCCCATATCACCAAAGACGGTGTCAGCGTAGCTAAGGAAATCGAACTAGCCGATCCGTATGCAAATATCGGAGCACAAATGGTGAAAGAAGTCGCTTCCAAGACCGGAGATGATGCCGGAGACGGTACGACTACCGCTACTATCCTGGCCCAAAGTATCATCAATGTAGGGTTGAAAAACGTTACTGCCGGAGCTAATCCGATGGAATTGAAAAGAGGTATTGAAAAGGCAGTTGCTGCTGTCGTAAAACATCTTGAAGGACAAAAAGAAGAAGTAGGTAACAACTTTGAAAAAATCCGTCAGGTAGGTCGTATCTCTGCCAATGGCGACGAAACGATCGGTAACCTGATCGCCGAAGCAATGGAAAAAGTCGGCATCGAAGGAGTAATTACCGTTGAAGAAGCCAAAGGAACCGAGACAGAGGTAAAAACGGTCGGTGGTATGCAATTCGACCGTGGATATATTTCTCCTTATTTCGTAACCGACAGTGAGAAGATGATCTGCGAATTCGAAAATCCTTATATCCTGCTTTATGACAAGAAGATTTCTTCTATGAAGGAATTACTTCCGGTTCTGGAACCGGTAGCACAATCAGGTCGTGCCTTGTTGATCATCGCCGAGGATGTCGAAAGCGAAGCCCTGGCTACTTTGGTGGTCAACCGTTTGAGAGGTTCTTTGAAGATTGCAGCAGTAAAAGCTCCGGGATTCGGTGACCGCCGGAAAGAAATGCTGGAAGATATCGCTATCCTGACCGGAGGTGTCGTCGCTTCGGAAGACAAAGGAATGAAACTGGAAAACCTGACTATCGATATGTTGGGTCGTGCAGACAAAATAAGCATCGACAAAGAAAATACGACGATTGTCAAAGGGGCCGGTAAAAAAGAATTTATTCAGGAGAGAATCGAGCAGATCAAGAAATTGATTGAAAATTCGACTTCCGACTATGATAAAGAAAAACTGAAAGAACGTCTGGCAAAATTGTCAGGTGGTGTTGCCGTCCTGTATGTCGGAGCAGCTTCTGAAGTTGAAATGAAAGAAAAGAAAGACCGGATCGACGATGCCCTGCATGCCACCCGTGCAGCCAGCGAAGAAGGTATCGTACCGGGAGGTGGTGTCGCTTACATCCGCGCACAAGCAGCCCTGGAAGGTCTGAAAGGAGAAACCGAAGACGAAACTACCGGTATCGAAATCATCAAACGTGCAATTGAAGAACCGTTGCGTCAGATTGCTTTTAACGCAGGTGTTGAAGGTGCTGTCGTTGTCAACAAAGTACGTGAAGGCAAAGGCGATTTCGGATACAACGCCCGGAAAGATATCTATGAAGATTTGAAGAAAGCCGGTGTGATCGATCCGAAGAAAGTAACCCGGGTAGCCTTGGAAAATGCAGCTTCTATCGCCGGAATGTTCCTGACTACCGAATGTGTATTGGTGGAAGAGAAAAAAGATGAACCTGCCGCTCCTGCCATGGGTGGCGGAATGCCGGGAATGATGTAATAAAAAATGGTTCAATACAAGGAAGCTGTCTGCGTTTGCAGACAGCTTTTTTTGATTAATTACCCGTATATTTTTTGATTAGTATCATAATACCCACTACTATTCGTAGGTAATCTTTTCAATTCTACTCCTTGCCAGATAATTTTAAGAATAATTTCTCCATTAGCCGTAAAATTTATCTTATTTCCTGATTTATAAGCACTACCACTTAAATGATTATAACCAATAAAAGTATCCCCAAACCCCGTATTGTAAAAAGCACTATTAGTTACAGCAGGTACAGTGATATCCAAAAAAACATCTACCCGTCCATCAGAATTCAAACCAGAGATTTTGACAATCCTTTGCCCACCACTTTCATTAGTTGACTTTAAACGAGGTAACATGTCAAATTGTTCAGAAACTAGTGTTCTAATATTTTCAGATTGCATATTCTGAATATATTTCAACACTTTTTCTAGCTCTTCAAACGAAGTTATAGCTTTCAAATTTTTGACTACTGACTTGTCTTTCACATTTTTCCACATTCTCCCATCCATATTTGGAAAACAACTTATCGTACTCCATTATTTCTGAAGTGTCATCCGATATGTTTTTTGAACAAGAAATGGAAAATAGTGATATCACCATTAATACTAAATACAATTTTTTCATCATTTTTAAATTAATACTTATCTATTTGACAATGATATGAAAACATTTTATTATACCCAATAGTGAATCCTCGGAAAATATTCGGAATATTTGTCCTCCCTTTTCGGGAAAAGTTTAGGGAACACACCGGCAAAAACGGTCTTATTCCTGCGTATTGTTTAATTCTTTCCTAAAAATCTTAAAAATATAAGTTCGTAATATTTTCGTAATCTGAATGAGTTTCCTATTTTTACAGTCGCAAAATTCGGAATCTTAAAAAATGCAAAAATGGATTATGGAATCTTTGATGTACTGAAGCTCATCGGATCGCTTGGTGTATTCCTTTATGGAATGAAACTAATGAGTGAATCTCTTCAGAAACTGGCTGGCAACAAAATGAGGCAGATATTGACAGCCATGACTTCCAATCGTGTTACGGGTGTACTTACCGGCTTATTTATTACAGCCCTGATACAAAGTTCTTCGGCAACGACAGTCATGGTCGTGAGTTTTGTCAACGCCGGATTGTTGGACCTGGTCGGCTCTATCGGTGTTATTTTGGGAGCCAATGTCGGCACAACCATCACCAGCTGGTTGGTTGCGGTGTTAGGACTGGGAAAATTCAGCATGAGCGATCTGGCTCTTCCGATTATCGGTTGTTCACTGCCCCTATTGTTTTCACAAAAACGTTCCCGCAAAACCTGGGGTGAAATGTTCGTCGGTTTCGGTTTGTTGTTTTTAGCCCTGCGTTTTCTGCAGGAATCGATGCCGACCGATTTGCACACTCTTCCCGGAGTAGGAGAATTCATACAAAAAATCAGCTTTCTGGGATTCCGTTCCTGGATGATCTTCCTGCTTATCGGTGCCGGTTTGACTACGATATTTCAATCCTCCTCGGCTACAGTTGCTTTAACTTTGGTGATGTGTTCGAAAGGCTGGATCGGTTATGAAGATGCTGCAGCGATGATTATGGGTGAAAATATCGGAACGACTATTACCGCCAATCTGGCAGCAGCAGTGGCCAACGTACAAGCCAAACGGGCAGCCCTAGCCCATTTTATCATCAATGTATTCGGAGTGATCTGGTTATTCCTGATATTTACCCCTTTTTTGAACTTCATCGGAGACTTGTGTGTCACCCTGCATCTCTCGACTTATAATCCCAAATTTTCGGACCCGAAACTGTTGAACGAAGCTTTCTCACCGGAAGCCCGGGCCGGAGTGACCGCTTCTATAAATGCCGCCATGCCGCTTGTATTATCTCTTTTCAACACCTTGGCAAAGGGGATCAACGTGGCTATTCTGATTTGGTTTACCGAATATCTGGCCCGGATTGTCAGCCGGATTATTCCTCCCAAGAAAGGGGAAGAAACTTTTACTTTGAAACATATCAAAATCGGTTTGTTATCTACGCCAGACGCCTCGCTTTTCCAAGCCAAACAAGAGATCTCCCTCTACGGGCAAAGTACGCTGGAAATGTTTCACAAAACAATCCAGGCTTTCGATATGCCCTCCGGAGAATATGAAAAAGAATTCGATTATCTCCAGAAAATGGAAGACGAAAGTGACCAGGTGGAAGTTGAAATTGCCGATTACCTGACCAAAGTTTCCGAATCCAGACTAACCTCCGAAAACTCCCAACGGGTACGTGCGATGTTTAAAATCGTATCGGAAGTGGAAAGTGTAGCCGATTCTATTTTAAATGTCGCCAAAGCGATTTATCGTCGTAACGAACAGAAAATCACCTTCCCGGAAGAATTGTCCAATAAACTCAAACATATGTTTGCCTTAGTGGATGAATCTATCGTCGTTATGTGTGCCAATCTGGCTACCGAATATACCCAGGTAAACGCCAAGAAAGCCTATGAACTCGAACAAGCCATCAACGATTACCGGACCATTTTGAAACAGGAACACCTGATGGCGATCGAAGAAAAACGATACGAATATTCTATGGGTATTCTGTATAACGACCTTTTCTCCGAATGTGAGAAAATCGGAGACTATACGATAAATGTCACACAGGCAATGAAAGAAATCGGACACGAAGAATAAAATTTCATTACCTTTGTCACTCAAATAATATTTTATAAGATTATGGCACAGGAAGATGTATTCAAAAAATTAGTAGCTCATTGTAAGGAATATGGGTTTGTGTTTCCGTCTTCAGATATTTACGACGGACTGGGAGCTGTATATGATTACGGACAGAACGGCGTGGAACTGAAAAACAATATCAAACGGTATTGGTGGGAATCGATGGTCCGGTTACACGAAAATATCGTAGGAATCGACTCTGCCATTTTCATGCATCCGACCATCTGGAAAGCTTCCGGCCACGTAGATGCATTCAACGATCCCTTGATCGATAACAAAGATTCTAAGAAAAGATACCGGGCAGACGTTCTGATCGAAGATCAGATTGCTAAATACGACGAAAAAATCGAGAAAGACGTTGAAAAAGCCCGGAAAAGGTTCGGGGAAAAGTTCGACGAAGCCTTATTCCGGGAGACCAATCCTCAGATTCAGGAACACATCCGCAAAAGAGAAGCTCTCCACGAGCGGATGTCCAATGCCTTAAATACCAACGACCTGAATGAAGTACGTCAGATTATTCTCGACGAGAAAATCGTCTGTCCGATCTCCGGCACCTGCAACTGGACCGAAGTACGCCAGTTCAACCTGATGTTCGCAACTGAAATGGGGTCTACCGCAGAAGGAGCCAGCAAAATTTACCTGCGTCCCGAAACAGCTCAGGGAATCTTCGTCAACTTCCTGAATGTACAGAAAACCGGACGCATGAAAGTGCCTTTCGGTATCGCCCAGATCGGTAAAGCTTTCCGTAATGAAATCGTCGCCCGCCAGTTTATTTTCCGGATGCGCGAATTCGAACAGATGGAAATGCAATTTTTTGTACGCCCCGGTTCGGAACTGGAGTGGTTCAAAAAATGGAAAACGACCCGTATGCGTTGGCATCAGCTCCTGGGATTCGGGGAAGAAAACTATCGTTTTCATGATCACGAGAAGCTGGCCCATTATGCGAATGCCGCCACCGATATCGAATTCAAATTCCCCTTCGGTTTCAAAGAAGTGGAAGGAATTCATTCCCGTACGGATTTCGACTTATCACAACATCAGCAATATTCCGGTAAAAAGATTCAATATTTCGATACCGAACTGAACGAATCTTATGTGCCTTATGTGATCGAAACCTCTATCGGTGTAGACCGGATGTTCCTGCAGATTATGTCGGCTGCTTATTGCGAAGAAGACCTGAGCAAAGACGGCAAACAGGATTCCCGTGTCGTACTGCGCCTGCCGGCAGCTCTGGCCCCGGTAAAGATGGCCATTATGCCACTGGTGAAGAAAGACGGGCTGCCTGAAAAAGCGCAGGAAATCATGAACCTGCTGAAATACGATTTCAACTGTCAATACGACGAGAAAGACTCTATCGGTAAACGCTACCGCCGTCAGGACGCTATCGGTACTCCTTTCTGTATCACTGTCGACCACCAGACTCTGAAAGACCATGCCGTCACTATCCGCGACCGCGACACCATGCAGCAGGAACGGGTAGCCATCGATCAACTCTTCGGTATACTCAAAGAAAAATGCGATATGCAAACTTTGCTGAGAAAAATGACCGAATAGTCAGCTCATACAGGAATCGGTTTCTTTGGTTAATAATCAGAATCACCGTCCTCCGGGCATACTTCGCGTAAGTGCTGTGAATTCTGACGATCCGGAAGAACCCTGTCGGAATAATTATAATACATAGAATAAACCCCGAAAGCCAGATAAAACTTTCGGGGCTTATTCTATAATAATTACACCGCCATGTAATAAGCAAATTTTAAATCGTCATTTTTCGGTAAAGTTAAATCACCACATTATAATCGAGATCATTTGTTTAAACTATTGATAATGTTGGTTTGCTTGTCATTATACAAAAAATGGGTTAAGGTATATGTCAGTTTTTCAGGGTTCATGCCGGAAGTGTTGGCTTCGAAAATAGGCTCCGGCTTCGTCGGAACTTCTACAAATTCCTCCCCATTGCGAACTCTGAGAATCTCGGCTATCTCCATCAGGCAGCAGCCGTTGAAGACACCCGTCTCAAGGTATTTGGAGAAGGCTTCGACAAGTGAAGCAAATTAAAAATTTTAGTGAAGATTTTCTTTTGAATTTAAACGTTCTACAGTATTAGTTGTTGTCGTTGTTGTATACTCTAAAATATTTGAACCGATAGGGTCATAAATAAATCCGCCATGTTCATTAGATACAACACATAATGATTTAAAGTGCTTATTTTTATAACTCCATTCTAATTCCAAATATTCATAATCCAAATGAATTAAATTATTAAGCTGTTGTCTTAGTGAGGTAAGCAGACTTTTTTCTCCTATAGACTCTGCAATTTCTAATCGCTTACGAATAGAAATGATTTCAAATTTAGGTAACACTCTTTCCCGAATGACGCAGGAATCTCCCCTTGATACAGTATCTCTCATCACTATGGGAGGTAAATGCAAAATAGCAGGAGCATTGTAGGATAATAAGGAATCTATTATATCGGATTTAACAGTTTGAGATCCAATTATTCCTTTATAGGTATACCCTAATAGTTTCAAAAACGACACATCACCCCTATTTTCTTCATTGAAGCTATTTTTTAAAGCTTCGAGCCGGTCTTGCCAAGTTGTAGGTGTATTTTGTGAAAAACATACATTTGTATATAAAACACCTGATATCAAAATAACAAAATAGAATAAATTGAATGATTTTTTTTCCATACTTTTCTAATAATTTTTATTAGTTCAAATATATAACAATCCCAAATCAAAAATAAACGACTAATTATCTTATTTTTCCGAACATTGAGCCCAATTTTCAGTAGCCTAACTATGGTGTAACTGAATATTTTTTATTATAGGAAATTTTTCAATAAATGAAATTACTGCTTATGAGAATTACCAGAAAATCTGTTTCCCGTCAGAATAGGTAAAAATGCGTTCTTCTCTTCCACGGCTTACATCCCTAAGCCAATAGAGCGCATTCGAAGGAGCCAGATACTCCAGAACGACATCCCTGGCTATTCGGGGTCCGCCAATCAGTTGCCATCCCTCCGGTCCCCACCAATACAACTCGTAAGTGTCGCCCAATTGGATCATATTTCCATCGGTACGGGGAATAAAAATCAGTTTACCGATGTTCACTTCCTTTCCGAAATCCATCCCCACCCAGGCACCACTTCCAGTCGGCGCATCGAAAAAAGTCAATGGGTCTCCGTCGAATACCTTTTCTTTCACATGGTTAGGATCATTAAAACAACTTCCTTCCGTCCCTATAATTTCACCCACAATAGGGCGCATAGAATCTCTCTGATAAAATACCAATTCGGCAATATTACAAAGTCCGTTTTCGGCAGACAAATACCTCCAATAGCGCCAGGCAGTATCGGTAGTAACCTTCAGGGAATAAGCACTTTTCCACTCAGGTACCCGATAGATAGTAACCGAATCGCTGAAGTCCGCCCGATTGGCAGCCTGAATTTTTCCTCCTACAATCCGTCTTCCCATAGCATAAGCATTGTCAGAAGGAGGATATTTCCGGTAGAGTTTCAACTGTTGCCGATTCAACGTATCCCCTTTCAGGACAATTACCTTCCCGTCCGTATCCAATAAAAAAGGACTGGCCAAGGGTTTCAGCCCATCGGAAGTATAGTAAACAGGCAGATAAACAATATCACGGGCTACATTTTTAAAGAGGGCTTTTCCCCGGTGTATTCCGGCCCAATCGACCGGTACCCAATCTTCATTATCGAAAATAGTCAGATAAGCATAGTTTTCAGAGCATTTCACCGAAGAGGGAACTTCGATTTCCACATCGGAAGTGCGCATATATTCGGCTGTCACATCTTTCATAAAACAATTCTGGAAAAAATCGGGCACATCGCCACACTCCCGGTTCAATCTTTCCAGGTCACGGTTGATTGCATAAGTCTGCCTGTAAACTTTCCCTAACTTTTCTTCCACTTTATGAGGCATCCCCGGATCACTCTCCGTAGCCAGAAAAACTACATTTTTTC
>ENA-ORKV01002639-ORKV01002639.1-human-gut-metagenome-genome-assembly--contig:-NODE-2639-length-10389-cov-3.493891_pt1 | contig 10389 bp, 9 predicted proteins | sample MGYA00243058_ERZ508805 | MGnify/ENA primary metagenome ERZ508805 (study PRJEB26277, sample SAMN04329770) | human gut metagenome | biome: human-associated habitat | host: Homo sapiens | place: USA... | reverse complement strand
CCAGCTTGTCGTGCTCGGCCTGGCTCAGCAGGTCGGCGGCCACCCAGGCGGGGTTGCAGCCGCCGTCGGCCAGCACCAGGATCTCGCTGGGGCCTGCGATCATATCAATGCCCACCTTGCCGAACACCTTGCGCTTGGCGGTAGCCACATAGATGTTGCCGGGGCCCACGATCTTGTCCACGGCAGGGATGCTCTGGGTGCCGTAGGCCAGCGCCGCCACAGCCTGTGCGCCGCCGGTCTTGAAAATTTTGGTCACGCCTGCCGTGGCGGCGGCGGCCAGAATGACCGGGTTCACCTTGCCGTCCTTCCCGGCGGGGGTGGTCATGACGATCTCGGCCACGCCCGCCACCTTGGCGGGGATCACATCCATAAGCACGGTGGAGGGGTAAGCCGCCGTGCCGCCGGGCACATACACGCCCGCCTTTTCAATGGGGGTGTACTTCTGGCCCAGCACGATGCCGGGCTTATCGTTCACCACAAAGTTCTTGTGCACCTGCTGGCGGTGGAAGGCCTCGATGTTGGCCGCCGCCTGCCGCAGGGTCTCGAGGAAATAGGGGTCCATGCCCGCAAAAGCCTCGTCGATCTCTTCCTGTGTGACCTGCAGGTTTTCAATGACAGCCCCGTCAAATTTCAGGGCGTAGTCCTTCAGGGCCTCGTCGCCCCGGGCACGCACATCGGCAATGATGCCGTCCACCACGTCCTCCACGTTCTTCTCGGCGCGGATGTCGCGGTTCAGGATCTCTTCGGGCTTCAGCTCGTCGAAGTTGTACAGCTTGATCATTTTGCTTCCTCCTTGTTCTGCAGCTGCGCCCGCAGCTTTTCCAGCATGGTGTCCATTTCAGCATGCTTGAACTGGTAGCTCGCCTTGTTGGCAATGAACCGGGCCGAGATGGGCAAAAATTCGGTGACCACCTTCAGGCCGTTCTCCCGCAGGGTGGTGCCGGTCTCCACGATATCCACAATGACATCCGACAGGCCCAGGATCGGGGCCAGCTCGATGGAGCCGTTCAGCTTGATGATGTCGATGTCCCGCCCCTGCGAGGCGTAGTAGGCTTTTGCAATGTTGACGAATTTGGTGGCTACCCGCACCGGTCGGCCGGGGTCGTCCTGATAATCGGCCGGGGCCGCCACGCACATGCGGCATTTGCCAAGGCCGGTGTCCAGCAGCTCGTACACGTCGGCTTCCGCCTCGGTGAGGATGTCCTTGCCCACGATGCCCACGTCCGCCGCGCCGTGCTCCACATAGATGGCCACATCGCTGGGCTTGACGAGGAAGTAGCGGATGCCGGCCTCCGGGTTCTCCACCACCAGCTTGCGGGTGGCGTTGTAGTCCTCCGGGCAGCCGTAGCCGATGCCGGCCAGCAGATTGTAGACCTTGTCGCCCAGACGGCCCTTGGGCAGGGCCACGTTCAGCATCACCTTGTCAGTACTGTTCTTCTGCACCGGCGGCAGGGGAGCGCTCAGCCGGTCCAGCTCGTCCAGATAGACCGCAAAGCCAATGGCACCGGCCCCGGGGGTGAACTTCTGCATCAGCAGGTCGTACCGGCCACCCTTGAGCAGGGGGCGGGGCAGGGCTTTGAGGTAGCCTTGAAAAACAAGGCCGTTGTAGTATTCCATCTCACCGGCCAGGGTCAGATCCAGCCGGATGGCACCGCCCGCCTGTTCCAGCGGCCCGGCCAGCCCCTGCAGCTCTGCCACCGCAGCCCGCATGGCGTCGTTGCGGCACAGGGCTTCGGCACGGGGCAGGGTGTCGGCATAGCCGCCGCAGAGGGTCAGCACCCGGCACAGGGTGTCGGCGGCGTCCTCGTCCAGCCCGGCGGCGAGGGCAGCGGCCCGCAGCTCGTGGGCGTTTTTCTGGCCCAGCTTGCGCAGCAGGCCCGCGCGGGCGTCCTCCGGCACCTGCAAAGCATCAAGCAGGCCGAACAGATAGCCCATGTGGCTCACTTCCAGCACCCAGTCGGTGCCCAGCCGCCCCAGCGACTGCGCCGCAAGACACACGGCCTGCTGCACTTCCGCTTCGCCCACACCGCCCAGAAATTCCAGACCCATCTGGCCGATCTCCTTGAAGGTGTGGCTCTCTGCCGAGGGGCGGTAGACGTTTTCGTGGTAGTAGTAGCGCAGCGTCTCGCCGGGGGCGGGCTGCGCCGTTTTGGCAATGGAGAGGGTCACGTCCGGCTTGAGAGCCAGCAGACGGCCGTCCAGGTCGGTGAAAGTGATGACCTGTTCCGACGAAAGAAAGCTGCGGTTGGCCTGATACAGGCTGTACTCCTCAAACCGGCCCATGTGGTACTTGCGGCACCCTGCGGCCTCGTACAGCGCCCGCAGTGCAAAGGAGGCACGCTCCTTGGGCTGCAGCGTCGAAAGATCAAATTCCATGTCGGTTCCCCCCTGTTCTTCTTACACCATCCTGCACCGGTCCTCCCGGCCGGTGGGTGCGGCACCTTCCGCACACAATGGGCACACCCGGGTGTGTTCTGTCTTTATTTTACTTTATCTCGGTAAAGTTGTAAAGCAGGAAAGTGACAGTGTTTGCAGCTCCATCTTACATTTTTTCGGTGCGTTTGTACAGAAAGGCGAAAATGTTTCACCGCCGGGCCGCAAGAGTTGACGGCGGGCGAACACAAAAAAGCCACCCGCAGTCTCCTGCGGATGGCTCTGTCAGCACATCTTAACCCAGCAGCTCCAGCACACCGGCCTTGGGGCGGGCACCCACGGCCTGACGCACCAGCTTGCCCTGCTCGAACACCAGCAGGGTGGGGATGCTCATCACCCCGAACTGTGCCGCCAGGTCCGGCTGCTCGTCCACATTCACCTTGCCCACCTTGACGTCGGTGCGCTCCTCGGCCACCTCATCCACGATGGGGCTGAGCATGCGGCAGGGGCCGCACCAGCTGGCCCAGAAGTCCAGCAGCACCGGCTTGTCGCTGTGCAGCACTTCCTGCGCAAAGTTTTCGGTCGTAATGGTCACAACTGCCATATTTTATCCCTCCGTAAAAGGTGTTTGTTTTTTCTGACAGCATCAGTATACCCCGGATGCCGCATGTTTTTCCGTGACCGGGTCACATAAAAAACGCGCCGCCGGGCACTCAGGCACGGCAGCGCGCTGCAAAATCGGTTTTACTTGTTCAGCATCTCATGTGCGGTCTTGCAGATGGTGGCAGCATCCAGGCCGTACTTTGCCAGCAGGTCCCATGCGGGGCCGGAGCAGCCGAACACATCCTGCACGCCCACGCGGCGCACGGGGGTGGGCAGCTTCTCGGACAGGACGGCGCACACGGCTTCGCCCAGACCGCCGATGACGTTGTGCTCCTCGGCGGTAATCACCTTGCCGCACTCTTTGGCCGCCTTCAGGACGATCTCCTCGTCCAGCGGCTTGATGGTGTGGATGTTGATGACGCGGGCATGGATGCCCTCAGCGGCCAGCTGCTCGGCAGCGATGCGGGCCTCGTTGACCATCAGGCCGGTGGCGATGATGGCAATGTCATTGCCTTCGGTGATCTGCTCGCCCTTGCCGATCTCAAAGTGGTAGTTGTCGGCATCGTGGAACACAGGCACCGCCAGACGGCCGAAGCGCAGGTAGACCGGGCCTTCCATGGCGTAGGCGGCACGCACAGCGGCGCGGGCCTCCACGTCATCGGCGGGGCAGATGACGGTCATGCCGGGGATGCTGCGCATGAGGGCAAAGTCCTCGCAGCACTGATGGGATGCACCGTCCTCACCCACCGAGATGCCGCCGTGGGTGGCACCGATCTTCACGTTCAGGTGGGGGTAGCCGATGGAGTTGCGCACCTGCTCAAAGGCACGGCCGGCGGCAAACATGGCAAAGCTGGAAACAAAGGGCACATAGCCCATGGTGGACAGGCCGGCGGCCACGCCCATCATGTTGCCCTCGGCAATGCCGCAGTCAAAGTGGCGGTCCGGATAAGCCTTGCGGAACATGCCGGTCTTGGTGGCGGCAGCCAGGTCAGCGTCCAGCACCACCAGGTCGTCGTGGCCCTCAGCGGCCAGCTCCTTCAGGGTGTTGCCGTAGCTTTCACGGGTAGCGATCTTCTTCACATCTGCCATCTTAGTTTTCCTCCTGCTCCAGCGCGGCGTATGCGGCGTTCAGTTCCTCAATTGCGATCTTGTACTCGTCATCGTTGGGGCCCTTGCCGTGCCAGTCCACGGAGTTGGTCATAAAGGAAACGCCCTTGCCCTTGGTGGTGTCCATGATGATGCAGGTGGGCTTGTCGTTCTCAGCATGGAAAGCCTGGATGGCGGCCTCGATCTGGTCATAGTCGTGGCCATTGATGGTCAGCACGTTGAAGTTGAAGGCCTTCATCTTCTCTTCCAGCGGTTCGCTGCTCATGACCGTCTCGGTGGAGCCGTCGATCTGCAGGCGGTTGCGGTCCAGGAACACGCACAGGTTGCTCAGGCCGTAGTGGGCGGCAAACATAAAGGCCTCCCAGCACTCACCCTCTTCCACCTCGCCGTCACCCACGATGGCAAACACGTTGATGGGCTTGCCTGCGTGCTTGGCACCCAGTGCCATGCCGCAGGCTGCAGAGATGCCCTGGCCCAGACTGCCGGTGGACATATCCACACCCGGGGTCTCGTTCATGTTGGGGTGGCCCTGCAGATAGCTGCCAATCTTACGCAGGGTCTTGAGGTCTTCCACCGGGAAATAGCCGCGCTCTGCCAGCGCTGCATACAGTGCCGGTGCAGCATGGCCCTTGGACAGCACCAGACGGTCGCGGTCGGCCATCTTGGGGTCCTTCGGGTCAATGTTCATTTCCACGAAATAGAGGTAGCTCAGCAGCTCGGCGATGTCCAGACTGCCGCCCGGATGACCGCACTTTGCGCTGTGCGTGCCCTCGATCACGCCCATGCGGATGTGACAGGCGTGCTTTGCCAGGGTAAGTTTTTCTGCATTTGTCATGATGGTCCTCCCGTATGAACCTCAGATTTGCAAGCGTTCCAAAAAAGCCGTTTTACGCCCTGCCGGGCAGGTGTGTCCCAGCAGCGCACTCTTTTTCAAGTTTATATTAGCTATTCTACGCAAAAAGGTCAAGTTCCTTCATGCAAAATGTACATACACGGGGGAAATCTTGCCCGAAAAGTTCCGCTTTTTGGTCAATTTGCGGGTCGTTTGCCGCATCTTGACAGCCGCCGGGGCATTTGCTATAATTTTGTCAAAACCCGGCACGGAGCCGGGTGTGCGGGCAGAAGCCCGTTTTCTCCATGCGGAGGATATTTTTGTCCAGAGTATTTTTTCAAAAGACGCCACGAAGGGGTCTGTTTCCGGTCGGAAGGCCGGGAGCAGGCCCCTTTTTTGTGCAAAGGAGGACTTTTTCATGAACACCAAGACTGTTTCGCCCGCCCGCCGTATCGTGCTGGCGGCATTGTTCCTTGCGCTGGCCTTCCTGCTGCCCATGGTCACCGGCCATGTGCCGCAGGTGGGCAACATGCTGTGCCCCATGCATTTTCCCATTCTGCTGTGCGGCTTTGTGCTGGGCGGCCCCTGGGGGCTGGCCGTGGGCTTTGTGGCTCCGCTGCTGCGCTCGGTGCTGTTCGGCATGCCGCCGATGTTTCCCATCGCCGTCTCCATGGCCTTTGAGCTGGCCGCCTACGGCCTTGTGTCCGGCCTTGTCTGGCGCAGAGTGAAGCACACCCTGCCCATGATGTATGCCGCTCTCGTCACCGCCATGGTGGCGGGGCGTCTGGTGTGGGGTGCCGTGCGCTTCGTGCTGGCAGGCCTGACCGGCAGCAGCTTCCCGTTCAGCGCGTTTCTGTCCGGTGCCTTGCTCACCGCCGTGCCGGGCATCATCGCCCAGCTGATCCTCATCCCGCTGATCCTGACCGCTTTGCAGAAAGCAAAGGTCATCGACTAACAAAAAATGGCTGGCATCCTGCGATGCCAGCCATTTTTTCTCTTTTAATTCTTCTTGCCGCTCAGGAACTCCGGCAGGGGCTTGCCCTGCTTGAGCCACTGGTGATACTCGGCGGTGGCGGCAAACTCCACGTCACCGGCAGAGTTCAGGGCCGTCTCCACAGAGTCCTGCACCACGCCGATGATGAAGCCGACACCTACCATCTGCATGGCAACATCGTTGGAGATGCCGAACAGGGAGCAGGCCATGGGGATCAGCAGCAGGGAGCCGCCGGCCACGCCGGAAGCACCGCAGGCACCCAGAGCGCTCATGGCGCTCAGCACGATGGCGGCCGGCAGGGACACCTGAATGCCCAGCGTGTTGGCGGCGGCCAGCGTCATGATGGTGATGGTGATGGCGGCACCGTCCATGTTGATGGTAGCGCCCAGCGGGATGGAGACGGAGTACATATCCTTGTCCAGCCCCAGCTTTTCGCACAGGGCCATGTTCACGGGGATGTTGGCGGCGGAGCTGCGGGTGAAGAAGGCGGTCAGGCCGGACTCACGCAGGCAGCGGAACACCAGCGGATAGGGGTTGCAGCCCAGATAGATAAACATGATGAAGGGGGAGACGATGAGCGCCATGAACAGCATGGTGCCCACCAGCAGGGCCAGCAGCTTGCCGTACTGGGTGAAGATGGCCAGACCGTTGCCTGACACGTTGGTATACACCAGACCCATGATGCCGAAGGGGGCCAGATTGATGATCCAGCGCACCACCTGCGACACCGCATCGGCGGTATCGGCAAGGAACTTCTTGGTGGTATCCGAGCCGATGCTCTTCATGGCGAGGCCGAACATACAGGCCCAGAACAGGATGCCGATGTAGTTGCCGCTCATCAGAGCGCTGATGGGGTTGGCGACAAAGTTGGTGATCAGGGTGCTTAGCACCTCGCCCAGACCCTGCGGCACCACGTCCGACTGGGCGGCATCAGCCAGAACGACCGACACGGGGAACATGAAGCTCGTAACGGAAGCGATGGCCGCCGCAAGGAAGGTGGTGAGCATATACAGCCAGATGACCGTGCCAAAGCGGCGGTCCAGCTTGGAGCTGCCCTGCGCCAGCGCACTGGCCACGATAACGAACACCAGCACCGGGGCGATGCCCTTCAGCGCGCCGACGAACAGGCTGCCCAGCTCGCCGACCCAGCCCGCACCCGGCACCGCAAGCGCCAGCACCGCGCCGATGACCAGACCGGCGACGATGCGAAGGATGAGGCTGACCTCATTGTACTTCTTCGCAATGGCTTTTGCACCATTCATCATATAAAACACTCCTCTGTATTTGTGCGTCCTCGACGCACACTTTTCCTGTCTCTTACCCAAAGACAGTTGTTATTATAGCACACACGGAAGAAAAGTCAAAGGTTTTCAGTGAATTTTTCAGGCTGTTTCGGCAGATTTTTTGTTTTCGGCCTTCCTCCGCGCCGCCTTATGTGTGCGCCGCAGAAATACACAGCCAAAATATTTCACCGCTTAGGGCAGAAAAATCCCCCGGCAGAGTTTGTCTGCCGGGGGGTAGTCATTCTTATTTATTTTTTCTGATTTTTCAGTCGTCCAGATAGGTCACTTTGCCGGGGACGAAGCCCTTGATGCCCATGCCGGGGGCATCCGATACGGTGATGTCCTTCTCGTTGAAGACCGCACCGCCGAGGATGTGGTCCTCGCTGCAGAGCACCGGGCCGTCCAGATCGACCTTCGTGATGATCTTTTTGGCGCAGGCCAGCTCTACCGCCGCATTGACGGAGATCTTTGCCTCCAGCATACAGCCGATCATGCACTCGACGCCGTAGACCTCCGCCGCCGAGGCAATGCGGAGGGCGTTGGTGATGCCGCCGCACTTCATCAGCTTGATGTTCACAAAGTCGGCTGCGCCGGTCTGCATGATGCGCAGGGCGTCCGCCGGGCTGAACACGCTCTCATCGGCCAGCACCGGCACGCTGGCGTGGCGGGTGACGTACTGCATCCCCTCGAGGTCAGCTGCAGGGACAGGCTGCTCGACGAACTCGATGTCCAGGCCCTTCTCCTGCATCTGGTCGAGGATGCGGACAGCCTGCTTTGCATTCCACGCCTGATTGGCGTCGATGCGGAGCTTGACGTCCTTGCCCACGGCCTCGCGGACGGCGGCCAGACGGGCCACGTCCAGCTCCGGGTCGATGCCCACCTTGACCTTCAGGCAGTCATAACCGCGCTGGATGGCGGTGCGGGCGTCCCGGGCCATCTCCTCGGGCGGGTTGACGCTGATGGTGATGTCCGTCACGATATTGCTGCGCGCGCCGCCCAGCATCCGGTAGACCGGGGCGCTGTACTTCTGGCCCAGCAGGTCCCACAGGGCCATATCCACGGCAGCCTTGGCGCTGGTGTTGTGGACGAGGGCCTTCTGCACGGCGGCGGTCAGATCCTCGAACTCGTCGAGGTCGCGGCCAAGGATGGCCGGGGCGATGTGGTCGCGGATGGCGCCGATGATGGCACCGGTGGTGTCGCCGGTGATGACGCCGGTGGGAGGTGCCTCACCGTAGCCCACCGCGCCGGTGTCGGTGTGCAGCTCAACGATGACGTCCTCCACGCTGCTCACGGTGCGCAGCGCTGTCTTGAAGGGGACGCGGAGCGGGGTCGAGATGCGGCCCAGCTTTACCTGTGTGATCTTCATGCCAGTCCCTCCTTATTCTTCCTGCATGTGTACGGTGGCCGACAGCTTCTGATAGGCGACGCGGGGCGTGCCGTCTTCCACATGGATGATGCCGCAGCGGGCAAAACCGTTCTTCTCGAGAAGATGCTGCATGATCTTGTTGTCGGCGTGGGTGTCGGCCCGCAGGCTCTCGCAATGCTCGAGGCACCATGCGATGACCTCAGACGCCACGCCCCTTCGGTCACCTGCCGAGGCCAGCCGGTGGATGGTGCCGTAAGGCACCTCATCGTTGAGCCACTGGCCGTCTTCGATTTTCGCGTAGGTGGGGTCCGGCCCGAGGATGAAGGCAAACACCGCCTCGAGACGGCCGTTCACCGTATAGACGAACAGCCGGTTGGAGTCGATGTCTTCTTCCAGCATCTCCTGCGGCGGATAGCTGTCGCCCCACTGGGTCGGGTTGCCCGAATCCGCCATTGCTTTCCGGGCATGGGCATAGATCTCTAAAATTTGCTCCAAATCAGAGCGCCGTGCTCCACTAAACATTCCGTTTCCACCTTCTCTTTCCGTGCGCCGCGGCGCACTCCCGCATTTTTGCAGGTCTGGCTTTTATTGTAACACACTCTGCATCGTTTTTCCATCTTAAGACATCAAAAGACGTCCCGCAGACACGGGACGTCTTTTTTCGCAGTGTGCTCAAAGGTCAGGCCGGTGTGCGGGTGCGGGCCGCGCGGCTCTGACGGTACTCACGGGGGCTCTGGCCGTACCGCTCGTGGAACAGGCGGTAGAAATAGCTGGTATTCTCGTAGCCGACGTAGGTGATGATCTGCTGGATGTTCCAGTCGCTGCGGCGCAGCAGGCGGGCGGCAGTCTCCATCCGGTGCTTCTGGAGCAATTCCTTATAAGTACGGCCTGTCTGCGCCCGGACGCACTCGCTGACATAGGCCAGCGAGACGCCGTAACTGCGGGCCACATTGGAGAGGCTGGCCTCACGGTAATTCTTGGTGATCTCATCCAAAGCCGCCTGCACCAGCTCTTCGCGGCTGACGGCCGCGCCGTAGGCTTCCAGCGGGAATTTCTTGATGCTCATAGGTATCCTCCGTTGCGGCGCAGCCGGGGACATGGGGGATGTCGGAGCCGGGCCGCGCTCAGGTCTCATAAGCGTCCCTCTGTTGGGAGGCTTCTGCTTATAATACGGCACATCCGGGCCGGAAATTGCATAAGACAAGAAAAAACTCCAAAATTTTTCAGACGGGGTTTCGACAAAGCAAAAGCTGCCGCCCACGTGGGGCAGCAGCTTTTCAGGAAAAGAAAAAGAGGAAAACAGAACTCAGAACATCTTCTCGTGGTGATACCGGCCCGTGCGCAGGAACTCCACCCACTCGGCGATGTTCACGGCGTGGTCGCCGATGCGCTCAAGGTACTTGATGACCATCAGCACATCGAGGGCGGCGTCGATCTTTCCGGGGTCGGCAGCGATCTCCGCTGCCAGCATCCGCTTGATGCTGTTGAAGTCGTAGTCCACGGCATCGTCGGCCTCGATGACCGCTTTTGCTGCTGCCTCGTCCTCTGCCGCAAAGGCGGCCATAGCGTCGTTCAGCATCTTATGGGCTTTCCGGCCCATCTCGATGCTCTTGCTCACGGCGGGGTCGCCCGCCTTGCGGACACCAGCCAGATGGGGCACGATCTCCGCGATGTCGGCGGCATGGTCACCGATGCGCTCCACGTCTGTCACCACTTTCATGGCAGCAGAGATAAAGCGCAGATCACTTGCCACCGGCTGCTGACGCAGCAGCAGGGTCATGCAGCGGTGCTCGATGTCCCGCTCCATCCGGTTGACCTCGGTGTCGCCCTT
>ENA-ORKV01002637-ORKV01002637.1-human-gut-metagenome-genome-assembly--contig:-NODE-2637-length-10403-cov-2.995448_pt1 | contig 10403 bp, 6 predicted proteins | sample MGYA00243058_ERZ508805 | MGnify/ENA primary metagenome ERZ508805 (study PRJEB26277, sample SAMN04329770) | human gut metagenome | biome: human-associated habitat | host: Homo sapiens | place: USA... | reverse complement strand
GGTCTCGACCACAAATGTTATCGATACCTACGTATACCGTGCCCTGATTGAACAGGGAAATATCAGTATGTCATCAGCAGCCGGTGTATACCAGTCTCTGGTAGGCTTCTGTGTCGTGATGTTGAGCAACTGGATTGTCCGCAAAGTAGACAAAGACCAGGCATTATTCTAGGAGGATGGAAGTATGATAAATTCAAAAAAAGCAAAACGTTTCCAGTTCTGGATTAATGTAGTACTCATTCTGATTACGTTATCCATTGTACTGCCGTTTGTACTCGTATTTATTTCCTCGCTGACCGATGAAAACACACTGATCCGCAACGGATATTCGTTCTTCCCGGAGAAATTCAGCTTTTATGCTTACTCCTATATCATCCGTCAGGGTGAGAAAATCCTGAGAGCGTACGGAATCACCGTTTTTGTAACGATTGTTGGTACCGCTGCAAATATTGCGATGTCCGCTCTGTTGGCATATCCGCTTTCTGTTAAAAAACTGCCGTACCGCAGAGCAATTACCTTTTTCGTATTCTTTACGATGCTGTTCAACGGCGGACTGGTGCCGACCTATTTGATGTATGTAAATTATTTCCATATCAAAAATACGCTCGGGGCATTGATTATTCCGGGTCTCCTGTTAAGCGCAAACAACGTGCTGATGATCCGAAGCTACTTTAACACCAGTATCCCGGACGCGCTGTTCGAGGCGGCCAAAATCGATGGCGCAGGACACATGAAGATTTTCACCAGCATCACACTGCCGCTTGGAAAACCGATTCTGGTAACCATGGGACTGTTTTCCGCACTTGGCTATTGGAATGACTGGACAAATGGTTTATACTATTTATCAGGAAATGAAGGCCAGAAGCTTTACAGTATCCAGAACCTGCTGAACCAGATGATCACCGATATTCAGTACCTGGCAAGTGGAAAAGTAACCGGAAATATCGGTGCCGAGGTGGCAAAGCTGCCGACAACCTCGATCCGTATGGCAATCGCATTTATCGCCATGCTGCCGCTGTTTATCATCTATCCGTTCCTTCAGAAATACTTCGCAGAAGGTATCACACTTGGTGCGGTAAAGGGATGATTTTCCATGCAGGAATAAAAAAGAGAAACATTTCGGTGTTTCCGACATAAATCAGAAAAACAGTACAGACTCATGGAAACATGAGGTGTGCTGTTTTTCTGCTATATTATATTCAGAAAAAAAGATCAGTTTGTAAAATCAAACACGGAAAAATTTCGAGCGTACCGGAACAGAAAAAAGGAGGAAACTTCATGCGTATTTCAAAACAGACGAAAAAAACAACACTGGCGCAGCAGGGGCGTTATCTTTTGATCTGCCTGCTGAGTATGCTGCTGCTTTTTCTGGCTGGGAGCGTGCTTATTCTGAACCGGACGCAGCAGCAGGTATATGAGCAGCTGGAAGAGATTTCAAAGCTGTATACGGATGAGCTGGATCACCGTTTTTTTCGAATCAGCCGAAACCTGTTCTCGACCGTAATGGACAGCTCCAACCCGGATTCCGCGTTCTGGAAATATATGGATCTGATGGAGAAGGATCAGTATGAGGAATATGTCATCACGCAGCTGCGAAGGAATTATGTATCTGCAGCGTGGGATTTTGGAACGGATTACAATGTTTTTCTCTATACGCAGAAGGATGAGAGCTTATATCAGCTGAGCATTTCCTCCGACGGGCTTTACGCCGTTGACCCGTATCTGCAGGAGGCACTGAAGCGCCGGATCAAAAGCCTGTCGCAGCAGGCGTATGCAGTCAAGAAAAAATGGACCGTGATGTGCCAGGGAGACGATATTTATATGCTCAAGGTAGCGCAGAGTCAGGGCGTTGGACTCGGCTGCTACGTCAATCTGAAGACAATTCTGGAACCGTTCTCTGAACTGTCTCTTGGAAAGAGCGGCTATGTCAGCCTCGTTGACCAGAACGGAAAAAGCATCGGAATACTGACGGAAAAAGGAATTGTAACGGACGAATCGAAAATTGATACTGACAATTACACCTTCCGGCAAGAGCTTTCACAGGCGCCGTTTGAAATCCGGATTAAGATTTCCTGGACGGGAGTCTTAAATCTGATGACGGGAAGTGTGTTTGCCCTTCTTGGCGTTGCTTTTCTGATGGTGATTGCCGGTTCCGTGCTGTTGTTCCACCTGGAAACAAAAATCCTGAAGCCGGTCGGTATGTTTACGGAAAATCTTCAGAAATATGACAATGGGGACCTCACCTATCAGATGTCGGAAGGAAACCTGGTAGAGCTGGAGCAGATTGACGATAAATTCCGAAACATGATTCACCAGATCCGCCGGTTGAAGATCACGCTGTATGAGCAGGAGCTGCAAAAACAGAAAATCGAGATGGACTACCTGAAAATCCAGATCCGCCCGCATTTTTATATGAACTGTCTGAACTTTATCTACAGCATGATCGACTTCGGTCAGTACGACCATGCAAAGTCGATGAGCCGTATTACGTCCGATTATCTTGCGTATATTTTCCGGAATACAAGCGAGATGGTGCCGGTAACGGCGGAGACGAACCACTGTGAAAATTACCTCAAAATTCTGCTGCTGCGCTATCCGGAAAAATTCACCTATTATTTTGAGGTTCATGAAGAGGTGGAAAACGCAGTAATCTTCCCGTTCCTGATTCAGGTGTTTGTAGAGAATGCGGCAAAACATGCCCTGACGCTGGAGAAGGTTCCGCTGATTTCCGTGACGGTTTACCCGGAGGACCGCGGAGACGAAAAGTATGTCAACATTTATATTTCGGACACAGGAAACGGTTTTCCGGAGGAGACGCTGCAAAGGCTGAAAGCAGGGGAAGATATTTCCGAGCATGGAAAGCATATCGGAATCGAAAACTGTCTGAAACGATTCCGCTATTATTATGGCGATTCCGGCGAGATTCATTTCGATAACAGTCCGCTCGGCGGAGCGATTGTAGATATCCATATTCCATACAGGACAGGGGGAGAAGAACATGAAACTATTGCTCGTGGATGATGAAGAGTACGTGATTGAAAGTATCAAAAGAAACCTCGATCTTACAGAGACCGGGGTGAGCGAGGTGTACACTGCGTTTTCCGTACAGCAGGCGAAAAACATCATGGGAATGGTGGACATTGATATCGTGATCAGCGATATCGTGATGCCGGGCGGAACGGGATTCGACTTTGTGGAGTGGGTCAGAAAAGAGGAGCTGAAGGTCCAGGTCATATTTCTGACAAGCTATGCGGAGTTTGACTATGCCAGAAGAGCGATTCAGCTGAACAGTGTCGATTATCTGCTGAAGCCCATCGATTTTGACAAGCTGAAGGAGGCCGTACAGCGTGCGGCGGAATCCGTTGCGAAAGAAAAGAAAATACAGGATCTCAGGCAGGAAAGCATCAAGTGGAACCAGAACAGAAAAATTCTGCAGCAGGATATCTGGAAAAATGTGCTGAAAGACGGCTTCTCCGAGGAAAAATTCTGCGAAACGGCAGCACAGCGTCAGCTGCCATACGGACCGGGACACTATTTCCGGCTGATTTGTCTGATGCCGGAAATAAAGAGCAATAAGCGGGAGATGTGGGATACCGCGACCATGGAGTTTGTGATCGAAAATGTGCTGTCGGAACTGTATGAGGAAACGGATATTGCGGTAGATACTGTTTTTTACCAGGAACCGGGCATCTACTGGATTGTTACACAGTCAAAGGAAAAAGCATTTCCGCAGGACGGCGGGCGGGATTGTGAAATTCTGAGGCAGTTTGTTGCGTGGATGAATGAAAAATTTATCCGGAGCTGTGGTGCGGTGCCGGACAGTGGGAATCTGTACTGGGGATGCAAAAGCAGAGCCGGAATCTTCAGAAAATGCGGGAGGGAAGCCTTTCCGTGCGGAACGAGGTGCTGTTTCTGAACGAATTTCAGGCTCCGCAGACCAGCTACGAAAATAAGGAGCTGGATGTATGGAAAGCTCTGCTTTCGGAGGAAAAACCGGAGGAGCTGCTGGAGCGGCTGCAGAAATACCTTGACCGGACGGAGCGGGAAGGAATGATTACCAGGGAGCTTCTGGTAGCACTCCGTACCGATCTGACGCAGGTGGTGTATGCATGGCTTTCGGAACGGGAGATCAAGGCGTATGCACTGTTTGCAGATGCGGATATGGAAAACCTGCATCGGAATTCCCTTTATGGCAGAGAAGAGATGATGGAGTATGCCGGGGTACTGGTTCGGAAAGCAGTTCAGTACAGACAGTACATCAACAAATCAGATTCGGTTACGAGTCAGGTATGCGCTTATATCGATGCACATTACCGGGAGGAGATTCACCGGGAGGAGCTTGGGGAGCTTGTCTTTTTGAATACGGATTATCTGTCCCGGATTTTTAAAAAAGAAAAGGGTATTTCGATCAGTAATTATATCATCCAAAAGCGGGTGGAGGAGGCAAAAAAGCTTCTGACACAGAGCACGCTGCCGATCAATACGGTGTCGCTGTATGTGGGGTACAGCAATTTCTCGTATTTTACGAAGATGTTTAAGGACAATACGGGATACGCACCGCTGGAATACCGAAGAAGCTTTAGTGAAAAATAGCGGAAAGCCCCCTTCACATGTCCGGGAAATAACAGAGGATTTTATCACTTTCTTACGCACCGGAATAGCAGCAAACAGGTCGGAATAGTGAAAGAAAAAGGTCGGATCAGGGGATATTTTTTTCAGGTCAGATGTGGTAAAATTTCAGTATAAGATTCAGAAAAAACGGAAAAACGATATTTTTCTGACATTTTAGGGGTTTCTGAAGAAGCAGATACAGCAAAAACGAGGTATGGAGGAGAAAAAATGACCGAGCAGAAATTAAAAGAGCTTCTGGCCGACATGACGCTGGAAGAAAAAGTAAACCAGATGAGCCAGGGGGTGGGCGCCTTCTTCAATAAAGATATGGACATCACAGCCATGGGACCGATGGCGGATAAAGGCTTTACGCCGGAAAATGTAGCGCTTTCCGGTTCCATCCTGGGCAGCATGGGTGCAGAAACGTTAAAGAAAATCCAGAAGGATTTTGTGGAGCAGCACCCGCATCATATCCCGATGCTGTTCATGCTGGATGTCATCAACGGCTTCAAGACCATTTTCCCGATTCCGCTGGGACAGGGCGCAACGTTTGAACCGGAGCTGTCCGAAAAGTGTGCGGCAGTTGCTGCAAAAGAGGCAGCTGTTTCCGGCCTTCACGTAACCTTCGCACCGATGACCGACCTGGTCCGCGATGCAAGATGGGGCCGTGTCATGGAGTCTACCGGTGAGGATCCGTATCTGAACGGTCTGTTCTGTGCCGGAATGGTGCGCGGATTCCAGGGAGACGATCTGAAGGAGCCGTACAAAATTGCTTCCTGCGTGAAACATTTTGCAGGCTATGGCGCTCCGACAGCGGGAAGAGACTACAACACCGTAGAGCTTTCCGAGCATACCTTCCGTGACTTCTATCTGCCATCCTACAAAGCCGGCATCGATGCAGGAGCAGCGATGGTAATGACTTCCTTCAACACGGTAAACGGTGTTCCGGCAACCGGAAACAAGAAACTGATGCGCGGCATCCTGCGTGACGAGATGGGATTTGACGGAGTTCTGATTTCCGACTGGGCGGCAATCGAGGAGATTATTTACCACGGCTACTGCGCAGACCGTGAGGAGGCAGCTGTCCGCTCCGCCGAGGCAGGCGTTGACATTGATATGATGACCGGTATTTACTGCGAAAACCTGTGCCGTCTTGTAAGAGAGGGCAAGATTTCCGAGGATCTGATCGATGAGTCCTGCATGCGTATTCTGGAACTGAAAAACAAACTGGGACTGTTTGAAAATCCGTATAAAGACGCAGACGAGACGAAAGAAAAAGAAGTCATTCTCTGCAAAGAGCACCGCGATCTGGCAAGAGAAGCCGCAAGAAAATCGTTTGTACTGCTGAAAAACGAAGAGAAAATCCTGCCGCTTGGCAAGGAGAAGAAGATTGCCTGGGTCGGACCGTATGTCCACAGCAGAAACCTGATGGGCTCCTGGTCCTTCATCGGAGATGCAAAGGATGTGACAAATCTGGAAGAGGCCGTAAAAGCGCAGGCAGATACGACAAACATGAGCTTCCATGCAGGCTCTCCGATGCTTGGCTCCGACATCCGCCTGGAGGGCTTCGGCGAGGCGATGGAGCAGTCCACCACGCCGGAAGAGGAAGAAGCAATGCTTCTTGAGGCTGTAAACGCAGCAAAAGAGGCCGATGTTGTCGTTCTTGCGATCGGTGAGGATCGTCTGCAGTCCGGCGAGGCAACCAGCAACGCGAACATCCGTATCCCGGAAATCCAGCAGAGACTGCTTGAGCGCGTTTCAAAAGTCAATGAAAACGTTGTCGTTGTCCTCTTCAATGGCCGTCCGCTCGATCTGCGCGATGTCGTATCGAAAGCAAAAGCTGTTCTTGAAGTGTGGATGCCGGGTACCGAGGGTGCCAATGCAATCGCAGATGTTGTTTTCGGTGCATACGCTCCAAGCGGCAAGCTGACCATGAGCTTCCCGTACTCTGTAGGCCAGGTGCCGGTTCACTACAACGAGTATTCCACCGGAAGACCGCATGTGCCGGGCAAGGACAAAGACCGTTTCCGTTCCAAATACCTCGACATCCCGAACGCACCACTGTTCCCGTTCGGATATGGCCTTGGCTACACCAGCTTTGCAATTTCAGATGTGAAACTGGACAAGGCAGAGCTTGGCATGGAAGATGAGATTAAAGCCTCCGTAACCGTGAAAAACACCGGCGATACAAAGGGAACCGAGACCGTACAGCTTTACATCCACGACGTAGCCGCATCCGTGGTACGCCCGGTGAAAGAACTGAAAGATTTCTGCAAGGTAACCCTTCAGCCGGGAGAAGAAACCGAAGTCATCTTCAAAATCACAGAAGAAGAGCTTCGCTTCCTGACAGAAAATGAGCGTGTAGAAAGTGAAAACGGTGTTTTCGAAGTCTTCATCGGAAGCGACAGCACGACAGAGAATAAGGCAGAATTTGTGCTGAAAAAATAAGAAGCAATACTGGGATGTAGCGTAAGCGGAATCAAGATGGGGGTCTGAATCGCTACGGAAAGATAAAAGAAAAGCCAGCCACAAAAAGCGAAAAGAATTTTGCTTTTGCGGCTGGCTTTTTTCTGCCGGTACCGTATTGACCCTTCTGTTAAAACAAAGTAAAATAGAAATTGGTATTGGGACGAAAGAGAGGAAAAGAAATGGGGTACTTAGGAAACAAGTTACAGGGGAAATACCACAAAGACACATTCCAGACCGCCGTCAACATGGCGTGGCCGGCGATCGTGGAGTCGTTTTTCATTGCATTTGCGGGTCTTGTAGATTCGCTGATGGTAAGCTCGCTTGGCTCCTACGCAGTTGCCGCGGTCGGTCTGACGACACAGCCGAAGCTGCTTGGCCTGGCGTTTTTCTTTGCGCTGAATGTGTCGATTTCGGCTCTCGTTGCGCGGCGGCGCGGAGAGCAGAGGCAGGGTGCGGCGAATGAGACTCTGGTAACTGCGCTTGTATTTATTATCCTTGCGGCAGCTGCATTCAGTGTTGGATTTGTGGCGTTTGCAAGTCCGATTATCCATCTGTGCGGTTCAACGGCGGAGACTCATAATGGCGCAGTAACATATTTCCGTATCATCATGGGCGGTATGATTTTTAACTGTATCCAGATGGGGATCAACTCGGCACAGCGCGGTGCGGGCAATACAAAAATCACGATGCGCACAAATGTAACATCAAATACGATTAATATTATCTTGAATTATCTTCTGATCAACGGCCATTTCGGGTTCCCGGCACTCGGCATTCAGGGTGCGGCACTGGCAACCGTCACAGGAACGGTTGTCGGATGTGTGATGAGTATCCTTTCCATCACAAAGCAAGACGGATTCCTGAACCTTGGCTATATTCTGAAGAACAAAATTAAACCGACGATTGCAGCGTTCATCAGCCTGGTCAGGGTCGGGTACAGTGTGTTTTTCGAGCAGGTTTTCATGCGGATCGGCTTTATGATGACGGCGATCATGGCGGCCAAGCAGGGAACCGATGCGATGGCGGCACACCAGGTCGGCATGAATATTATGTCGCTTTCGTTTGCGTTCGGTGACGGCCTTCAGTCCGCAGCGGTTGCACTGATCGGCCGGAGCCTTGGCGCAAAAAAGCCAGATCTGGCGAAGGAGTACGGCAGAACGTGCCGTCTGATCGGCGCGGGCATCGCAGTATGCCTCGTTGCCATTTATCTTTTCGGCGGAAGATGGCTGTACAGCCTGTTTTTCGAAGAACAGCATATCATTGAAATCGGTGTCAGCATCATCCATGTCATTATCTTCGTCGTCATTTTCCAGATCTGTCAGGTTATTTACATGGGATGCCTGCGCGGTGCGGGAGATACGCTTTATACGGCAGTTGCATCCATGATCAGCGTTACATTTATTCGTACGATCGTTTCGTATCTGGGCGGTTACACGCTGGGGCTTGGCATCGTCGGAATCTGGTTCGGCGTGCTGGCGGATCAGATGTCACGGTTTATCTTTGCAACGATCCGATTCAAACAGGGAAAATGGGTGAAAATTAAGATTTAATCGAATCAAGCAGCGAAGCGGATTGCGAATATCCGCTTGACGTAACGATTCAGAGCCATGCGAAATGGTACTCTGAATCATTACCAATATAAAACTAAAACAGGAGGAAGCAAAACGATGTACAAATTTGACAGAGAAGCCTATGACAGGCGGATGGAGTGGTACCGCGACGCCCGTTTCGGCATGTTTATCCACTGGGGACTTTATGCCATCCCGGCACGCGGAGAATGGGTGCGGAGTACCGAGCAGATTCCAAAAGAAGATTACATGAAATATTTTGAGGAGTTCAATCCTGTTGATTTCGAGCCGCGGAAATGGGCCAAGGCGGCGAAAGAGGCCGGTATGAAATACGTGGTTCTGACTGCCAAGCATCACGATGGATTCTGCCTCTTCGACAGCCAGTATACCGATTTCAAATCCACCAACACGAAATGCGGCCGCGACCTCGTTGCAGAGTACGTTGATGCCGTCCGCGCAGAAGGACTGAAGGTCGGTTTGTATTTCTCCCTGCTCGACTGGTTCCACGACGATTTTCCGCACTATGGCGACCGGAATCACCCGATGCGGAACAACCCGGCATATAAAAACGATGACCGCGATTTCGACCGCTACCTGACCTACATGCACAATCAGGTACGCGAGATCTGCACAAACTACGGAAAGCTCGATGTGCTGTGGTTTGACTTTTCCTACGATACGCTGCGCGGCGAAGCATGGAAAGCGACGGAGCTGATCAATATGGTGCGGAAGCTCCAGCCGGATGTCATCATCGACAACCGTCTCGAGGTGAGCGGAGAGGGCTACGGTTCTCTGGCGGCCGGAAATCCGACCTCGTACCACGGCGACTTTGTGAGCCCGGAGCAGATGATTCCGCCGAACGGCATCCAGGATGTGAATGGAAACGATATCGCCTGGGAATCCTGCGTCACGATGAACAATCACTGGGGTTATTGTGCCAACGACCACTTCTTCAAACCGGCACCGATGCTGATCAAAAAGCTGGTCGAGTGCGTATCGAAGGGTGGAAACCTGCTTTTGAACGTCGGCCCGGACGCCAGGGGAAATATCCCGGAGGAGTCGATCGAACGGCTGGCTGAGATTGGAAAGTGGATGAAGAAAAACGGAGAGAGCATTTACGGCTGCGGAAAAGCCGGTATTGAGAAACCGGACTTTGGCCGTGTGACGCGCCACGGAAACCATCTGTATTTTCATGTCTATGAAAATACCGTTGGGCCGCTGCCGCTGCCCGGCGTGAAAAAAGAAGAAATTCAGGCGATCCGCTACGTCGCAACCGGCGCGGAAATCCCGGTTTCCACAAGCTGGGTACACAGCGATTATCCGACCATGGCATTCGCCGATCTCGGCGAAGACCCGGTATTGCCGGATGGAGTCGATACAGTCATCGATGTGATTCTGAAAAAGTAGAGGGTAAAGCATCAGCCACAGTTTTCCGAAAGGGTTTCTGTGGCTGATTTTTTGCGTGGCAGGAAAGTTCGCTGAAGTTTCCTGTCGCGTAAAATCGAATTTGATCCTGGAGCGTATCTGAAAAAGCATTTCCGCAAGCTGCAAGCCCCACTTTGCGGTATATTTTGCCCTCATTCGGTTGCCGTAGCGGTCTTAAGCCGCCTTCATTCGGACAAAATCTCCCACAAACTGGGACTCGCAGCTTGCGAAAACCGTTTTTTAGACACGCTCTAAAAGTCTTACAAGTTCTTACAAAATTCTGTATTTTTCGCTCCGACGATTGACAGTTCTGACAGAAAAATGCATACT
>ENA-ORKV01002636-ORKV01002636.1-human-gut-metagenome-genome-assembly--contig:-NODE-2636-length-10413-cov-1.979876_pt1 | contig 10413 bp, 5 predicted proteins | sample MGYA00243058_ERZ508805 | MGnify/ENA primary metagenome ERZ508805 (study PRJEB26277, sample SAMN04329770) | human gut metagenome | biome: human-associated habitat | host: Homo sapiens | place: USA... | reverse complement strand
AGAGCTGTCTATTTTAAATGAGGATTTTAGTGGACGCCAGGCTGCTTATATAACGGAAAATGATGCGGCGCCAGCTCTGCTGGAAAATCTGGCGCTCAGACATGGCTTTATCAGTTATGAGCTGCTGAGAGGACAATACCATATCCATAATGCATTCAAAGTCTATCTGCAGCGTCTGGGAGCAGAACTGCCGGATACAGAACGGCGTCGTTTGTGCCGGCGCAGTGGTCAGTGGTATGAGCTGCAGAACGATTTTCTGACAGCCTTTTGCTACTATCATACAGCCGGCGATTATGACAAGATGCTGACCGTTTTTGAAAAAGACCGCGGCTGCAGCTTTGAGAACAATTATAAAAATAAAATTATGGCTTATTTTGGCGAAGCGCCTGAAACGATCAGGCAAAAGCATATCAAAGCGGGATTGATTTATGCGCTGTGGCTGTTTTTGAGCGGGGAAAACGAACGGCTGCAGCAGGAAATCAGGAAGCTGCGGAAATATATTGGGCAGCTGGAGGACAGACAGGAACGGGAACAGTGTCTGGGCGAGCTGGAGTTTTTGCTGGGTGAGACCCAGTATAATGATGTGGAAGCCATGGCGGCTTATTTTAAAAAGTCGCTGCAGCTGCTGCGGCAGCCGGTACGCTTTTTCTCGCCGCAGACTATCTGGGGCGGCGGTGCCAATTCGATTTTGTTTATGTTTTACCGTCAGGCCGGTACGCTGCAGAAAACCCTGGATGTTTTTCCGCAGGCTATGGCATATTATTACCGTCTGGTGCAGAATCACGGTGCCGGTTCTGAATATGTACTGGCATCGGAAGCGTATTTTCAGCGCGGTTATTGGGAAAAAGCGTTTATTTTGGCAACGGAAGCACTGAATGTTTCACGGCGCAACGAACAGGTCGGCGTAGAGCTGTGTGCTGAATTTATTGCTCTGCGTATCAGTATAGCTTTGGGTAATAAAAAACGTGTCCGTGAGATCAGCAGACGGCTGGATGCTCTGCAGCCGGCAGTGCAGGAGCATTTATACCGCAAAACTATCGAAGCCAGCCGCGCCTGGATCGATCTGCAGCTGGGGGACAAGGGCAAACTGCTCGTTAGCTGGCTGCAGAAGGGCGATTTTCAGAAATCGGGTCTGCTTTATTCAGCCTGGGGCTGTTTATATATCGTTTATGGACGCTATTTACTGCTGCAGAAGGACTATCTGCCGCTTTTGGGGCAGCTGCGTGAATTTGAAGCGGCGGCGCGGAGTTTTAATAATTTTTTACTGAGTATTTATGCTGCGGTCTACAGTGCTGCGGCACAGGACGGTCTGCAGCATGAAAACGAAGCTTTGAGCGAATTGAACCGGGCACTGGTGCTGGCGGCTGCAGACGGGATCGTGATGCCTTTTGTGGAAAATTTTGACGTGCTGGAACCGCTGCTCAAAAAAGCAGCACAGCAAAACAGCGGTGAACCGGAGCTGCTGGCAAAGATATTGGAGCTGGGTGCAGTATATCAGGAAAATTTAAAAAATATCAAGCACAAAGCTTCGTATATCATGGGCGGCAAAACTTTGACTGCCAGGGAAGCCGAGATCGCAAACTTTGTTGTGCAGGGCAGGACTAATGCGGAAATTGCCGCGGAAATGTTTATTGCCGAGATAACAGTGAAAAAGGCTTTGCAGGGGATCTACCGCAAATTAGGCGTCGATACGCGTCTGGAGCTGGTAATGGCCCTGAATGCCGATATGTAAAAATTTAGCTGATGTATTTTGAAAAATTAAAAACAGTTATTGCTATAGTAAAACACCACCCAATTTATTGGGTGGTGTTTTACTTTTTAGGGGTAAATATATAGCTGACAAAGCAGTTGTTTAAAATGCTGCAAATATTGACGTGACAAAAAATATCGATTATCTTTTAATCACAAAAAGATAATAAATATAAATACAAATAAATATTAAGAATTGAAAAAGTGGTAGACTGAAATATTCCTGATACTTTATAAAAGGACGTTTTAGTCAGGATAAATTTTAAGTGAACAGAGGCAAAATCTGTAGTATAGCGATCCCTGCCGTTACAAAATGTGTCGTGGGCAGCCATCACTAGCAGATTTTCCCAGTTAATGAGGGGTGGTTTTATAAGCAAGGAGGAAATAAAATGAAAAGAATGAAGGTGACAGGCAAAGAACTGGCTCTTTTATGCGGGATGGCGGCGTTGGGGACGCTGACCTTCCCGCTGGGGGCCGCAGCAAGAACAGTAGACAGTGTTACTGCCACTGCTGGCAGTACGGCAGAAATCGTTTACAGTGGTGAGACACTGACGGTGACAAACGGCGTAGAGTCCATTGGTAATAACGCCACCGGTATCCGCGCCGTCGATGATACTGAGGTTGCTATCGGCAAGGATATCTATGTGCATGGTGCCAACAGCCAGTATAACAATTCTTATGGCGTTTACGGTGATAGCGGCGTCCAGGTCAGGGTTGGGACAGATATCGTTGTCGAATCAGATGCCGGTGCCGAACGGGTACGCGGAATTTACATCGATGGCGGTTATGGCAGCATTTCGTCAACGCCCGATATCCAGGTAGGCGGCAATATTTCTGCCAGCGGTATCAATACGATCGGGATCTATGTCAGCGGCAAAAATGCCAACATCAAAGTAGACGGCAATGTGACCGCTTCTAACCGCAATGCTACCGGCATCACCACCGGCGGGACCAGTAAAATCTATGTAGGCGGCGATGTGATTTCGTCCTATGATAATAATGGCACACTGTCTTATGGTATTTCCGTTGGAGCCGGTAACGATTCCTATGTAGAGGTGGCAGGCAATATAGTCGCTTCCGGCAAACTGACCTCCGGAGTCAGGATGGGTGGCAGCGGTACAAATAAACAGATCAAAGTGGGCAAGTCGGTCGTTGCCGGTGGTGAATCGTCCAAGGGCATCGACACGAACGGTGACGGTGTGAGCGCTTATGTGGCAGGCGATGTTACAGCGAACGGTAAAAGCTCGCTGGGCATTATCGTGCAAAACGATGCGCAGGTAACAGTAGATGGTAATCTGAAGGCCAGCGGCGAAGGTGCTAAAGGCGTAGAACTGCGTGACGGCAGTTCGGTAACTGTTGGTAAAAATATCGAAGTCAGCGGCACTGAAGCTATTGGCATCAATGTTGACCGTTGGAACGTGAGCGGCAGCGGCATTGAAATAAATGTGGGCGGCAGCTTTATCGTCAGCGGTGACGACAGCTATGGAATTTATACGGGTACTACGAAGAATACTGCCTTAAAGATGAAAATTACTGATGATCTGGTAGTTTCAAGTACTAACAGCAGTACCCAGTCCGTGGGTATCTTTTCGGCTTATATGCCACTGGAAGCCGTTATCGGCGGCAAGGTGGCTGTTTCGGGGACGGGCGTTTATGGTATTTATGGTGATGCCGGCTCGGATATCGGCGTTGCAGGTAACGTAGAAGTTGCAGGTGCGGGGTCGCTGGGTATTCAGGTGCTTGGCGGTTCGAAAGTGCAGGCAGGCGGCATTGTGACCGGCAGTGCTGCAGCTGACAGCATTGGCGTGGATGCAAGTAACAGCAGTGTGACCATCGTTGGTGCTTCTTCTATTGAAGGTGCCGGCAGCACAGGGGTCCTGCTGCGTAAAAACGATGCTGCTTTGACCATGAGCGGGCTGATGACAGTGAATGGCGCCAACGCTATCGGTATCGATATCAAAACCAGCGATACAAACGCCGTTTTAGATGGTCCCGGAAGCGTACAGGTCAGCGGCACTGATGCTGTAGGCATCAAGCTGGGAAGCGGTACGGAAACTACTATTGACAGTTGGAACCTGAACGTGGCGGACAGCAGTGCCGGAGCAGGCATTGAACTGGGTAATAACAGCAAGCTGGAATTGAAAAATGTTGCTTCGCAGGCAGCGGCTGATGGAGTGCTGCTGCGAGCTGCAGGTACGGCTACTGTGAATGTCGATGGCAGCAGTCATCTGGTCGGCGACGTACTGCATGACGGGACAGTAAGCGGTACTTTGGCACTGGCATTTGCTGAAGGCAGCAGTCTGACCGGCAAAGTCAATGAGCAGGGCGCAGGCGTTATAAATCTGGAGATGGATAACGCAGTTTGGAAGCTGAGTGGCGACAGTAGCCTGCAACAGCTGACATTAAATAACGGAGCGGCTGTGCATTTGACACACAGCGACGGTTACCATACCCTGACGGCACAGGAACTGCAAGGAAGCGGCGGTTTGTTTAAGCTGGATGTGGATGTACGCAGTCTGGAAAGCGATAAACTGGCCATTACTGATGCCAGCAGCGGCAGCCATGTATTGGATATTTACCAGAAGGATGCTTATGAGCCGTCCGCTGGCAGTACAGAAGGGCATGGACTGGTATTGGGCAGTGTTACCGGCACGGCTGATTTTACGGCTAAAGACCGCGAGGGCAGCCTGTTTTACAAGCATTATGAGTTGGGCAGCAAAGCCAGCGAAACAGCGGGCTACGACACTGACTGGTATTTAGATAAGATCATCAGCGTTGATCCCGGCGATAAAACAACGACGACTGTAAAAACTATTATGGGTGCTGCAGCGCTTAACTACCATACCTGGCGTACTGACAACGATCAGCTGCTGCAGCGGCTGGGCGACCTGCGCCAGAGCGGTGATGGTGAGAACGGAGTCTGGCTGCGCCTCAAAGGCACTAAGATCAGCCGGGACGGCAGATTCAGCTTCGAGAATAAATATACTACCTATGAGCTGGGCTACGACAAGGTGTTGCGGCAAACTGATGATTATACCCGCTATGGCGGCGTGGCCTTCAGCTATGGCGACGGCAGCAGCAGTTATGCTGGTGGCAGTGGCTCTAACCATAATAAAGCCATTGGATTATATGGTACGCAAATCAACAAAAAGGGACATTATTTGGACTTGGTGCTCAAATACTCCGATATGGATAATGATTTTAGCGTTCTGGATACAGAAGGGAAAAAAATCAGCGGCGATTACGATAACAAGGGACTTGCTTTCAGCGCCGAATATGGGCGGAAAAACGCTTTGCAGCGCGGCTGGTATATCGAGCCGCAGGCGCAGCTGACGCTGGGCTATCTGGATGGCGGCAGTTATTTTACCAGTAACAGGGTCAAGGTAGAGCAAAGCCATATCAAAAGCGTGCTGGGGCGGGTAGGCTTCCAGCTGGGCAGGGATATCGATGCAAAAACCAATATCTATATCAAAGCTGATCTGCTGCACGAATTCGGCGGCGGTTACGATGTGAAGATGACGGCGGCCAATGGCGACGGTCTGTACCAGTCAGCCGATTTTGACGATACATGGGTTGAATACGGTATCGGCGCTGCGATCAGGACTGGTCACAACAACCACCTCTATTTTGATGTGGAACGTACCGCCGGCAGCGACTTTAAAAAAGACTGGCAGTGGAATATCGGCGCCCGTTGGGAATTCTAACTAAATATTCGCAGTCAAAAAATACTCCGCTGCGGCGGAGTATTTTTTATGAAAGAAGAACCTGTTTTGTGATAAAATGCTGTTATAACAATAATGATCGGGGTAAAGGTTATGATTTTGGTATCGGCGGCGATTATTCGTAATACAGCAGGAGAAATACTGATTTGCCAGCGCGGTGCAGGTGGCAGCTGCGCCTTTTTATGGGAGTTTCCGGGCGGTAAGCAGGAAGCGGGTGAAAAAGCTGCAGACTGCTTAGTACGTGAATGCCGGGAAGAGCTGGGGATAGAGATAGATATTGTGGCTCTGCTTGAGCAAACCAGTTACACCTATCCGGATAATAAAATAGGGCTTTCTTTTTTTGCCGCCAAAATAACCGGCGGTGTGCCGCAAAAAAGCGTACATCAGAAAATTTTATGGGTGCGGCCGGCAGAACTGCTGCAGTATCAGTTTTGTCCTGCCGATACAGAAATAGTCAGCAGGCTGGCACAAGGAGAATAAAGTAAAAGCACTGGATTTATTTTCAGTGCTTATTTATTTTCTTGGCTGCGGCGAATAAAATAGCAGGAAAAAGTGAATCAGAAGCGAATAATATTAAAGTTACGATAAAATAAAAAGATGCGGCACAGGCAGTGCCGAATAGACGGAGGAACCAATGACAGAGACCTTAGCAGGCCTTAATCCAGAACAGGCCGAAGCAGTACAGACAACCAACGGACCCATGCTGATTATGGCAGGTGCCGGCAGCGGCAAGACCAAGGTGCTTACTTGCCGGATCGCACATTTGCTGCAGCAGGGCGTACGTCCTTACCGTATTTTAGCAATTACGTTTACGAATAAAGCGGCCGCCGAAATGCGCGAGCGCGTCGATAAAATGGCGGGAGCTGCGGCTAAAGATGTCTGGCTGTTTACCTTCCATGCTTTCTGTGCCCGTTTTTTGCGGATGGAAATAACTAAATTAGGCGGTTATGGCAGTAATTTTGCTATCTATGACAGCAGCGACAGCCAGAACCTGATTAAACAGATTTTAAAAGAACTGAATCTGGATGAAAAGCGTTTTCAGCCGGCCGGTATTGCGTCGCGCATTTCCAATGCCAAAAACCAGCTGCAGAGCGTTAGTGATTTCAGTAAAGCTGCTTCGGATTTTTACAATCAGAAAGTTGCGGAGATCTATGAACGTTATCAGAATAAACTGCTGGTCAATAACGCGGTGGATTTTGACGATCTGCTAGTACTGTCGATACGGCTGCTGCAGGAAAGCGAAGAAGTGCGCGCCAAGTATCAGGAGCGATTTGATTATCTGCTGGTAGACGAATATCAGGATACCAACCATGCCCAATATCTTTTAACCAAGCTTCTGGCTGCCAGACATCGTAATATCTGTGTCGTGGGCGATGCCGACCAGAGCATTTACGGCTGGCGCGGTGCTGATATCCAGAACATTCTGGATTTTGAAAAGGATTATCCCGAAGCCAAAATCATCAAGCTGGAACAGAACTACCGTTCGACCGGAAATATTTTAAAAGCGGCAAATCAGGTTATCCGGAATAATACAACCAGAAAAGATAAGGCATTGTGGACGGATAAGGGGGACGGAGAGAAGATTATCCTGAAGGAGTATGCCAATGCCTATGAGGATGCCGAAGGAATTGCCTCGGACATTGCAAAAAATATCGAGATGGGAAAATACACTTACAGTCAGTGTGCCTGTCTGTACCGTACCAATGCGCAGTCCAGGGCATTGGAAGAAAAACTGATTTCATGGAACATCCCATATAAACTCTTTGGCGGTGTAAATTTCTACCAGAGAAAAGAAGTAAAGGATATTCTGGCTTATTTAAAAACAGTCGATAATGCGAGAGATGATGTAGCGGTAAAAAGAATTATCAATATTCCCAAAAGAGGAATCGGACAGACCACACTGGATAAAGTCCAGGCATTTGCCAATGCAAATAATATCAGCTTTTTTGATGCATTAAAACGTGCGGAAGAAATAGATATTGCGGCAAGAACTGCCAATAAAATCCGTGATTTTGTAAATTCTATCCGTGTTTACCGGAGCAAGCTGGGCGAATTTCCGCTGACAGAAATCTTTGAGGATATTATAGAAGGCACTGGTTATGTGGCAGAACTGCAGGCGGAAAATACGGATGAAGCACAGGGAAGAATAGAAAATATCGATGAATTATTAAATAAACTGACCGATTATCAGAATGTGTCAAAAGAGCCGACCTTATCCGGATTCTTAGAGGAAGTGGCACTGGTTGCGGATATTGATTCTTATGAGGGAAATACGGATTATGTTGTGCTTATGACAATACACAGTGCAAAAGGCCTGGAATTTCCAAAGGTATATCTGTGTGGCATGGAAGATGGACTGTTCCCGGGATATATGTCCATTACCTCGGACGATCCGACCGATCTGGAGGAAGAGAGAAGGCTCTGTTATGTAGCCATTACAAGAGCCATGGAGAGCCTGACCATCACATATGCACGTTCCAGAATGGTGCGCGGCGAAATCCAGTACAATAAGATTTCACGGTTTATCAAAGAAATTCCGCCATTGATTCTGGATAACGGAAGAACAAAGAGCCAGGAAAAACATAGCGGCAGTGAAAAAGAAGAATTCTATTCTGCATTTTCCGGAAGTGTGACAGAACCTGCAGAAACAGGAAAGCAGAAGCGGAGCTACGGCATGGGAACCTCTGCTGCAAGGGCAGCATTTTCAAGAAATTCCTATGCTGGAACACTGGGCGGATTCGGAAAAAAAGCGATGTCTGCAAGTGATTTGATGAATTCCGGTCTGGTACAGAAAGGATTCGGACAGGCAGCTGCTGAAACCGCCGCAGGACAAGGTGCATACGGACTGGACTATGAAGAAGGAGATACGGTCAGACATATCAAATTCGGACAGGGAACGGTCGTATCCATTGTTGATGCCGGCAGGGATTATGAGGTAACGGTACAGTTTGAAACTTATGGAGTAAAAAAACTCTTTGCACAGTTTGCAAAATTAAAAAAAGTGTAGTAATTTCCTGAAATTATGGTATACTATACAAAAGGATAATCTGAAACGGAGGTATTATATGAATAAGATGGAAGAAATCATTGCAGCATCCAAATTAGGAGAAATGCTGCAGAAGAAGCAGCAGGAAGAAAAGAAGAAAAATACAATTGTATGTGTACTTGCTGCATTAGGAACGGTACTTGCAGTTGGTCTTTCTGTATATTTCATTTATAAGAAGATGACAGAGAAAACATATGACGATATTGTAAGATGTGACAGCTAATTTGCAATTATAAACAATAGTTAATTGCGAAACTCATAACTTATCTTTATTGTATATGCATTTACAAAAATTTAAGTGTTTCGCAATTACCTATTATAAACAAAGCGAAAGAGAGGAATGTGCAGTTGAAAAAAGGACAGCTTTACGAAGGAACGATAGAAACAATAGAATTTCCAAACAAGGGAATCCTGACCTATAAAGAAGAGGACAGGGAATATAAAGTTGTGATAAAGGGAACTCTGCCGGGACAGAAGGTAAGATTCCAGTTATCCAAAAAGCACAGCGGAAAGTGCGAGGGCAGACTGGTGGAAGTTCTCGAACCGTCCGAGCTGGAAGATAGAGAACCGCTCTGTCCGCACTATGCGGTCTGCGGCGGATGCAGCTATCAGAATATGAATTATGAAACCCAGCTGAAATTAAAAGGTGATATGGTGAAACATATCATTGACCAGGTATGTTCTGATTATGAATATGAGGGAATTCTGGGAAGTCCGATGGAAGTGGGTTACCGCAATAAGATGGAGTTTTCCTTTGGAGATGAATACAAGGACGGACCGCTTGCACTTGGTCTGCATAAAAAAGGAAGTTTTTATGATATTGTGACCGTGGATGAATGTCAGATCGTGCAGTCCGATTACAATATGATATTGCGCATTGTCCTTGATTTCTTTAAAGACCGTGATATTCCATATTATCATAAAATGCGTCATAGCGGATATCTGCGTCATCTCGTTGTGCGCAGGGCAATTAAAACCGGAGAAATCCTGATTCATCTGGTAACGACATCGACCTATGCGGAATGTGGCGAAAGTAAGAAAATCAGCGAGGAAGAACTACTCGGACAGCTGAAGGAAAAACTGCTGGCAGCGGACTACTTCGGCAGTGTCGCAGGAATCCTTCACACTTATAACGATAGCCTTGCCGATGTCGTACAGAGCGATAGAACTGATGTTCTCTATGGCAGGGACTATATTACCGAAAAAATCCTCGGACTGGAATTTAAAATCTCAGCATTTTCTTTCTTCCAGACAAATTCGCTCGGAGCAGAAGTTCTGTACAGCAAGGCGAGAGAATATGTCGGGGAAACAAAGGACAAAGTAGTCTTCGACCTGTACAGCGGAACGGGAACGATTGCCCAGATGCTGGCAGCCGTTGCCAAAAAAGTAATTGGTGTGGAAATCGTAGAAGAGGCAGTCGAGGCGGCAAAGCAGAACGCAGCCCTCAACGGACTGGAAAACTGTGAGTTCATCGCAGGCGATGTCCTTAAAGTCATCGATGAAATCGAAGAAAAGCCGGACCTCATCGTCCTTGATCCGCCGCGCGACGGTATTCACCCGAAAGCACTGGAAAAAATCATAGACTTCGGTGTCGATAAACTCGTCTACATCTCCTGTAAACCGACCAGCCTCGCACGCGACCTTGTCATTCTGCAGGAACGAGGATATAAAGTAGACAGGGTATGCGCCATAGATCAGTTTCCAATGACCGTTCATGTGGAGACTGTGGTAGGACTACACAGAAAGGATATGTAGAAATCCTTGAATTTACGCACTTTGTAGAGTTTTTCAGCTTCAACAGGATTGCTGAAAATCACAAGGAAAAAGAGCTTGTGAGGAAGGTGACTGTTGTTGTAGCGTTAGACCTCGGTTGTGGGAACACAAAGAATTCTGAAT
>ENA-ORKV01002633-ORKV01002633.1-human-gut-metagenome-genome-assembly--contig:-NODE-2633-length-10423-cov-2.841871_pt1 | contig 10423 bp, 5 predicted proteins | sample MGYA00243058_ERZ508805 | MGnify/ENA primary metagenome ERZ508805 (study PRJEB26277, sample SAMN04329770) | human gut metagenome | biome: human-associated habitat | host: Homo sapiens | place: USA... | reverse complement strand
ATTTCTATTATTATCAGGATATTCTACCTTTATTTCCGGACATTTTCTATCAATATAAATCGTTGATGTCCATGTCGTTTTATTACCTGCTTTGTCCTTACAAGCAACTTCTATCTCATAAACATGTTCTTCCTTGTCCACTGATTTTAACTCTAATGAATTAGTCCATATATCATTATTATTATTCCATGGATCTTTCCATGTTACTCCAGTTTCCTTCACTCCATCTTTCTTTACAGACAGAGTAACATCATCAAAGTTTTTCTCTTTAATAGAAAAATTTAATGTTACATCATCAGACTTATATAATGTTGCTTCTGTAGCTACTTCTACTTTATCTAAATCTTGTTCTACTGTAATAACTGGTAATGTATTATCCCATGCCAGTCCCAGTCCATCATAATAGCTTACATTTCCTGCATCATCTTCAAGTTTGTAATAAATATAATAAGTATTATCTTTCCTCTCTTTATCCAAAGTAACATTGTAATTGCCATTACTATCTACAAATTCAGGTGTTATCGGCATCCAATTTAATTTTTCCCAATCATTATTACTTTTGCTTTCAATCAGAGTATTCTCTAATGCATATGATACAGTTACTTTTAATAAGTTATCCTGTACTCCCGTTAAACTAAAAGTTGCATTTCTATTATCTGATATAGTACCATTATTTAATATAGTAGCATACTGAAGTTCTGCCTTAAGTGCCTTAGTAGCGAAAAATTTTATAGATGATGTTTGGGCATTAACGTCCGTTGCCTGAAAATAACTTAAGTCCATTTGGTCTGCTGTTGGTTTTGTATTATCGATTACAAATTCCTTAATACTAACTGATGATTCAGATACATTTCCCGCCAAATCCTTATACTGGAAGTTGTCCATTTTATAATACGCATCGCCAGTAAATTCTATTTTATAAACTTTTTTATCAGGATCTTTTGTGTCTGTAATAGTATAATATTGTTTACTGTCAGCATCAGTTGTTATGAACTTAAAATCTTCTCCTTTGATTTTAACCTGTATAGCCTTTTTTAATTGCTCACAGAAGTCTTCTTCATTAAATGAATTGTCCTCGGTTACTGTAATTAAAACGGTACGTTTTGCATAATGGTAAGAATCACCAGGCTTTTTATATTCGTTATCACCAGATTCCTCACTATCTTTTATTTCTAACACCGGCTTTATTTTATCCAATACAATCTTTCTGTCGCTTGATGACGAATTTCCTACCTTATCCGTAATTTCTACATGAATTGAAATTATTTTTTGTGTTTCATTTTCTGCTAACGCAAATGTTTCTGTCCACTTAAAGTCTGAATCCAGAGTTTTACCCGTTTTCTTTCCATCTACACTTACCTCAATTGAAACTTTATCCTTATTTGATTCTTCTACTGACAGTTTTGCTTCAACAGACTCATTTGCATATACCGTATCAGCTTTCTTCAAGGGATCATCGAAGTTAATTATGGGATTCTTTGTATCAACTGTAATCTTTTCTGTTTTTTGATAAATTTTGTCATCTTTAGTCAGATAGAAAATGCATGTATATGTGGCTTCTGTGCCCCCCGGTACTGATATCTCCTTTTTGTTTTCATCATAAACTATATTATCTGCATCCGAAGATTTTTCAGCCGCAAAGGAAATACTTTTATATGTATAGCCAGCCGGTATCGTTACCTTTGGCTGATAACCATCATTATTAGAATATACTTCTGTATTTTTAACGTTGGATATTAATTTGTCAGTTATTTCACCATATTTAACATTTAATGTTAATGATGTATTATCAGGTATCTCATATATATCACTTGTAAGAGTATATTCTACTGTTATTTTGCCAGTATATTCTTCCGGTATTTTCAGTTCCGTTCCTTTTAAAGATATTTTCTCAGAATCTGGTGTTTTTTCTAATTTTATCTGCTTAATGCTATAACCAGCTTTTAAATAGCTTTCTAGCTTAATGCTCTGTTCATTTGTTGATGTAATAATATTATCTGATGATATATCATTATTAAAAACATTCCCACTATTTGCCTTTCCTGCTGTAAATGACTTTGTAATTTCGGCCGCTTTTGAATAAGGCGTTTCCTTATAACTTACAGTTATCTGATAAGTTCCAACATAATTTAATAAATAACCCCCATCTTCTGATGTAATGTCTTTCCAGTTTTCTGCTTCCGATTCCTTATATTGCAAAATAATCGTTGGGGTTAAGTTCTGTATTTCATTACTCTGCAGTTCATCATCTGTAAAAGTGTCTTTCGCAATAGCTGCTGATATCTTTATCTTATCTCCATATTTAAACTCTGATTTATTAACAGAAGATTCCTTATCTGTAATACTTATATCAACATTTCCATTGTCAGCATTTAACTCAACTTTCTTCTCTGCCTTAGCATTATCATTAATCATATAACTGCGGTTACCAGGAGTATCTTTCGCTGAAGTTATAGACTTTTTATCCAAAGTTCTGTCGAATATGATATATTCTTTTTCTTTATAAGAAGTGTTTTTCGTAACCTGAACTGTAACTTTATATGCAGCATCTTCATCCTGAACCGTACCCAGCTTTATGCTCCCAACTAATGATTGTTCCTGACTGGTATTTATTACGTCATACTCATCATTTTCATTTTTTTTCTTAATTGTGACTGTGCCTTTCACAGTTTCGTTTTCTTCTAAGTCTGACTCTCCGATACCAAAATCAGCATACAGATCTATCGCTTTTGCCTCTAATTTTTCCGGTGTATTTTCACTTCCCACCGTATATCCGGTATCATCCGTAAGGTTTGCTGTGACTAACTTTGTTTTAATATCATCACCTTCAAATTTTACCGCATAACCTTTTATATCGTCATTCTTTGTAACAGTTTTCTCAAATACCGTATTCGTTCTATCTATAGCAGATCCTACATTTATCGTTTCTGTATACAATACATCATCTGTAAGAATTACATTGTTTTCTCCGTTTTTAATTACAGGGACTACAGTATATGTAACACTTACCGGATCATTTGAAACATTCTGTGTTACCCAGCCTTTGACAGCTACAGTATCTGTGTTATTGGCATTAACAGTTATATCCGCCTCGCCCACAGTTGTATCCAGTGTTTTGCTTGCCAGCAGTACCGGTGTCTGATCGGTAGTCTTCTGATTCTGCAATGTGTAAACATAACTGTCATCCGGGCTTATGTTCATAAGTGTGACTGTATACTTATTATCTGCATCACTGCTTTTTTCTATTTTAGCTGTTATGCTGTCGTCACTCTGTGTCTCCGTATTATCCTTAACTGAATCCGGATATGTTGCTGACACTTTCTTTTCCAATCCGTTTTCAGTTGTTATCTGATACAGGGTAAAGATTATATGCTCACTTTCATCATTTAATAACTGCACATCTTCCGGTGTTGTATTTTCTTCCCCTGTGGAATCATTTTTCTCCTCGCTCTCATTGGTTGCGGAATTTTCATCGTTTCCGCCTAATGTAAAATTAAGTTTGATTGTTTTTCTGTCAGCTTCCTGACTCTCCCCGGTACTATCTTCCGCATATGCACGCACTACCGATATAAAACTATCCGGTATGCAGGTGGTAAACATCACCCATACAAGCACCAGTGAAATAATCCGTTTTAGCTTCTTACTTATTTCCATTTCGTCTGTTTCCTTTCTTTTTATTTTTTCTGCCCGCTTACAACGCGATTTCAGCAGTATGAATAAAAGTAATATTCTCTATTTCCTTTACAAATCCTTCTGCCTGTGCTGTTGTATCTGCTCCGGTCAGTGGAGCGGTTTCGTTTCCAAATACTTCCTGTCTCTGGCTCTCATCAAGCAGTGTTGTTTCTCCGCTGTACTGCGGACTGCTCTGACGATATGCCATGTGTGGTGCTTCCATCTGCGGACTGCTCTGATTCATCTGTGGCTGAAGAAGTGTTGTTTCTCCTGCCTGTGTATTATCAGACAACAGCGTAGTTTCTCCGCTTCCATCCTGTAATACCGTGGTTTCTGCACTTCCTGCCAGGGTATCTGTCTGTATTTTCTCTGTCACTACCGTATTGGCAGGATTCTCGTCCAGGATTCTTCCTGATTCCGATATTTTATCCGTTGCCGGCATACCCATACGATCCGTTTCCGCACCTGCGGTATCATGGGATAATTTTCCTGCCTCCCGCTGATCGTTAATACTCTTAATCGCCTTTCTTTCTGTACGTCCGGTCAAATCGTTAAATGCCTTTGGAATCCTCAGCACGAAGAACAGCAGTATGGTAACCAGAAGTAATACTATGGTTGCTGCCAATGCAATATAATACATCAGCATATAATTGCTATATGTCATTCTCTTTTCCTCCCGCTTCTGCTTTCTTCTCATCGCTGCTCCGGATTGCCTCCACTCTCTTCATAGCCTTTTTCATGCTGTTTTCAAACGACTCATCCTGATAATCTGCTTCCGTACAGATCAAATCCTGTAATTCTCCCTTTACAGAGTCATATGCATCCGTCAGTTCTGCTTCCGCAGAATCACTGATTTTCTGTAAAAGATTCTGCATTTCATCTTTGTCTACTTCTATGAAATATGCCGCCTGATTGGTAATGGTATTTACAATCTCTTTCCATACCAGCCGCTTTGTATCCTCATCCTTACTGTCATTAATCTTTTCTACCAGTGATACAAGGCTTGGCCACATATTAGTATATTCTTTCGTAACATCCGTTGTTCTGGACTGGCCTTCATACTTGCTGATATTCTGCCTGCACTGACCAATCTCTACAAAGATGGCTGCTGTATCGGAATATCCGGTCGCATTCTGGAACCATTCCACAGCATTCTTATAACGGTCACTTTCTACCTGGTAATCATACCAGTATGCCATTCCTATCTCATAGCACACCCTTGCATATCCATCCGGATTCCTCGTCTGTAACTCCTGCAGAGGCTTCTGTGTACTGGAATAGCCCTTATTACTTTTACTGTCGATTCCCGCCTTTAACTGTGTAATCTGCGAAGATTCTTCCCTTGTAAAACTTCCGGTTTCCTCGTCTTTATCCGAATCCAGATACATCTCCACAAGATTCAGATATGCTTCTGTTCTGGTAGCATCGGTCTGAATCGCCTCTATATATAATTCCTGCTTCTGATCCTGCGTCAATGTCGCATCATCGGCCTGCTGAATCAGATAATCGTAGTTTTCACTTAATACCTTCTTTGCTCCCTGCGAAGCCGCCACTGTCGTAATCGCCGAGGCAATGGTCAGTACTGCGGATAATCCGAATACAACCATTTTTCTCTTCTGTTTTTTACGGTAAATATCATCTATCTCCGTATAATGCTCCAGTGCATACAGAAGTTCCGCACACGACTGGTAACGATTCGCCGGTTCTTTCTGCGTACATTTCAATATGATTTTTTCCAGACCACTTGATAATGCCGGATTAATCTGCTTAATCGGACGAATCTCATACGGCGGTGCAGATGGATCCATTCCCGTTACCAGATGGTACATGGTAGCTCCCAGACAGTAAATATCCGTTCTTGCGTCGGTCTTTCCGCCGAACTGCTCCGGTGCGGCATATCCAATCGTACCAAAACTAATGGTATCCTTGACATTAAACTCTTTAAATTCTTTCGCCGTACCAAAGTCAATCAATGCGATATGTCCATCCGGTCGAAGCATTACATTGGCTGGTTTCATATCACGATAGATAATCGGCGGATTCTGGGAATGAAGATATCCCAGTACATCACATAATTCCTTCGCCCACCGGATTACATTCTCCTGCGGCTGTGCACCATACTGCTCCAGTCTGTTTCTCAGGGATTTACCCTCGATATAATCCATAACGATAATGAAAGTATCTTCCATGTCTATAACATCTACGATACTCGGCAGGAATTTATGTTTCAGTCGTTTCAGCATTTCTGTTTCCACGATCAATCCCTGCTTAACCGCTTTGAAATCATTGACACCTTCCTTGCGGACCTCTTTGATTGCCCATGTCTTATTCGCCTTTTCGTTGATCGCCATGTATACAATACTCATTCCGCCGCGCCCTATTTCACTTAATATCTTATATTTTCCATCTACCAGCGAACCTATTTGCAGCATATCTTCACCTCCTGTTCCCTTCTACGCAGTTCTTACCACTGCTGCCGTAATATTATCAGTTTCATTTCTTCGCATATTCAGCTGAATCAGATACTGGATATTCGCCTGCATAACAGATTCTTCCGTCATTACTTCCGGTGCAAGCATCCGGTAAATCTCTTCCTGTGTGATTTCATGCCGGAACCCGTCAGAGCAGAACATATATACTGCATCTTTCCGTACATCTCCGCAGAACATATCCGGATATACCCTGTCCGATGCTCCCACGCACTGCAGCAATACATTCTTTCTCGGATCTGTCAGTGCCTGCTCCGGTGTCATACGTCCGGCTTCCACTTCCCTTGCCACAAAGGTCTGATCCTTTGTCAGCTGTGTCACCATCTGATTTCCCAGTTCATACGCTCTGGAGTCTCCTACATTCATCAGGTAATATTTCTTCTGTGTAAGCAGCATAACCACTGCCGTTGTTCCCAGCTTGATTCCCTGTGATTTTCCGTACCGCATAATCCGTTCATTTAACTCTGAGATCAGGTCGAACCACTGTTTCTGAAGCACATAAAAATATTCTTCACTCTCGTTATAATATGCCAGCTGCTCATCTGCCCATTTTTCAAATGTCTTTACTACGGTAGCGCTGGCTACCTCGCCTTTATCAAATCCCCCCATGCCGTCACACAGTACCGCAAGTACCATATTTCCCGCATGGGTTTCAAAATGTCTGACCATCAGGCTGTCCTGATTTGTTTTCTTTTTTATTCCTACGTCCGTAGCCGCCGCTATCTTAAATTCCATAAGCCGTTTCTCCCTTCTGTCCGTTCTTACCGGCCCTGACAGGAACTGTATACAGTCCTCTGCCACATTTAATACATTCTGAATTCAAATTCTTCATTTGCCAGTTTTACCATACTTCCATGTGTCAATGGTGTTTCCACATTGCTCGGTATCATCTGGCCATTTACATATGTATGATTTTTTGAATTTGTATCCACAATAAAGTAATCATTTCCCTTTACCACAATATTGGCATGACTGCGGCTGATTGCTGAATTATCCGCAATGAAATAATCTACATAATTATGCTCTTTTCCGATTTTAAATACCGGTCCTTCTATCGTAACCTTCTGACCTGTCTTTTTACGCACAAGATACGGCTTTACTTCCTGTGAAACACTTAATACAGAAGTTTCTCCTGTTACTGTATCGCCGCCTAATACCGTTGTTTCACCAAAATTCATATAGCGGTATACCGTTGTTGTCTGTGGTGGCTGCGGCGGTGTATACACTCCCTGATTTCCGGACTGATTCATTCCTCCAGTCGGTGAATTTCCCGGCTGTGGTGGATTATTTCCAGGCATCGGTGGAACTCCTCCCGGTATCGGCGGATTATTTCCCGGCATCGTCGGCTGTCCCGATGTTGGTGGTGGTATTATTCCTTCTCGCATCGGCGGCATTCCTCCCGGTCCTATTGGTGGTGCTCCAGGCACACGCCAATTCTGTGGCGGTGGAGCTACTCTGTCTTTTTTGACTTCCTTTTTACCCGGTTTCGGTGGCTTTTCTTTGCCTGGTTTTACTTTTTTTCCCGTCGGCGGCACTTCAGGCTGCACTATATTCATACCATCCACAGGTATCTGTCCTGATGGCATACCACCGCCTACTTGTCCATATTCCGGCGTTTTACTCTGATTCATACCCGAATTCCCTGCCGGAATGTTTTTCACTGGCGGAACACCCGGCTGATTGTCCATAATATTTACCTGCTGTGTCCGTCCTGTTTCTGATGTTTCCCTTCCATCAGGCAATATCTCCGTATTAACAATCTGACTCTGTATCGGCGGAAGCTGCTGGGAATTCTGAAGTTCCTGCAGATTAATACGTTTTCCGTTCAGTTCATCAATGGTCTGCATAAAATTCGACAGCGAAAAGCTGGAATGATTATTCAGACAGCTGATAATCTTTGCAACATAATCTGAATTTTCTGTCTGATCATAGGTAGCCGAGAATACAATGTTCTTAAAAAATGTTACTACATCATTATTTCTCTCCATCTGAACCGGCAGACAGATAAGCTCTGCCTCACAGTTGCTGACATCCACAAAGATATAGTCCAAATCCAGCAGAATGGAGTTTGCATCCAGCATATATTCTTCTGCTGACAGCAAAGCCTTCGATACCCCGGAAAATACACCGAGCATACGGTTCTTGGTTACTGTTCCCCCTAAAAACGTCGATGCCGGTACTTTTGCGGTAATGTTGTACTTCAGGAACTTATGGTCATCCAGCTGGGTGTAAATCACGGATGCAAGTCCCGGAATCCGGTTATTGTTAATCATGCCCAGGCTTAAATTATCAATTACATCATTTTCTGCTATCTCATAGACGAGATAGGTATTATTTCCCTGATTTTCATATGTGATTCTATTCATATGCTTGTCCTTTCTTTCTGTTGTTATTTAATAATTATTTGAGTAAAGGCAGAGCAGATACCACTTTTCCTCTTTCTTTACAAAACTTCTCATTAAGGAATTAAAGCCTCTTGCATCTTCAAATTCCGGTTCAATTACCATCTCGTTATCCGAATTGATAAATCCCCACTTTCCGTCTTTTTGTACTGCCGCATAACCATTGGAGAACGATCTTGCATCATCGTACTGAGGTTCGATTACCACTTTTCCTTCCGCATCAATAAATCCCCATTTTCCATCTTTCTGTACTGCTGCATATGTTCCATCTATCATCAGCCTTGCGTCTTCATAGTATTCTTCCGATACCGTTTCCCCGTCCGTATTTGTCAACTGATATCCTTTTCCTTCATAATTTGCAAATAACAGTCCTTTGCGGATTGCATAACCATTATCATCGATAATAATGTTTGCATATTCCTTATCTCCGATCTGCTCAAATTTACTGTTGACCAGTGTCCATCTGTCATTCTGCTGCACCATTGCAAAATCTCCATTGAAATTCACTGCCCGCTGATAATTGTCGCTTAACTTTTCACCCTTCTCATTATAATAAGCATACACATCCCCTATTTTTGCCCAGTAACGATTCGCTGTAAAAAGACCTAATTCCTGTGCTGCCTCTTCTCCTTTATAATTCATTGTTCTGTTTCCGGAAGCATCTACAAAATAAATTTCATCCTCTGCAGTCGTAACCGCACTGCAATCCATATCAAAATCTGTAACCGTCTTATACTTTATGCCTCCCAGCGCAACTCCTCCGTTCTCACTTACCAGACCTTTTTCTCCTGTTTTGCTTTCCACGATACAGTATCCGTTGAAATACTCACCGACATTGACTGCCATACTCTCATCCAGATAATATGCATACTGTATCTGCTTTAATATATCAGTGATTTTTTCTGAAGCAAGTCCTCTTTTCTGCATAGCAGCATTCGCACTGTATATAGCCGCATACTTGTTATTTTTCAGGTAATATTCCATGACATACTCATATGCTTTTACATTCTTCGGATAATTCTCCAGCATATTTTCATACAGCCGCTGTGTATCTGATACCAGTCCCTGTGCTTCAAAACAGTCCGCGACTTTCTTATCAACATCCACAGAATCTTTCATTGCCTGGGCTTTTGCATATGCTGCAACTGCTTTTACATACAGCTGTTCTTCATAATAATTATCTCCCTGTGTAATATATCCCTGATATTCTTTGTTTTCACTGCTTATATTATTAAAATAATATTATACAGAAATTGCAATCAGAAATATCATTACGACCGGAACTAATGCTCTATAGTGTTTCATATTGTCTCCTTCCGTTTAAATTCCCAGCAGAATAACCGCTAAATATGTCCCTGCCAGGATATATGGTGCAAATGGCATAATGTCCTTTTTGGTTTTCTTTCCTGATGCGACAAAGTATATTGCTGCAAAAAATGCCAGAAGCAGAACAACCAGAATTGCCAGAATAAATTTTGCACTTCCAAGATACAGCCCCATCACCAGAAGGAGCTTCACATCTCCCATTCCCATTGCACCTCTGATGATAAGATTGCACACCATGCAGATGAGAAACAGGACTGCCATGAATTCAAGCAGGATCAGAACTCCTGCCATTTCCTTTCTGTAAATCAATGTCTCCGGAATCAGCTCCGCTGCCCTTACTATGACCGCATATTTTAAAATCTTATTTGGTATTTTATAAAATATGTAATCAAAGTATGCGACCGGAAAAAGGACTGCCAATAATGTCAGGGTTTTTACTGTCTGCATGACATCATTCTGTTTATACAGAAAAATATAAAATAATGATGCAATCACACTCAGAACAATAGAAATGATACTGTACTTTTTTACCTG
>ENA-ORKV01002624-ORKV01002624.1-human-gut-metagenome-genome-assembly--contig:-NODE-2624-length-10438-cov-3.105685_pt1 | contig 10438 bp, 14 predicted proteins | sample MGYA00243058_ERZ508805 | MGnify/ENA primary metagenome ERZ508805 (study PRJEB26277, sample SAMN04329770) | human gut metagenome | biome: human-associated habitat | host: Homo sapiens | place: USA... | reverse complement strand
ATAAGCTGCCCTTTTTGTGCTTCAAATGTCTTGGAAAGAATTTCCCGAACTACAGCATCGCTGTCATCGGAAGGAACTCTGTCTTTGTCCATTCCGGCAAAAACTTCCTCATACATTCTGGCTATCCTGTCAGGGGTCTCGATAAGACCTTCTCTTGATATATCCTCTCCAATACCTTCAAGTATAAGCTTTACACCGTCTTTTATCTTTTCCTTGTCCATTCGTCATATGCCTCTCTGATTCGGTTAAGATGCGATAATGAGCCAAAGGCAAGCACTACTACATCACCGTTATTATATGTCACTGCCTGTTCAACCGCATCGTCTATATTAAGACAGGCTGTGGCAATGTTATTTTTTTTATTAATGAATTCCTTAAGCTTCTTTGCTGCCATCGCTCTTGCATTATCAGGTGTAGCTATTGTAAAAATATGGTCAGCCATAGGAATCATAAGTTCGATTATTTTTTCATAGTCCTTATCGGAAAAAACACCCATGATATACACAAGCTTCCGGCCATTTAATACTTCCGGTGTAAAATATTCAAGAACCGAATAGCGAAGCTGCCTTGCGGCAGGCTCGTTGTGTGCTCCATCAACAAAAAACGGCGGTTCTTTACCTATAAGACTGAGCCTTCCAAACCACTGTACAGCTTTTAATCCATCCCTGATATCTGCATAGGATATTTTATAGCCCATATCCATTAAGGATTCTATACACGATATCGCAAGGCATGAATTGATAATCTGGTATGTCCCGCGAAGACCAAGTTCAATCTGTCCGGCTCTTGCGTGTGTATAACTTGTATATTCATCATTCCATGGACATACAGCATAATTGATTTTAGAAGCATCCATTGTATAATCGGACACGACAAGCCTGCTGTCCGTTTCAACACATTTCTGCCTGAGAACATTCATTGCCGCTTCATCCTGAACTGTTGTGACTACAGTTGTTTTTGGCATAATAATCCCTGCTTTTACGGAAGCAATCTCTGAAATGGTATTGCCGAGGATACCCATATGATCAAGTCCGATTGATGTAAATACACAGCATAAAGGGCTGCTGCACACATTAGTTGCGTCATACTCACCGCCAAGTCCGGTCTCTAATACAACAAAATCGACCTTCTTTTTGTAAAAATATAAGAAGGCTGCTGCCGTCTCAAGCTCAAATGCGGTTGGAAGTCTTAGGTCAGAGACTTCCATGACCTTTACAGCATCGGCAATATCCCCCATTATCCGGGCAAAATCCGATTCCGAAATGTATTCTCCGTCAATCTGTATCCGTTCAAGATATGTAATAAGAGTCGGAGAGATATACCTTCCAACTCTATAGCCTGCTTTAGTAAGTACGGTTGATATCATCGCAAGTGTCGAGCCTTTTCCGTTCGTGCCTGCGATGTGTATAATCTTTAGTTTGTCCTGAGGATTACCAAGAAGCCTCATAAGTTTACGCATTGTATCCACACCCATTATACTTCCGGCTTTCTGGGCATTGTGGATAATTTCAAGTGCGGCATCGTAAGTTAGATTCATAGATTAGCGACCTCTATTTCCCTGCCGTCACGCCAGATTCTTTCAAGGTCATAAAAAAATCTGTCATCCTTTGAAAAAACATGTACAATGACATCTGTGTAATCAAGAAGAATCCATGAAGCACTGCGATAGCCTTCAACATTCTTAGGTTCAAGTCCAAGCTTATAAAGTTCTTCTTTTACACTGTCAGCAAGAGCCTGCACCTGATTGATATTATTTCCGTTAGCTATGACAAAATAGTCTGCGATAACAGAAACACTGCTTATGTCAAGAATCTTGATATTTTCTCCTTTTTTGTCATCAAGCGCATTATATATTATTTTTGTTAATTCCTTTGAATCCATATATTACCTCCGAATGCGATTATTTTAACAGATTTTATTTTAAAACCAGTGACATATTACATCTTGGCTTTTAAGCTCTCATATGCTTTCACTGTTGTCTCATCTATTGTTCCGTTTTTTGAACGGACATATTCTATGGTATTTTCAAGTATTTCATAAGTGCATTGCTTTATATCGCTGAAAGCGAGTTCGCGAAAATAAGGAAGTCTTGGAGCTTTATCGCGGTTAGGCTCTATATAATCTGCCACATAAACTATCATGTCAAGGAGGTTCATATCGGGACAGCCTGTAGTATGGTAACAGATAGCATGGCAAATCTCAGGGTCTGCAACACCATGCCTGTATTCGGCATAGTATGCGCCCATCTTAGCATGGAGCAGATCAGGCTGACGTTTTTGTGCTTCGCTGACTTCTATGCCGAACTTGGCGCATTTTTCTAACAGGCGTTCACCTGAAAGATATTTGGCACAGTCATGTAAAAGACCTGCCATAAATGCCTTGTCCATATCGCAGTCGTAGCGCATTGCAAGGGCCGCACTTGTGTATGCTACACCAAGAGTATGCTCATAACGGGAAGGTGTAAGCTTTTTTATCAAATTCTTTTTAATTAATGTAATCTGTTCGTTATCCATGGCAATCTCCGATTCTGTATTTTAGTAAATATATACTTAAGTATGCGTTATATCTGCATCCGTTATATTATATTAGTACATTAAAGTAATTTTGCAATATTTATAATAAAACTTATTGTATATACAAAGCTTATTGTATGTGTTAATCGTATTATACGTATAAAGCTTATTTCACATATATAGCTTGTTTTACATGTAAAGTTTGTTTACATGTAAAGCCTGTTGTCTATGATATAATCATAAACCGGTTCAGGAACCATATATCTGGCAGAGAGAAAGTCCTCTGAGAAACATTTGCGCAAATCGCTTGAACTAATCTCAAGCTGAGGTGTGTCTATGAGATATACCTGTGCATCAAAGCTTTCCTCAAGATGTTTCTTGATTTTTTCAAGCCTGTCATCAGGAATATTATTTCTTTCAGCACATACTAAGGCTGTATGCCGGCATATGATTTCCGGATGATACCATTTATCAAAATCTGCCAGTGAATCTGCTCCCATGATAAAGAAAAATTCATTATCAGGATAGATTTCATCAAGTTCAGTCATAGTTACAGCTGAATAACTCGGCCTTTCCTTTTCAAGCTCATATGTAAACAATTCAAAATACGGATTGTCCTGTATGGCAAGCTCTAACATATATTTTCTTATATTTTTATCAAGTATATTCTGATTTTTGTGTGGCGGATCACCTGCCGGCATAAACCAAATCTTATCAAGCTTAAGTATTGTAAGCGCCTGCTGCGCTATGATAAGATGTCCGATGTGCACAGGATTGAAGGTGCCTCCCATAATTCCGATTCGTGGCATATTAATCCTCATTTCCAGTGCGAAATAATGATTTATCGCACTTTATTTGTATTAATAATTTATGATATATTTATATTGATAGTTATCATATTTTTGTGTATTGTATGGCTCAATCATTCTACTGACAAGCCTGCATTGAAGTTATGACCTTTTTGACAAGGTATCAATTATAATGATATCTGCCAATATATTTTTCTTACATTATTTATATCAGTTTTGTTCATCATTTTATTATATTGTACAGAAAATTGTACGTCAATAGATTTTCAAAATCCATTTATAATGATTATTGCGTGTGAAATTTTGTTATATGCATAATGATTATTATATGAAAATAGGGGCAAGATATTCCTGCCCCTGTGGATTACTATATATAATTGTATTTTTTCCTATATTTAATCAGGAATATCACAGAGATGACAAGTGCGAACACTTCAGCCATTGTCACAGACCACCATATTCCATCAAGATCCCAGAAAATAGGCATGATTATAACTGCTGCCATCTTAAAAATAAAGGTTCTGAGAAACGATATCGCGGCCGACACACCACCATTGTTGAGTGCCGTAAAGAAAGATGATGCAAATATTGTAAATCCGCTGAATATGAATGAAAGTGAAAATATTCTGAATGCATGCTTGGTCATTGAATAAAGCTCCGCATCGTAGCCGACAAAGATTTTTGAAAGTGCTCCTGCAAGCGTAAATGCAAGCACAGCCATAATGCTTCCGGCAATTCCCATAATTATGTTACTCTTTTTGAACATATTTTTAAGCTCGTCTGTATTTCCTGCACCATAGTGATAGCTGATAATCGGAGCTCCACCCATTGCATAGCCAACGAACATGGCAATAAATATAAACTGCACATACATAAGCACGCCGTTTGCCGCAACACCATCAGAGCCGGCATAATTTAGAAGCTGGAAATTATATACTATACCTACTATTGAGGAAGCTGTATTAGACACAAACTCAGAAGCTCCGTTCCAGCATGCGCGTGCGATACTCTTTATCTCAAGCTTTGTTCGTACCAGCTTGAGAAGACTGCTGTTATGGCGTGAGAAATATATCAATGGGATTATTCCGCCGACAGTTTCACAGAGTCCTGTAGCAATAGCGGCTCCCGCTACGCCACATTTTAACACACCGACAAGCAATGCATCGAGAACCATATTGGTAAGTCCTGCTGCCACTGTTGTTATAAGGCCAAGATGCGGCTTCTCAGCGGTTATAAAAAAGCCCTGAAAAGCATTCTGAAGCATGAATGCAATATTGAATATCATCATTATTCTTCCGTAGAGCACACAGTCATCAATTATTTCACCCTCAGCACCGAGCCATATCGCAACAGGACGCATAGCGATACAGCCTATTATTGATATTATCGTTCCGACAATCGCCGTTCCCGCTATTATCATTGTAAAATACTGATTAGCTCGCTCATGTTTTTTCTCTCCGAGCGTCATTGCTACAAGTGCGCTTCCACCTGTTCCGAACATGAAACCAACACCGCCGAATATCATAAGAAACGGCATTATCAGGTTGATGGCGGCAAATGCATCCTTCCCTACAAAATTAGAAACGAACAGACCATCCACTACTCCATATATCGATGTGAAAACCATCATTACCACGGATGGGAATACAAAACGCAGAAGCCTTCTGTATGTGAAATGGTCAGATAATTGAATTTTCATGATTTATACTCCTTATTAAATAGTAACTATATTGATTATTCTTTGATTATGTGTGTTGCTCCGTTTAAGAGCTGTGTAAATTTGTCAAGTGATGATATGAGAGCTTCCTTCTCCTGTTCGGTCATACTGTTAAGTGCGGTATGCTCTGCCTGCCTTACCTTAACAATGGTCTTATTTATAAGCTCTTCCCCTGATGAGGATAGAATTATCTTCTTACTGCGTCCGTCATTTCCCGGAACAAGGCTTATATATCCATCCGTCTCAAGCTTTTTTAATGAAGAATTGATAGTCTGTTTTGGAAAGCAGGACATAGAACAGATTTCACTCTGGGTTATGCCTTCCGGGTAATCGTATAACATATATAATGTCCAAAAAGTGCTGTCAGATAATCCGAGGAGCTTGCCGGCCTGTTGATACCAGTCATCATTTTCCTTCAATCTGTGGTTTAGAAGCCATAGATACTTGTCATTATCCATAAAAATCCTCCTTGTTGTGCGTGTAAGCAGGTACATATAATTTGTCCAGTACAAAATAAAAAGTCCGAAATCAGACTTTTTTCAGTATAGTCTGATTTCGGACGGTTGTCAAGGGGATATTTTATATGTATTTTAATAGAGGTATATGCTTACGGGTTACATTATGTACAAACATTTCGATTAAAACGTTTTGGAAAAACTTAGATTTTTCCCACTCCATCTGTTTTCTAATATCTTTACGAAGCTCCGGTTCTTTACCTTGTGCACTTATTATACCCCATTTAATAGCATCAGCATGTACAACATCATATTGTGGATATAAGTCTTTTATCATTTTACTTAATGTTGATTTACCTGCACGCCCAACTCCCATGATAATAATATTTTTCACACTAACTCCTCTCATCATAAAACAATGCATACCCATTATAACAAAATTCTTCTCTTTCGTTTATTTTGTCCATACGAGTGTTTCCATTTTAAATCCATCACAAAAAGTCTTAACATCTGCCATTGATTTTATCTCCAATTTCTATATGATGTATTTTTATTTTCGTTTAATTAAATTTTCCCTTTTACTATAAATAATCGTTATAAAACTTTTCTGCCCAGTAGTCATTATGAGCTACCTGATCTTGTACCTTTCTTTTCTTGGCGATTTTTCTAAGTCACGATACAAGCGGCATCCACACATATTAAGACTTCCACATTCTTTACATGATTCCGTTGCACTTACATAATCAACAAAATAATACACTTTATCACTTGGTTTAAATTCAACATCACCTGAGTAATATTTCCGTTTGATTTCCAATGCGTTAGTATCTTCTGTTTCACTCATACACCACGCTTTAATATCTTTTCCTAAATAACTTCTTTTATTGTTTACTTCAATATTCATTTTATTCTCCTCTAATTCACTTTGTAGTATAAGCTGAGTTACCACCTAATTATAAACAGTCATTAATATGCCACCTTATAAAATATGAGTTGACATTTCCACATAATTTTGAAATATAAAAGACGTATGCTAAATTTACATACGTCCTCAATATAAAAGTTATTTAATTGTTAACGCAAGCCATCGTCTCTTTATTACAACTCATATCTTTAATCTACCACCTTTCACAGAAGCTGTATAAAACTACAGTAGCTACAAGATTTATACCCAAAGCCTTACCCCTGCATGGCTGACCCATCCTCTTATCCTAAACTTTACGTAACATTCCTGTTTTATATAATAAAAGATCTATATAAAGCTGACTATAACGCTTTCCTACTACATTAAATCATACTTACAATCGTAAGGAGGTACATACACCTTAACTTACACATACCCCCTTTTACACACTTAGCCACTATGTAATTTACAAGTTATCTCCCATAAGCAGCCTTACATACAGGACAAACGTACTCAATTTCTGTTCTAGTCTCTCCGTCATGACCTCCTGCATTTAATTCTTCTGACTCAAAAACATAAGTATACTCAATAGCACCTTTAGGATTTCAACACTTGCAAGGTATATTTCTTACAGGTCCGGATTTCCATGTTCCAGTCCACTCAGCCATAATAGCCTCCTTTAAGATTTATTTTATTACTATTATAGTATAGCTGATACGACTGGAATTGCCTACTGTTTACGTAGTTGATTTGTCACTGACTTCTGTACTCTTTATATTACCGGTCTCATCAAAATACGTAGTGTAGACCTTGTCGCTCTCATATACCGAAGATGATTCAACGTTTCCATGCTCTCCATATCTAAGCTTGTGCAACAGCATCGTATCGCTTGATAAGATACATTCCACTGTTACTACAAACCTCTTTTATCTCATAAAACTTTTCTGTACCACTCATAGCAAACCTCCTGTAATTTAATTGTGTAATAATCTTTGTTACCATTTATATATGGTATTTCCTTCTTATAAATTTCTGCATACAAAAAGACGTATGCAACTTCTACATACGTCTTAAATAACATAAATATATTTGATTATTTACACTATATCATATCGCTATTAGTAGATATGACCATAATATATATCACCTTCTAAATACTCGCCTATAAAATCATAGGTTGTACTATAGCCAAATGCATCACTTCCCATAGATGCACCATTCCAATCAAACTGCCCGCTTATCCAGTATGCCTCCAGTGACCCATCATCCTGACATCCCCTAGTCTGATTCAGCGGTATATCCGGATGCTCATCATACCAGCTAGGGAGCGACTTCTTGGTTCCTTCGGCTGTCACTGTCTCGCTTGTGCCGCATACGGAGCAGGTTCTTGTCTTTGTTCCGTCAGCCTCTGTAGTGGCATCATTGTTATAGACATACTCCCCGAAGCTGTGTGCTGTCTTAGCAATAGGCTCTGTGTAGCCGTGACCACATGAGCAGGTGTATGTAGTAACGCCTTCCTCTGCACATGTAGCTGCCTTTGTCACAGCAGATATATACTTATGTACATGCTCTTCCTTGCTTATCAGAATACCTGTTGTTTCATCAAAGTGATATGATACGCCATCAATTACCTTACCACCCTTTGCCATGGTTCCGTAGGTGTAGTCGAAAAAGTATGTGCCTGCTTCGGTTGTCTGCCAGCCCTTTACCATGTGGCCGTCTGCATCATAGCGGACCCACTTGCCTACCCTTTCACCACTCTCACTTTCTATAGCACCCCACTGTCCTGCTGCTGACTCCTGATACACATCCTTTGAGACTGCCATCCTGCCACCATCAACAGCATCGAGCCAGTACCATGCATTAGAACCCGGGTCATAGATTTCCTTTCCACGTCCTTCTGTCCCCTGCTTCACGCCGTTCTCATACCAGTACGGAACACCGTCCTCGATACGCCATCCACCAGCGTCAGCTGTCGTAGTAAGACCAGCAATATACTGTTCCATACTTAGTTCATCATCTCCGGGTTCCTCTTCCTGGGAATAAGTATCATGCATTACTCTTAATGTCTCCTCCGAGCTGCCCACTGCAGATACTACCGCCGGATTATCTGCTGCATAAGCAGTAACCTCAAACTCACCGGAGCTTAAACTCATACTAATGCCTAATGCTGCCAACGCTGTCAGCATTGTTCCCTTTACTAATTCTTTCTTTACCATAATTTAATCCTCCTTGTTGATTTCTATCCATTTTCAAACCCATCTGCCACGCAGGCTGACTGCTTGGTAACTGTGGCTATGAAGTATCCTGTGCCTTGGCAGTGCCCTCAGTCGCTGCAGGTTTTGCTGTGGTTGTCTCCTGAGCCTTTTGGTTGCGGATGATGAGCTGTCTTTTCCAGATGCAGCGGAAGTTGTTTCCTTTGTATCCTTAGATGCCTTAGTCGTTTCCTTAGTCTGGTTCTTATCCGAAACTTTGGTTGTCTCTTTCTCATCACCGTTACTTACAAGGCTTTCTCCTTAATCCTCGACAGGTATCTCAGCGCCCATCGGAAGGGATCAAGTGATGCGGTGGATTTGCTGCAGGCGGTAAACGAAAATGCTACGACACCTGCTATAGCAATAGCAGATATTTTTGATAAATACTTTGTAAACATATGTTTGGTCTCCTTTTTTATCCACTGTTTTCATTCTTTGCTTATTATACTAGACTTTTAACATATTGCAAATGTTTTTTATTATGTTTTTAATTTTCAAAGAACTTTTACATATATAATATAAAAGATTATTTGAAAATTTTTCGGTGAAATAAAAATGAAGGCTTTTTAAGTCCCCTCTTTTTAACATTTGCTGAAATTATGACTTTTGCACACTTTTATAGAAATAAATTTTGAATTATCTTCTTTGTTTAATTTAATTTCAAGAACTTTTGACCAGCAAATTTAAAGGCACATCAAGTATCCTCTACGTGATATGCCTTGAGTAAAACTATTCATCTTTATTATTGTCATTTTTAAAAAGTTTCGTCACATTCATTGTAGGTAAAATGATAGGTTCTCTTCCAGAACTGCTCGTTATCATAGACACTATACTTCTTAAATACGGAAACATGATGGCTATCGCATTCGCCTCCCATTTTGGTTTCCACTCTTCATTGCATACAAACCTGCCAGCAATTTCAACAGTCAATTTGTATGGTGCATTAGCAAAGTCTCCATCCTGTGAATAAAAAACATTGACTTCTAAATTCTCCTGAAAGTCATTCGAGGAAATCAACGTGTTGGTTTTACTAAAATTAAAACGGTACGAAATCTCATCCCCCGGAAATTCAAATTCAGGAGCGCATTCGTAAAGAATATTAACCACTCTGTATCCCAAAAACTGTATTACTGCCATATTTTTTTCACTCATGCTACAAAATTCCTCCCCTCAGATATATTAAAAGACATATCTGAACGTGATGTAACAACCGAACTAAACGCATATGTCTTTTTTGTACGATATACTATTGACTCCTGCTGAGTAGAGACATTTTTAGAACTACTTTGATTTCCATCAATCTGTTCATCTAATATATGACTATTTATACTGTGCTGAATAGCTTCCTGTATATTCTTTTGAATATCATTACTGTTCATAGCATCTACATAATTCTTAAAATCATTAAACAAACTCTTCATATCCATTAAACATCTCTCCTTTCTCTACCAACTTTATGTCTTTTATTACCGGCTTATTCGTATCAATACAAGCCATTATCACATTGGGGACATATGTTTTAGGAAATTGCCTTTCGCCTTTATCAAATTTAAAACGGTTTTCTTCTTCTAACATTCCAAAAAATTGCGGGCATCTAATAACTGATATAGAACGCAGCTTTCTGATTGTATCAAATACCTGTGTATCTGCCACAGCAGCATTGTGGTACTTATAGTTTGGGTCAACAGTCAATGATTTATTCAATAAGATATATCTCATTTGATGAAAATATTCCAAACTTTCAGGATTGAATAAATCTAAATACTCCTCATCTTCACATTCAAC
>ENA-ORKV01002620-ORKV01002620.1-human-gut-metagenome-genome-assembly--contig:-NODE-2620-length-10463-cov-2.473522_pt1 | contig 10463 bp, 10 predicted proteins | sample MGYA00243058_ERZ508805 | MGnify/ENA primary metagenome ERZ508805 (study PRJEB26277, sample SAMN04329770) | human gut metagenome | biome: human-associated habitat | host: Homo sapiens | place: USA... | reverse complement strand
TCTTATCGACCTTTTCCCCTTTTTCCACATCCTGGGAAACGATCTCTCCTTCCGCGTAATCATCGGAAGACTGGGTTCCATTTTTAAAGATACCAAGTCCGACCTTGTTGAGCGCATCCTTGGCATCATCATAGGTCATACCTCTGACATCGATCATGGTTACCTTATCCGCGTCATCTTCTTCGGATTCGCTGTCACTTTCTGTCTGAACCTGTGTCTGCGTCTGTGTTTCTGCCTGTGTGTCCGCCTTCTTGGAGGAACCGAATTTAAACAGTCCAAAGAAACTTCCCACCAGGTAAATGATGATAAAAACAATGATGATCGCAACGACGATCCCCATGATCGTGATCGCCTTTTCCATTTTCGGATTCAGGCCATTGCCGGCATTCTCATCCTCGTAGTCTTCATCCTCATAATCATCTTCGTATTCTCCGTCTTCATCGCCATCATATTCATCATAGCCGTCATCGTCATAGCCATCGTCGTCATACTCATCTTCATATGTATCGTCATAGTTATCCGCATATTCGTCTTCCTGCTTGCGCTTGATCTGATTTAATTCCTGCTCGGAGATCACTCTGGTCTTATCCTGATTCATCAACGGCACTACCGTGACGAAGTCTTCATTCGGATGAACCAGTGCCTTCTTCAGATCCTGGATCAGATCTCCGATATTCTGATATCGGCGACTCGGGCTCTTCTGCGTACATTTTAAGATGATCTTTTCCAGACTGATCGGCAGATCCGGCGCGTAAGCACTCGGTGGAACCATTTCTTCCTGCAAATGCTGGATCGCTATGGATACTGTGGTATCCCCGTCAAACGGCACACGTCCGGTGACCATCTCATACATCACGATCCCGAGTGAGTAGATATCGCTCTTTCCATCGATAAATCCGTTTCTTGCCTGTTCCGGAGAGGAATAATGCACGGAGCCCATCACATCCGAATGGATCGTATTGCTTGTCGCTGCACGCGCGATTCCAAAATCCATGACCTTTACCTTTCCCTCGGTGGAGATCATGATATTCTGCGGTTTGATATCGCGGTGAACGATATTTTTATTATGTGCTGCTTCAATTCCCCTTCCGACCTGGATCGCAATGCTGACCGCCTCTTTAAATGTAAGGCGTCCCTTCTTCTCTATATAGGTCTTTAAGGTAATTCCCTCGATATATTCCATGACGATATAGTGCAGTCCGTCCTCGCTGCCGACATCATAAATATTTACGATATTCGGATGCTCCAGCCCTGCCGCAGACTGCGCCTCAGTATGAAATTTGCTTACAAATCCGACATCCTCGCTGAATCCCGGTTTTAAGACTTTTATGGCTACAAAACGTCCGAGGACATGATCTTTCGCTTTATAGACATCCGACATTCCGCCGGCACCGATTTTACTTATGACCTCATAACGGTCCGCAATAAACATTCCTTCTGTTAACATTTTTTCACCTCATCAGAAAACGGTTCTATTACTACAACCGTAATATTATCTTTCCCGCCGTTTCGATTGGCAGTCTCTACAAGTTTCTCGGCCTTCTCCGCGATGTCCCGCTGACCTTTTATGATATTTCTTATGGAATCATCTTCCACCATATTGGTAAGTCCGTCCGAACACATCAAAACAAAATCACCGTGTCTGACTTCCTCTTCAAAGAAATCGATCGCGACTTCCTCTCCGACGCCGATGGCACGGGTGATGATATTTTTGTCCGGATGATCCTTCGCCATTTCCGCATCGATCTCTCCCATACGAACCATTTCCTGAACATAGGAGTGATCTCTTGTGATCTGTCTGATCCCGTCATTTACGATATATAACCTGCTGTCGCCGACATTGGCAACCACAAGCCTGTTGTCACAAACAGCCAGAACCACCACAGTGGTTCCCATTCCTTTTCTTGTAATATCTTCGTTTGCACGCGCGAGCAGCATGGTGTTTGCCTGCTCTATGCCTTCTCTTATGATCTTTGCCGGATCGGTCTCCTTCGACTGCCCGACCACGGAAACGATCTGTTCTACCGTATATCTGGATGCATAGTCGCCGGCATTATGACCGCCCATTCCATCTGCCACAATAAAAAGGTTTGGTAAATTTCCGACTGGATTTTCAGACGTATAAAAATAATCCTGATTCGTATCTCTGAGCCGTCCGATATCCGATATGGAAAAAGTTTTCATTCTTACGCCTACCTTTCTATATATCTCTTCCGCAACTGTCCACAGGCACCGTCGATATCGCTGCCCATTTCCCTTCTAATAGTAACATTAATTCCGTATTTTTCAAGTTTTATTTTGAAATTCTCCACAGCCTGTCGAGTAGACCTCACATAGGAGCGTTCCTTGATGGGATTGACCGGAATCAGATTAATATGGCAGTTGATATCATGTACCAGTGCTGCCAGTTCTCTGGCATCCTCCGCACTGTCGTTGACACCTCCTACCAGGCTGTACTCAAAGGTCACGCGTCGCCCGGTCTTTTCAAAATAGTAACGACAGGCGTCGATCACTTCCGAAAGTTCATATTTATTCGCCACCGGCATCAGCGCAAGCCGCTTTTCCTGTGAGGAAGCATGCAGCGACAATGCCAGGGTAATTTGAAGTTTTTTCTCCGCAAGTTCCCGCATGCGCGGTACGATCCCGCAGGTAGATACCGTAAGATTCCGCTGACTGATATTTAATCCGTTCTCATCGGTTAAAAGTTCAATAAACTTTAACAGATTATCGTAATTATCTAGCGGTTCTCCGGTTCCCATCACCACTACATTGGAAATGCGCTCTCCGATGTCCGCTCCGATACGGTAGATCTGTTCTAACATTTCAGACGGAAGAAGATCCCGCACCTTTCCGTCAAGCGTGGACGCGCAGAAACGGCAGCCCATGCGGCAGCCCACCTGCGATGAGATGCACACGGAATTTCCATGTTTATACCGCATCAGCACACTCTCAATGACGTTGCCGTCCGCAAGCGCGAACAGGTATTTTCTGGTTCCGTCGATCTTTGAGATCTGTACGGTCACCTGTTTTAATACGGTAAGCGGATATTTCTCCCGCAGCTCTTCTTTTAATTTTTTTGATATGTTGGTCATTTTCTCATAGTCCGTGACCTGCTTCTGATGCAGCCATTCGTAGATCTGTTTCGCGCGAAACGGCTTTTCTCCGAGTTCACTGACTACTCCCGTCAGTTCTTTTAAATTCAATGACTTAATATCGGTCTGTTCCATAGATTACTCTGCTTTCTGTTCGTTCTTTCTTTTTAATTTTGCAAGGAAGAATCCATCACATCTTCCCGCCTGTGGCAGGATCTGTTCCATTGATACGAGGCTGAATTCCGGATGCTCACGCAAAAAACACGCGACATTCTCTTCATTCTCCTCCCGGTTTATGGTACAGGTACTGTAGATCAGCGTTCCTCCCGGTTTTATATACGCATGCACAACAGAGAGGATCTCTCTTTGCAGTACCGCCAGATCCTTTTGCTTTTCCGGTGTCATCTTGTATTTGATATCTTTTTTCTTCTGAATGACCCCAAGCCCCGAGCAGGGCAGATCCGCGATCACGATATCTGCTTTCTGCACAGACGCTTCGTCTCTTATCCGCGCATCCATGCAGACTGCCGACATGTTTTTCGTTTCACAGCGTCTGATGTTTTCTTCGATCAGTCCCACTTTATACGGCGTCAGGTCTCTTGCTTCCACATGACCCGTTCCATGCATCTTTTCCGCAATATGTATGCTTTTTCCTCCGGGAGCCGCGCAGACATCGATCACAAAATCTCCGTCCTCTGGCTGCGCAAGTTCCGCAACACGCATCAAGCTCTCATCCTGCACATAAAAAAGGCCTTCTTCAAAAGACGGCAGTGCTCTTAAATGGTCAAAACCCGAAATGAAAAAGGCATACGGCAGTGTCTCGTTCTGCCGCACCGTCACACCTTCTGTCTCCAGACGTGTCTTTAAATCCCCTGGAGTGATCTTCCCCTCATTTACACGGATGGACAACTCCGGCTCACTCAAAAGCGCCTGTAACATTTCTTCGGTTTTTGATATGCCATAGTCTTTTTCCCATACCTTTACGATCCACTCCGGCATGGAATAGCTCACACTCAGATATGGGATTTCCCCATCCTCGCGCTTTGGCATTTTTATATTTTCCATATTTCTGCTGATATTGCGAAGCACACCGTTCACAAAACCTTTCAGGCTGCGAAAGCCTTTGCGCTCCGCAAGCTTTACCGCTTCATTACATGCCGCGGAAGCCGGTACGGTATCCATGTATTTCAGCTGATAGACACCCATGCGCAGGATATTTCGGATCACCGGTTTTTGTTTGCGCACCGGAACTTTGGAAAACTGATCGATGATATGATCCAGCTCGATCATCCGCTCCAGCGTTCCCTCGCTCAGCCTTGTGATAAACGCGCGGCTGTTTTTTTCGAGATACTGGTATTTGTCCAGTACGTTCTTTAAGGCTATGTGGCTGTACTCGCCATCCCGCGTCACCGCAAGCAGGATCTCAAGTACCAGCTCCCGTTCATTTATGTGCTCAGTCACGGTCGTTTCCACTTTCTCCGAATAAAAGTATGATACGAAGAAGCTGTAAGATCGCTGCGGCTGCGCTGGCAACATAGGTAAGCGCGGCTGCGCCAAGCACCTTCTTCGTATACGGCAGCTCCTGGCTGTTTAAGATGCCGGTCTCACCCAGGATACGCACTGCGCGCGCTGACGCGTCAAATTCGACCGGAAGCGTCACAAGCTGAAAAAGTACCGCAAGAGAAAAAAGTAAAATTCCGATATGGATCAAAAGATTTCCGGTATTGCTGGTAAAAAACAGACCGAGGACAATGATCGGCCATGCCAGTGCCGAGCCGAAATTGGCTGCCGGAACCAGTGCCGAACGTATTTTTAATGGCAGGTATTCTTTCTGGTGCTGGATCGCGTGCCCGCATTCATGTGCCGCAACGCCGACCGCAGCCACTGAGGTGGAACCGTATACACTGTCCGAAAGATTTAAGGTCTTATTTGCCGGATTGTAATGATCCGTCAGGTTTCCGGAAATATGCTGTACCTTCACATCATAGATCCCTGCGCTGTTTAAAATACGCTGCGCCGCCTGTGCGCCGGTCATGCCGGACATACTGCGGTAAGCCGCGTATTTGTTAAACGTTGATTTTACCCTCGCGGACGCGATCAGACAGATGACCGCCCCAATAATCACCAGAAAATAAGTCGGATCCCACCAACTGTAATACATTCCATACATAAGCTTTACCTCCTATCCCAATTCCGTGCCAGCCGAAACCGGAAATCCGCGCAGAAAAGCATCCACGCTCATACGTTTTTTCCCTTCTAACTGAATTTCCTGCAGGATTAAAATATCCTTTCCGGTCTGCACTCCGATGCTGTTTTTATCTGCCAGCACGATCTTTCCGGCATCTGCCGGATCACCGCCCGGCTGTACCGATGCCTTCCATATCTTTAGTGTTTTCCCATTCAGGGAAGTATATGCACTTGGCCATGGATTTAAGCCACGGATCAACCGCTCGATCTCCTCCGCCGGCTTTGTCCAGTCAATTTTGCCAAACTGTTTTTTTAACATACCGACATGGGTCGCGAGCGTCTCATCCTGTCTGGTATAGACTGCGCGTCCGGCTTCTATCTCCGCCATGGTATGCACGCAGAGATCCGCTCCCACTTCTGCCAGATGGTCAAACAGGCTTCCGCCCGTCTCGTCCGGCGCAAGCTCATATTCTGCCTGCTCGATGCTGTCTCCGGTATCGCTCCCTTCATCCATGCGCATGGTCGTGACGCCGGAAACGCGGTCTCCGTTGATCACCGCCCACTGGATCGGTGCCGCACCACGGTATTTCGGAAGCAGTGACGCATGCACATTGACGCATCCGTATTTTGGCATCTGAAGGATCTCTGTCGAAAGGATCTGACCGAATGCGACCACGATGATCATATCCGGCTCATACTGTCTCAGATGCGCAACACATTCCGGCTCCCGCACACGCTTTGGCTGATAAACTTCGATGCCATACTCAAGCGCCTTTTCTTTCACCGGAGGAAACTGTACGGCGTTTCCCCTGCCCTTTGGCTTATCCGGCTGTGTAACCGCAAGTACCACTTCATGTCCGGCTTTTACAACAGCCTCTAACGTTCCCACGGCAAAATCCGGTGTTCCCATAAAAATTACACGCATTGATCTCCCTCGCTTTTTTCTTATTCTTCATCCTCGTCGGAAACAGCTCCCACATCATGGAGACCACCTTCTACTTTTTCGGTATACATATGTCCGTCCAGATGATCGATCTCATGGCAGAATGCTCTCGCAAGCAGTTCCTCGCCTTCCAGTTCGATCCGGTTCATATCCTCGTCAAATGCCTGTACCTTGACATAATTCGGCCGTGTCACAACTCCTGCTTTTCCAGGGAGGCTCAGGCAGCCCTCATCTCCGGTCTGTTCCCCGCTTGTCTCAACGATCTTCGGATTGATCAAAACGATCGGTCCCTCTCCGACATCGATGACAACAATACGTTTTAAGATTCCTACCTGCGGTGCCGCAAGTCCGACTCCATTTGCCTCGTACATCGTCTCAAACATATCATCTATCAATTCTGTAATCTTTGGTGTTACCTCTGTCACTTCCCTGCATACCTTTGTCAGTACAGGATCGCCCATCACACGAATTTCTCTTAATGCCATTTTTATTCCTCCATCTTTTCATTTCGTATCTGCTTATTACTATACTATATTTTAAAATCCATTCATAGGATTAAAATCAAATTGTACCACAATATTCTTTAATTCTCTATTCCCATTGATAAAATGTTCCAGCCTGTCCTTCACATCCACAAGCACCGCATAATCCGCATGTTTTAAATACAGCACCTTTTTGTAGATGTCATTTACCTTTGCCACCGCCGTATCCGCAGGACCGACCACAAAGAGATTCTGGTAGCCAAGCGCTGCGATCACCCGTTTCATGCGCTCGGATGCCTGGTAGGCAAGCTCCTCGTTTTTTGCTGCGGAAAGGATCAGCAACATATTCCATACCGGCGGGTAACAGAGCATCCTGCGGTATTCCATCTCATGCGCGTAGAAAGACGCATAGTCCTGTGCCGCAGCCGCGACGATGCTGTAATGCTCGGGCTGATAGGTCTGTATCACGACCTCTCCCGGCCTGTCGCCTCTGCCGGCGCGTCCCGCCGCCTGTGTCAGCAGCTGAAACGTCCGCTCCGATGCGCGGTAATCACTGACGCCAAGGGACAGATCCGCCGCCAGCACTCCGACCAGCGTGACATTCGGGAAGTCATGCCCCTTTACGATCATCTGGGTACCGACCAGGATATCCGCTTCATGATTGGCAAACGCGGAAAGGATCTTCTCATAGCTCTCTTTTTTTCTGGTCGTATCAAAATCCATCCGAAGCACCCGTGCCTTCGGGAAACGCTTTTTTACCAGCATCTCGATCTTCTGCGTCCCTGCCTTGAACCCGCTGATGTAGCGTGAGCCGCATTCGGGACATACATGCGCTTCCGGTTCCTCATAACCGCAGTAATGGCAGATCATCTTTCCGTTGCTGTGCCAGCTTAGGGATACGTCGCAGTGCGGGCACTTGATCACATGCCCGCAGGAACGGCAGGATACAAAGCCTGACATTCCACGCCGGTTTAAAAAGAGCATGATCTGTTCCTGTTTTGCCAGCCGCTCCTCCATCAGTTCCTGTAATTTTCTGCTTAGTATCGAACGGTTGCCCGTTTTTAATTCCTCGCGCAGATCCACCGTATAGCAGGTCGGAAGCGGTCTTTTCGATATCCGTTCTTTCATCTCAAGCAGATGATACTCTCCGTTTTGTGCCTTCGTATAACTCTCGATCGAAGGTGTTGCGGAGCCAAGGATCACGCTCGCCCCTGTCATCCCTGCCCGCTCGATCGCGGTCTCTCTCGCGTGATAGCGCGGCACGGTCTCACTTTTGTAGGAGCTTTCATGTTCTTCGTCTATGATTATAAGACCAAGATTTGAAAAAGGTGTGAACAACGCAGATCTCGGTCCGATCATAATGTCGATCTCTCCTCTTTTCGCCCGGAGAAACTGATCGTAGCGCTCCCCTGCGGAAAGTCTGGAATTTAAAATGGACACCCGATTTCCGAAGCGGTCATAAAAACGCCGGACCGTCTGATAGGTCAACGCAATCTCCGGGATCAGAACGATCGCCTGTTTTCCCTCTGCAATGTTATGTGCGATGAGCTCCATATACACTTCGGTCTTTCCGCTTCCCGTCACGCCATGCAAAAGATAGATTCCCTGCCTCTGTTCCCTGCGGTCTCTCAAAACGGCATCCACCGCCGCCTGCTGACTTTCACTCAAAAGGAACTTTCTTTCCTCCCGCTCCCGCTGCCGCACCGGATTCCGGTAGTCCTGCTCCGTCCGGATCTTTAGGATCCCCAGTTTTTCCATTGCCCGCACGACATTCAGTCCGACATTCAGCTCTTCTTTCACCACATCACCGGAAAGTTCCCGCTCCCGGATCAGTGCCTCTAAAAGACGCGCCCGCGCCACATTGTGTTTCCGCCGGAATTCCGCAAGCTGCTCTTCTGCCGTTTTTTCATCGGCCGCAAGTACCAGGATCCGTTTTTCCTTTGCCGCCGTCTTCTGTTTGATCGGGATCACCGTCTTTAATGCCTGGTTCATGGTTCCGCCATAATTCTTTTTCATCCAGAACGCAAGCGCGATCAGCTGGGATTCGATCGCAACGCTGTCTTTGCAGATCTCCGTAATTTCTTTTATTTTTCGCACATCGTACTCCGCCTGATCGGTAAGCTCGATCACATAGCCGCACAGCTTCCGCCCGCCGCTTCCAAACGGCACCAGCACCTGCATTCCGATCTTTAGCACCGGCTTTAGTTCTTCCGGGACACGATACTGGAATAGCCGGTCTAATTTTTCATGTGAGATATCTATAATAATATTGGCATACAACGCCATTTGTATTTCAACTCCTCCAAAAAACGCATATTTTTTATTATATGTCATTGCCTGTATAAAAAGCAACGGGCGTGGGCACACTTTTTCCATGAGAAAAAATTTTTTTATCTGCGGACTGACCGGATGGTGCATGGAAATTTTATTTACTTCTTTTGGATCGCTCCGGAAAAAAAATAAAAAACTGATCGGACAGACTTCTGTCTGGATGTTTCCCATATATGGCATGGCTGCCGTGATCGAACCGGTCTACCGGCACATAAAGGGGATCCCTCTGTTTTTCCGGGGGATCATCTACTCCGCCGGAATCCTCGCCTGTGAATTTGTCAGTGGAAGTCTGTTAAAGAAGCACGACCTCTGTCCCTGGGATTACAGTCATGCCAAACTGAATGTCCGCGGCGTCATCCGTCTGGACTACGCGCCTTTGTGGATGGCCGCGGGACTGATCTTTGAAAAACTGATGTGCCATGCAGACGGCAGAAAACTTTAAACCTTAAAGTTCTTCTGCCTCTACGCTCTCCGCGCCGATATTCTGCATATTTAAGGTGCGGCGCTTAAGTCTTGCCTGTTCGGATTCTTCCAACAGGTATTCTTTGATCTCTTTTGCGTGTTTTACATGTTCCAGAACAAGCTCCGGGTTTGTGACATCTCCTGTATAGCAGATAATGGTTCCCAGTCCGAACATGCGCTCGAACAGGGAACGCTTTAACGTTACATCCTGTATCTTATACATGTAACAGTCATTTTCCTCCCGGTTAAAGAATCCGGTGTCAACGGTTACAACCACATTGCTTGCTGTATAAACCGTAAATGTAAACGGCAGTCCGAAAAAAAGGATGCGTTTCCGCTCCCGGAATGCCACTGTTTTTTCTTCTTTGATCACCTTGGTATTGTCCATAAAATTCCTCCTGATTTTTCTATCGCCTATTATAATACATTTTTGCATTTTTTTCACAAAATATTTCTTTGTTATTCTTTATTCCACTCAAAAAGAGTATATTCGCACTATAAATCAGAGGTCACATTTTAGTAAATACAATATAACATGAAATACAAATACGATGTTTTTATAAGCTATTCACGCAGAGATTACGTTGATGAAAGCTACAATGTAATACCTGGTAATGCCATAGCGGAAATCCAAAATGTATTCGATGAAAATGGTATTACCTACTGGTTCGATAAAGACGGAATTTACAGTGGACAAGAGTTCATTGAAATTATCACAGGCGCAATAGCTGCAACAAATAGATGTAGTCAACCAAATATTTGAAAAACAAATATATATAGGAAATACAACCAAGATATGTCCTATATGTGACAAGGAAGTATCAATATCTTCTAATTTTTGTAACAGATGTGGTTGGACTTTCCCTATATTATACTGTATTGATGAAAACAACACTTATCCTTTGGATGAAGAACAATTATCCATAGCTCGAACCAATTGGTGTAGTATAATAAAAAACAGTTTAG
>ENA-ORKV01002617-ORKV01002617.1-human-gut-metagenome-genome-assembly--contig:-NODE-2617-length-10475-cov-2.358819_pt1 | contig 10475 bp, 11 predicted proteins | sample MGYA00243058_ERZ508805 | MGnify/ENA primary metagenome ERZ508805 (study PRJEB26277, sample SAMN04329770) | human gut metagenome | biome: human-associated habitat | host: Homo sapiens | place: USA... | reverse complement strand
CAATCCCTGTGACGGTTATTTCGACTGTCAGTACGGGGCGGTTGCCGGCTCAGCGGTCTGTCAGAGCGGTGACGTCGTCAAATATAAAGAATGTAAAAAAGAACCAACCGTCTGTCCCGCCGAAAGCTGGAATCTTGAAAGCTACTGGTGCAACGGTGCGCTTAAATGCTGGATTAAATAAGGAGACTTGTAATGAATAAACTACCGACTCTTTTGCTTGCAGCGGTATTCGCCGCAGCGGCGTTTACGTCTCAAACTCTCGCTCAGACCTGTGTCACCCCGCCTTCCTGCGAAAATCTCGGATACAACAAAACTGCGGCAATGTGCTCGGGATTGGATATTTTACGCTGTCCCTTCGACGACACCAAAGTTTTTTGCTCAAAAAAATATATGGCACAGATTGCCATCGGCGACATTTTGTTTTCGGACATGACGACGTCATCCAACCCGGTAACAGGGAAGACGCCGATTGGAATTGTCTTTGATTCTAATCAAAAACTGGCGTTGGCCTTATCGTCAAAAGGATCTGTACTATATACGGGCGATTACTTACAGAAAATGTTTTATTTTACCCCTACCAGTGCTTCGGGTCATACTCTCACGCAAAAACTGCCGATGAGCTTTACTTTGTATTTACCTTATAACAAACTTAAAACAGATGAGGACGGCAAAAAAAATACCCAAAAGCTGGCCCTGTCTCTATCAAACTATACAACAGAGATAACTGCCGAACTCGATGACTTTATTGCGCCATTGACCGCTGCCATACAAAACGGTTTGGACACTTATTTGGATGAAGTCCGAAGAAGCTGCATCGGCTGTTCGGAAGACGATATTCAGAGCCGGGCTAAACAGCTTCAACTTAATGACTTAAATCAGATTCAAAGCGTGTTTTATGCTGCCAGTAATAGAGTTAAAGAAATTACCTCCAATTTGAGGGAGAATCCTTATATGGATGTTCTGGAATATAAAACAGCCGGCACTAATGCCGGAGACTGGTTTATTCCCTCCCAATCGGAGCTTAAACTCATCGGAATGAACTTTAATATGGTATTAAACAGTTATCGTAAGCTTAACATAACATACTACGCAGATTATAATACTACACCTCTCATATCAAGCACCGTACAGGGAGAGCATATCAGCGGTATAAAACTTAGCAATTCATGCAACACATCCGATCATGAACAAGATCCATGCAGTTACAGCCTGACGGATATTACTTTAAGCAATACAGGGTATACTCCTGTTGTTTACTTTCCTGTCATAAATTTTTAAATTACATATGACGCACCACAAAAAAACAGGAGCTGTTATTTGGCTGCTCCTGTTTTATAAAATGAAACATATCACTTTTCTAAACTAAGCGACAGTTCCAATAAGATAAATATCATCCTTAAACAGTCTGTATAATTTTTGTCATCCGGGGTTAAGTTATGATTGACTTGTTTTGGTTGTTTTGATATACTGAAAGAGGAACAGCGGGTTCCGGTTTTCTTTTATTATCTGAGGACGACGGCCATGAGAAACAGCAAGCTTTTTACTTTTATGCTATGTATAGGCACTATTCATTCCGGAACGGTAAAAGGCTTTGTGCCTCCAGCTTCCGCCGATGATATAATTACACACACCGACCTTACGCCGGAACCCCTGGCCGCCGTCGACAACGCTTATCGCCTGGCCGCAACCTGGTGGCTTCCCGACTGGCAGGATTCTCAAAAGTCGCGCGGCAACCAATGTGAGGGCGGCGTATGTGAAGGCGGAGACCTTAAAGGCGACTGCGGTAACTATGGGTTATACCAAACCTGCCCTTCTCCAAAGCTTTCAACCGGTATTACTCATCCGACGTCAGATTTGACTTGTCAGAAGTCTTGCTACTGTCCGGCCAATTATCAGTACACTTCTTCCAACTGTTCGGGCAACCGGGAGCCTTCCGGTGGTTCCTGCGACGGAAAATACAATGCCTGCAGTTGTAAAAAGGAATTTAAATATAACAGTTCAAACTGCAACGGCGAAAACGAACTCGGCGGAACCTCTTGTGACGGAAATTACAATTCCTGTACGGTTCGTCCCGAATGTACGGTTTCTTCAAAATCATGCACTTACGGATGCAAGACTTACAATTCATGCGACCGATGCACCGAATGCAAAACCAATCCCGACTGCGACGTGTCGTCAAAGTCCTGTACCTACGGCTGCGCTTCATACAACAGTTGTTCCAAATGTACTTCCTGCAAAGAGAATCCCGATTGCAGCGCGACGCCGGTTTCTTGTACTTACGGCTGCGCCTCAACCAACTCCTGCGGCATCTGTATCTCATGCGCGGGCAATCCGGACTGCAACGTCAGTTCCAAATCCTGCGATTACGGTTGCGCTTCTTACAACTCCTGCGACAAGTGCATTTCCTGTAAATCCTGTACGCCATACTCAGATGAGACAGGATGTTCTTACGGAAGTTACTCTTGTTCTGACGGATGCGGCGGTACCAGAACCTGTTGTTCGCCGAAACCGTCTGATCCTTGCGCATCCGTTTCCTGCGGGTCTAACGCATATTGTTCCGGCGGTTCCTGCTATTGTGATTCCGGTTATGAAGGCAATGCTTACAGCGGCTGCACCAAGACGGATCCCTGTGCCGGCATCAGCTGCCCCTCGAACAAGAGCTGCACTTACGGATGTGCTTCTTACTCCAGTGCTACATCCTGTTGTTCGTCTGTTTGTACCGCTTGTAAATCGGCACCGCAACCGGAGCCCAGTCCCTCCCCCAGCCCGAGTTCTTCTCCAGAACCGAGTTCATCGCCTGAACCTGTCGAGCCGTCCAAACCTTCTGAAGCTCAATGCCGAAAAATGTATCCGGACTATAATGAGTGTGTCTGGGGTGGCAGCGGTTGTAAGATATGTGACGACAGATCTTTCCGTATGCCGGCTCCCTGTGATGACTATTTTTATCAAGAAGCCCGCTGCGCATCATGGTAACGGAAAACGAGCTTATAGATAAGATTGCGGCATATATGCAAAACAATGCAACGCTGTGCCCGCTTGTTTTTGACGAACATAATCTCATCTATGATTATGTTCGCCAGGGACTGCTCAACATTGCCGATTTCTTTATTGAACAAACGCAAAAGGCTTTTGCTTCGCTTATGGTTGAAGACATTGTTCTGGCCGGAGGCATTGTTTCTTATATTTACAACGACCAAACCGACATCGACCTCGGGATTGTCGCCGTTCCTGATGTTGCAAACGCTGATGCCGATTTGATACAGCGCTTGTTCAGATATGTTAACCGTTCTTTTCCCCAAAAGGGATACAAATTTCATTTGTTTGCCAGAAACATTGATTACGGATTGGTAGAACCATCCCACTTTTTTCATGGAAGCGGAACATACTCACTCTCCGAAAACCGCTGGCGGCAAATGCCGGTACACCGCGAGTTTACTTATTCTCCGCAAGAGTTATTCGAATACTACAAAGATTACTGTGACAAAGTACATCACTTTGTAAACACTTTACCGAAAGTGGAAGACAAATGGCTGACTTTTGAGAGCTGCCGGAGGCTGGAGGCTCATTTGGACGCCCTTAAGAAAGACGCCCTGCTGCTCAAAGAAAACGGACCGGAACAAGAATACGGCATGGAATACAACTGTCACAGAATCTTCAACAAATTAGGCGTTTACGGACATTTCAAATCAATTATAACCGAAGCGCATTACCAACTCGTCAATGTTTTGGAGCTCCGCGATGAATGACGACAACGACGACTTAATCCGCTTTGCCTCGGAGATTTTACCCGTACGCGACGAACTTGACCCCAGGGTGTTCAACCGGAATGGGGCCGTTCACGAACACTTGCGGCTGCGGATGCTGGACCGGGCAGACTATCTGGTTAAGGAGACGGTCGGGATGATTGACGGTCTGCTGACCGGCGACGTTGTGCTGTTAGGGTCTTCCGCCTCTTATTTTTACCGTCCGGGTTCTGACTTTGACGTCAAGGTGGAAATCATCAATCAAAACTGCCCTTACCTGCCCAAAGACACCAACGGGATGGACAAGTTTCTGGCTTTGGCGGGAGGAGAATTCTATACCCGGAACAAATATTTTTACATCGGCAACCGTTTTTTGGATATGAAGCTGGCGGCCTATATTATGGATGTGGCGTGGACCGGGGTTTATTCCCTGAATGAAAACAAATGGCGGATTGAACCGAAAAACAATCTGACGAAAGGTTTTACGGTCGACTCGCTGATAGATTACTACCACCAGCGTTGTGCGGAGATTGACGCCTTTATGGGGTCGCTGCCGCAAACAGACGGAAAGTACGGCAAGGAAGAATGCCAGAAGATGTTTGACTATTACCGCACCCAGGTGCTGGGAAGAAACCAAACGATTGAGGATTATCTCGCCTTTAAGCTGATTAAGGCCACCAGAAAACTTAAAAACCTCGGCGGTTTCATCTTCGCTCAACAATACAAACTTTTTGATTTCTAGGCCTGTTTTTATTGCACTTTGTCAAAAACTATGATAGTGGCTTGATATCAAAATTATAGATATCTGAATTATTAATTTAAACTTCAAAAAAAATGAAAACTTTTAGATTTAGAAAAACAACAACGTCTGAGATTGCTTCAAAGATTATGTCTGTCAAACGGCGCAAGGGCCGTTATGAACTGAAACTGGAAAACGGCAAAACCTATTTTCTGCCTCAGGAAACATTGCCCAAAGACGTTGCTCCCGCATACGGAGACATTTTTGCTCTGGGGTTCTGTATGGATATGATTACGATAATCCGTCTTAACGAGCGTATCGTTTTTGAACTCACTCCGGAACAGCTTGTCGAAAAACTCGAGAACAACTGTAAATTACTGGCAAACATTATCCGCAAGCAGGAAGAAAAGGCAATTTCGCTGCAAAATCAAATTGAAATCAGAAAACTGCCGGCCTTGTTGCAATTGTGGCTCGCGGAAGCGCGTCTGGCATACCTCGGTGCGTATGCGGAAAAAGAACTTCGCCTGGTTGAAACCTGCAAAAAAGCGTTTGCCTTGTACAGGTATTTTCAAAATCTAAATAAAACATCGTTTTCGCGCGAAGATGACGACTTTATCAATCTAATCAGAACGCCCAACAACGAAATTTGGCCGAATCCGGGCAATGAGAGTTATCCTCTGGTCTGCGAAGCCGCTGACTTGGCAAACAGGCGGCTGGGTGACGTTTTTGTCATGGGAATGGATATTTTCGACCGGAACGATTGTCTGCGACGGAAACAACATTCTGCCACTCTCGGTTACCGGACCGAAGAGATGAAAAAACATCTTGCGACGAAGGAAATTCAGACAGCCGAACGACTTTAATCCGACGTTTGAAATCCGGTTATCGAAAAATGTGAAAGAGCCGTTTCAAAACGGCTCTTTTTTTATTGCTTTTAGCCGAGGATATGATGTAATTGTAATAAATTCACATATTATAAATTCACTATTATATTAAAATCTTATGATAACATCCAAAATTACATCCGTTATTAAAAAGGCGGAACGACTTAACACCTCGTTTAACCTTTTGCTGACTTGCGGTATCAGCCTCGAGTTAAGCTTTTTAGATGCAAAAGACTTTCAACCGAAAGCGGGAATGCGTGCAGAAGCGACATTTTTAAATTACATTCCGATGATGCTGACGATAGACGGAAACGTTATGTTCTCGCGCAGCAAAATCGACGTTTTTTATGAGATGAGGCATTTGCTTTCTGCTCTGGAAACAGAAATTCAAGCCGAAAAAATAGAACAAGGGCGACTGGAATTTCAGGAGAGGAAGTCTCATCTGCCGGCCATTTTTCAGCACCGGATACTGCTGTTGCAATCTGCAATCGGCAGCCGGTATACCCAAGAGGAATGGAAAGACGAGCTTTGCGGAATGGAGCTGGCACAGAAAATTCATACCGACACCGTGTTTCAATCTAAACGGGCACCTTTGAGCTTTTATGCAAAAAGCGCCATAATCCGCAGATATCCGGAAGCGGCGGCTTATCACAGCGGCGTGGTGGAATATGCCATCCAGTTGTCCAACACGCTTTCCGAAGACGAAGCATCGGGAATTAAAACAGATGATTTTGAGCAGATAAAAGAGAAGACTTCTTTCAGCAGAACCTTGCGACAGGAAACGCCGAAGGGAGACGTTCCCTCAATCTCAGACATTATCCGTTATCACCAATCTCTGATTTATCAGAACAAATCGTAATCTGCCGTATGGAAACAAACATCTCCTGCGGATTCAACAAGATTATCCGCGAAAAGATAGCGGCCTACCGGCGGGAAGAACACCAACTGAAACAGCGTTTGTCCGCCCTTCCCGCCATTTTCAGGCACAGATTTAAATCTTGCGAAATGCACATCAAGGGATTTAACTATTTTTTTGCAGCGACGGAAATCGCCTGTTGCGAGTTGGCTCTGGCATTGTACAAAACGGTGCCGGCAGAAGCATATTCCCGGATAGGGGACAAAGAGCTGCAAAAATTCGGCGGTTGTCTGAATACGGAACAGCGTTGGTATGCCCTGAGCCTGGCCAATGCCCTGTCTGCCGACGGAATTACCAAACCGGCGCTGCCGCATTTGGAGAAGTTTCATGTTATGAGGCTTCACCCTTTGGGAACGTACGAGAGTTATGCTGACATGATTGTGCGTATTTTCCGTTATCGGAAAAGTTCTGCCTTTGCGGCGTAAAAACAATCTTATTAATCAACAGTCCGGAACCTTTTATTCCGGGCTGTTTTTTTACGGACAATATTTCACGCTTGATATTTAGATAAGGAAAGCCTAAATTTATAGGAAGATATTGTGAATCAAAGTAAAGCAAAGGCATGACAGGTTATGAATGAAAACTTACCGGAATTGCGGGATATTCATCTGCCGGACGGCGTTTCGGCCTGGCCGCCGGCTTATGGCTGGTGGGTCATTCTGCTGGGTATTGTCGCCGTCGTCATCCTTGTGGAGCTGGTGACGGTTATCCGCCGAAAATCTAAGAAGCTCTATGCTCTGCATCTGCTCAAAGGCATTCACTGCAACAACTCTATCCGCTCTGCCGCTGACATGTCTGCCATTTTGCGCAGGATATGCGTGTATAAGTACAAAGAAGCTGCCGTCCTGATGGGAAAAGAATGGCTGAGCTTTCTTAACGAACACAGCAAACACAAGCTGGAGGGCAAAGCGGCACAGCTGCTTTTGGATGCGCCGTACATCCAGCCGGGCGCAAAAGGGTATCGAACCGAAGACGTTGCCACTTTGAGGCTGTTCTGCCAACAGTGGATTGGAGAAAACCTATGAATCAGTTTGCTTACCCGTGGGCTTTCGTATTGTTGCTGCTGCCTTTTGCCGTCCGCTTTGCATTGCCGGCGGTCAAGGGGCTTCACGGCGATGCGCTGAAAATCCCCTTTTTGAAAGATTTGGAAAAAATATCCATTAAATCCGGCAGCTTATGGCAGATGGGAAGCGCCTCCGACGAGAAACATTTTTCCAAATTCTTCTGGATGCTCATGATTGTCTGGGTCTTGCTGGTGACGGCCGCAGCCCGGCCGCAATGGGTCGGCGAACCAATCAGAATCAAAAACGAGAGCAGAGACATTTTAATGGTTTTGGACATTTCAACCTCGATGTTGGAAAGGGATTTTGCATTTCAGGGACAGGCCATTGACCGTTTGACGGCGGTAAAACTGGTGGCCGGCGATTTTATAAAAAAACGTGCCAATGACAGAATCGGGCTGATATTGTTCGGAACTCGGGCTTATTTGCAGGCTCCGCTGACTTTTGACCATCAATCGGTCAACAAAATCTTGTGGGAAATGGATGCCGGAATGGCGGGAAACTCTACTGCAATCGGCGACGCTTTGGGACTGGCCCTGAAAAACCTGAAAGACGTGCCGAATCCGGACAATAAAGTTATTATCCTGCTCACCGACGGAGAAAACAACGACGGAAGCATGTCGCTGGCGCAGGCCGTCAAACTGGCCCGTGACGCAGGGATTAAGGCTTATACCATCGGGGTTGGCAGTCCGAACAACTTTTTTGCCTCTTTTATGGGGATGAAAATGTCCGGTTTTCAGCAGGGGTTGGATGAAAAAGGTCTTAAAGAACTTGCCGACGCCACCAAAGGGGCGTACTTTAAAGCGGAAGATACCGCCGGTTTGCTTAAAATTTACCAGACGATTGACAGTTTGGAACCCAGTCAAAACGACGCCAAATTTGTGAGAGAAACCAAAGAACTTTACTACATTCCCCTGTTGGCGGCGATTTTGACGGGTTTTGCCCTGGTTGTCGCTTTGCGGAGGATCAGCTGATGCAAGAGTTTATCAACGCTTTTCATTTTTTGCGTCCGTGGTGGCTGTTGCTTTTGGTCATTCCACTGTTTTTTTACGGAAGGTACCTGCGCGGTGCCAGCAACCAATCCTCCTGGGAAAAAGTTTGCGACAAAAGGCTGCTGGATTATCTTTTAATCAGAGGTTCTTCGACACAGCGCAAAGTTATGGCTTGGACGGCCTTAATCGGCCTGGTAACCGGCATTGTCGCCGCCGCGGGACCGAGTTGGAAAAAGATTGAAATTCCCTCTCTGGCTCCGGAAAATCCTCTGATGATTGTTCTTAACCTTTCGACGGACATGAAGGGAAAAGACCTGACGCCCAGCCGTCTGGAACGAGCCAAATTTAAAATCCAGGATTTGTTAAAGCTTATTCCCGACAGTCAGAGCGGTTTGATTGTTTACACCAATGAACCATTTTTAATTTCTCCGCTGACCAGCGACGGCGAAATTCTGACCAACCTGCTGCCGGCCGTCAGCTATGACATTATGCCGGCTAACGGCGACCGGTCGGACCGGGCTATCGCCCTTGCCGTAGAGAAAATGAAAGCGGCCGGTTTTAACCACGGCGAAATTTTGCTGTTGGCTCCCGAAGCCGGGCAGAAATTCAACCTGACGCTGGATGAAGCCAGAAAAGCCCTGAGCGCCGGTTTTAACGTTAACGTTTTAGCGGTTCGCGCCGCAAAAGACGAACGGCTGCAAATGATTGCCGAAGCGGGCGACGGCAGCTATTGGAATCTGGCTCCCGGAGACGAAAAATTAAAAACGTTTGCCGAAAAGATAAGCTCAAATCAGGATGAACTGACGGAAAGCAAAAACTGGCAATCCGTATGGTTGGATTACGGATATTATCTATTAATCATCCCCTTGGCATGTTGTTTATATTTCTTTCGGCGGGGAATTTTGGCGGTTGCGTTTCTCTGGGCGGCACAACCGGCGGAAGCGGCATTTTTCTTAAACAGCAATCAAGAGGCGCTGCGTGATTTTAATCAGGAAGACTATCAACGCGCCGGAGAAAAGTTTACCGACAGCAATTGGAAAGCAGCGGCCTATTATCGTATGGGCGATTATGACAAAGCCTTGGAAGAATATAGCAAAGGGCAAGGAGAAACAGCGCTTTACAATCAGGGAAACGCTTTGGCCAAAAGCGGAAAAATTGAGGAAGCCATTGCGAAATACGAAGAAGTTTTAGAACAAAACCCCAATCACGAAGATGCCAAATTTAACCTGGAATACCTTAAACAACAGCAGCAACAAAGCCAACAGCAAAATGAGCAGCAAAAAAAAATTCAGGACGAGCGGCAAAAGGAATCTCAACAAGACCAAAGCAACGGCGGTGACAACGAACAAAAAGAGCAGCCGCAGGACAACTCCGAATCCAATCAACCTCAGAACCAAAATCAAAAGGAGGAAGGAGCCGAACAGAATAATCCTGACCAAAACGACAATTCAAAAGCTGATGCAAACGGTCAGCAGGAACAGGAACGACAGCAAGACTCTCAGGACAACGACCAAAATTCAGCCCCTGATTCCGAACTGAAGCAAGGAGAACAGACCGAGGAACAGCCGCAACAGCAGGGAGAAAGCGGAGCCTTGCAAAAAGAAGGGAAAGCTCCTAAATATGATGAAGAAGTGCAGGCTCGCGCCCAGCAGTACCGGGAAATTCCCGAAGACCCGGGAGGGCTGCTGAAAGCCTTTATCCGCAAAGAATATAACCGCAACCGTTATAACGAAAAATAAGGCAGAGAAGAAATGTTGAAAAAACTGACAATATTTTTGATATGTGCACTGACAATCGCGTTTAACGTTCAGGCTCAGACTTTTGAGGCCAAGGTCAACCGAACGGAAATTCCCGAGGGCGAAACATTTTTGCTGACCTTGGATTTGAGCGGCGCGCAAACGAATAAAACTCCGGACTTGGGCGTTTTAGACAAGGATTTTATCATTTACTCCGTATCAAATGCATATACGACAAAGGTCATAAACAACGACATTTCACAGACCCGCCAGTGGAATTTGGTTTTGATGCCGAAAAACACCGGCGCTTTACAGATTCCGTCGATTAAGCTGGACCAATATCAAACCGAACCGATTACGGTTACGGTTCGCAAAGCAGGAGAGACGCTTAGTCCGCAACAACA
>ENA-ORKV01002615-ORKV01002615.1-human-gut-metagenome-genome-assembly--contig:-NODE-2615-length-10480-cov-3.816015_pt1 | contig 10480 bp, 7 predicted proteins | sample MGYA00243058_ERZ508805 | MGnify/ENA primary metagenome ERZ508805 (study PRJEB26277, sample SAMN04329770) | human gut metagenome | biome: human-associated habitat | host: Homo sapiens | place: USA... | reverse complement strand
AACAGGTGAAGATAAGCCGTCAACGGGTGAGACAGCAGCTTCAGCTGTACATAACTTCACAACAGATTACACAACAGCAGACAGTTTCTTTACTGTTTCAGGAAACCTTGCTAATAATAAGGGAACAAATACATATAACGGACTTAATCTTACAAAGTGCCTTAAAATGGAAAGTTCAACATCAATAACATTTAAGGCAGCATCAAAAGGAAAGCTTGTGCTTGTAACAGCAGCATCAAAGAAGATCAAGATTGACGGAAAAGCTGTCCAGGCAGACGCAGACGGTGTCATTTCAATGGATGTTGAAGCAGGTGAACATAAGATAGCAAAGAAGGATGCAACAATCCTTTTCTATATTTCATTCACGGGAGACGGCAGCCAGACACCGGGAACAGGCGAAGATAAGCCGGGAACAGGTGAAGACAAGCCGGGAACAGGAGAAGATAAGCCGGGAACAGGCGAGGACAAACCGTCAACAGGCGGCGATACAGACAAAGGTGACAAACCCGGTGAAAGGGTTGACAATGAAGTGCGTGAACATGCACCGGGCTTCAAGGATGGAGATATATATGTATCTGCAAAGGGAAGCAGCGAGGGTGACGGTTCATATGAGAAACCGATGGATTTCGTAACAGCCCTTAACACTGTAAAGCCGGGAAATACAATCTGGATGTTTTCTGCAACATACTATGTATATGACATGTATAAGGCACCTATTATCATTTCAGAGGATAACAGCGGCACAGCAGATGCTTACAAGACAGTAAGCAGCATCAATGGAAAGCCTGTAACAATCAACTTTGACGGAATGGCAGAAGAAGGTTCCAACAGGGGAATAACACTTGACGGTTCATACTGGCATTTTTATGACATTGACATCTGCAATGCAGGTGACAACGGAATGCTTCTTTCAGGTGATCATAATGTGATTGAACTCTGCCGGTTCTATGCAAACCATGATTCAGGTCTGCAGATAAGCAGATACAATACATCATATAATTCAATAGAACAGTGGCCGTCATACAATACAATCCTTAACTGTACGGCATATGACAACAAGGATATCAAAACATGTGAGAATGCGGACGGATTCGCAGCAAAGCTTACATGCGGCGAGGGAAATGTATTTGACGGATGTATTTCATACTGCAACAGTGATGACGGATGGGATCTGTATGCAAAGCCTGCAACAGGCCCAATCGGGGTGGTAACAATAAAGAACTGTATAGCATTCGGCAACGGCAAGCTTACGGATGGTTCAGGTTCAGCAAACGGCGACATGAACGGTTTCAAGCTTGGCGGAAGCAATGGGGCATGCCCTACACCGCACGTTGTGGAGAACTGTCTTGCATTCAATAACGGTGCGACAGGATTTACGGATAACGGCAACGGCGGAGCCATAAAGATGAGCAACTGTATTGCCGTAAACAATGGCATTTACGATAAGACTAAGGCAAATTTCATGTGCTACAGGACATCAGAAGATGCAGAATATACGAATATCGTATCGGCAGCAGCATCAAAGAATGCAGCAACAGACCAGTTCAAGGGCAAGTTAAGCCATGTGCTTTATAATTACAAGGGTGTGGGAACATACTGGGTAAATGAATGGATTTGCAAGGACGGAGCAAAGACAAAGTACACAGGCTCTGAGGCAAAAGATTATACAGTTGCACTTAGTGATTTTGTGAATACAACTATTCCTGGATACAATGCATCAAAGGGATCATATGCAGCAGATTACCATGAGGTATTCAGAAATGCAGACGGAAGCATTTATGTAAACCAGCTTTATGAATTGAAGAGCGACAGCAGGATTTATGAAGCAGGAGTAAATGGTTCCAAGATTGGATGCTCGTTTGAAAAACAGGTTGAGCCGGGCAAGACAGAAGGTAATGTTGAAAGCAAGGGTGATGCACCAAAGATTGATAATGCTGAGGATATAGCAAAGAAAATTGAAGCATCAGTTGAACTTACTGATGAAGAAAAAGCTTCAATTGCTGCAGGAAGCAATATTTCTGTAAGTCTTGTTATTAATGATGAAGTTAAGACCGAAGAGAAAGAACTTGTAGAAAAGAATCTTTCATCACTTGTTGAAAATGGTAATATCGGACAGATTTTTGATATAAGCATTATTAAGAAGATTGGTGATGGTGAAGCAGTAAGTGCACAGGTTAATAAAGAAGTGACATTACAGATTGCAGTTCCTGAGAAGCTCCTTAATAAAGATAGCAATATTGAAAGAACATATAAGATTATAAGAGTGCATAACGGCGAAGTTACTGTTTTGGACAGTGATAAGTGTCAGTTTAATGAAAAAACAGGCGTTATTACATTTAAAACAGATAAGTTTTCAACATATGCCATTGTATACACAGATAAGGCTAAAGAAGTAATATCTGGCGGTTCTGAAGCGGGCGGTAAAGATAACACAGATAATGGAAACAATGCCAATATTGATGTTAAAGAAGAGCCGGTTTTGGGAAGTACAGCGGACGATTCAGTAAATACAGGTGATAATTTCAACCTTTACATGTATCTTATGCTTCTTGCAGTATCAGGTGCGGCATTATTTTTATCAAAAAAGAAAAAATGTAAAAATAATTAATTAAAATAAGTTTGTTCACTGCATTACTTTTGATAATAATCAAAAAATTAAAATTTTTATTAAAAAAGTGTTGACATCTTATAAACGGAGTGCTATAAATACACGTAAACAGAAAGTTAAATGCAGTGAACAGAACAGTTTATCCAAGATGTTTGCATTGCAGAGAGTCATCGGTTGGTGTGAGATGATATGTGATTTTGGATAACATCATCTGCGAGCAGTGCACTGAAATTAGTCAATATTGATTAAGATTAAGTGTCACCGGTATTCTACCGTTATATAGAAGCTTATTAAACGGACGATTTAAAGTCTCCGTCAGATGAGGCAGAGTGGTCACGTAAGTGGCAATCAAAGTGGTATCGCGGAAGTTTTAGCTTTCGTCTTTGAGTATGCTGTAAGGCATATTTTAAGACGAAAGCTTTTTTTTATAAATAGGAAATTGCGTAGAACTTTCTGAATAAACATTTATACATAGACGGTTATGGATATTCCGTCAGGGAAGGAGAAACAAAATGAATGGTTTAGTTATTGTTTTAATCGGAATCGTTTGTTTAGGAGCAGGTTATCTTTTATATGGTCGTTGGCTCGCTAATAAGTGGGGACTTGACGCAAAAGCAAAGACACCTGCATTCACTCATGAAGATGGTGAGGATTATGTTCCATCATCTAAGTTTACAGTATTTTCACATCAGTTTTCATCTATCGCAGGTGCAGGTCCTGTAACAGGTCCTATTCTTGCTTCGGTATTCGGCTGGGTACCTGTTTTACTCTGGCTGATTGTCGGCGGACTTTTCTTCGGTGCCGTTCAGGATTTTGGTGCTTTATATGCATCAGTTAAGAATGAAGGCAAGTCAATGGGTATGATTATTGAGAAGTACATAGGTAAGACAGGTAGAAAGTTATTCATGCTTTTCTGCTGGTTATTTACACTCCTTGTTATTGCAGCTTTCACAGATATGGTTGCCGGTACATTCGTAGCAAAGGGTGTTGAAGGAATGACAGAAAAGACTGCTAATGCAGATGCTTCTGCTGCTTCAATTTCTATGTTATTTATCGTTGTTGCTATTATCTTTGGACTTGTTCAGAAGTCAATTGCAAAAGCTGGTAAGAAGATGAACGAATGGGTTAAGGCTATCGTTGCAATCGTGCTTTTGGTTGCTATGTTCGCTGTAGGTATGGCACTTCCAATTTATGCTACAAAGTCAGCATGGATTTACATCATCATGGCTTACCTTTTCCTTGCATCAGTTATGCCAATGTGGTTATTAATGCAGCCTAGAGATTATATGACAACATTCATGCTTCTCGGTATGATTATCGGTGCTGTGCTTGGTGTTGTTGTTGCACATCCAAGCATGAACTTAAATGCGTTTAACGGATTTACAGTAGGAAGCGGTGCTTCAAAACAGATGCTCTTCCCTACATTATTTGTAACAATTGCATGTGGTGCTGTTTCAGGTTTCCACAGTCTTGTATCTTCAGGTACATCATCAAAGACAATCAGCAATGAGAAAGATATGCCTATGGTTGGTTACGGTGCAATGGTTGTTGAATCATTACTTGGTATCGTTGCACTTGTAGTAGTTGGTGCTGTTGCTGTTAATGGTACAAAACCAGCTGGTACTCCATTTGCTATTTTCTCAACAGGTGTTGCCGGATTCCTTGAAAAATTAGGTGTTCCTGTTCATGTAGCAACAGTATTTATGACAATGTGTGTTTCAGCTCTTGCTTTAACATCACTTGACTCAGTAGCAAGAATCGGACGTATGTCTTTCCAGGAGTTATTTTATGGAGACAGCACAGACCCAGCTACAATGACTCCTGTACAGAGAGTTCTTACAAATAAGTATTTTGCAACAGTTATCACATTGTTCTTTGGTTACCTTTTAACACTTGGTGGATACAACAATGTATGGCCATTATTTGGTTCTGCAAACCAGTTGCTTGCAGCTATGGTTCTTATTGCTATAGCAGTATTCTTAAAGACAACAGGAAGAACAGGCTGGACATTATATGCTCCTATGTTCATCATGCTTGCGGTAACATTTACAGCTCTTGTTCAGAAAGTAATCGCTCTTGTAAGCAATGTTGTAAATGGTAAAGCAACATTCCTTGTTGATGGTTTACAGCTTATCGTTGCAGCAGCACTTATGGTACTTGGTGTATGTGTTGCATATAGCTGCTTAAAGAAACTCTTCACAACAAAGAAGAATACAGAGCAGGCTTAATTAGAATGTTAAATTAATAAAATATATTTAAAATAAAAACGTTTTCTGTTATGATTATTATATAAACATAGTGGAAAACGTTTTTTATTTATGCTGGCAAAATACAATGTCCTGGTGCAGAAATGCATTTAGGGTGAATCTGCCCAAATTACGTAAATATGAGAAGGGACGGAGTGTATGAAAAATTTATATTATTGGCTTGCAATATGCATCGGATATTGTTTTGGAAGTGTTCTTTATGGATACGAAATTCCGCGTATTGTTAAAAAGATTAACATATGCGAATTGTCGGATGATGGTAATCCCGGAACATATAACGCATTTAGATACGGTGGATTTATCTGTGGTATAAGCGTCCTTATTGCTGAACTATTAAAGGGATTTATACCTGTATTTTTCAGTGCAAAGTATATTGGCAGAGAGTCAGTTTTGTTTGCATTTGTTATGGCAGCTCCTGTTATGGGGCATGCTTTCAGTGTTTATTATTTTTATATGAAATTCCGTATGAAATATATTAATAGAGGAAAAAACATGCCACGGGTATTTGCAGACGGAAATACAGGCGGCAAGGCAATTGCGGTTTCATTTGGTGTAATGTTGGGGCTTTATCCTGACACAATGCCGCTTACGATTCTTATTGCATGTTATCTGTTCTTTTCTTTGATATTAAGAATAAAGAGTCATGCAAGAAGAACTATAATAACATTTGGAAGTGTAATAGCATTGTCTTTATTTTTTGTCAAAGAAAAAAGCGTAATATTTGGAATAATAATAATTTCTTTTATTGTAATTTATAAACATGTAATATGTACAGAAAAGGAGAAAATATGCGAATCTTGATTTTATCGTGTAATACCGGTGGGGGTCATAATGCTGCCGGCAGGGCAGTTAAAGAGATTTTTGAAAAAAACGGGGATGAAGCAGTAATGCTTGATTATCTTTGCCTTGCGGGAAATAAAGTTTCAAAGACGGTCGGAAATGTATATATAGAAACTGTAAAAAATGTTCCGGGACTTTTTGGTGCAGTATATAAACTCGGGATGGGAGTCAGCAGAATATGCCACAGGTCTCCGGTTTATTATGTGAATTCAGTTATGGCAAAATATATAAAACAATATCTCAAAGAAAATCCTGCAGATGCAGTTATTATGCCTCATCTGTATCCGGCGGAGACGATAACTTACATGAAAAGACATGGTATGAAGCTTCCGCTTACAATAGCTGTGATGACAGATTATACATGTATTCCGTTTTGGGAAGAGACTAACTGCGATTATTACATAACACCGCATGAAAGTTTGAACGGTGAGATTATAAAACGTGGAATTAAGAAAGAAAAGCTTAGAAGTTTTGGTATTCCGGTTTCGCTTTCATGCAATGATAATATAGAAAAAAAAGAGGCAAAAAATATCCTTTCGCTTGACGAAAATAAAAAATATATACTTGTGTCAGGTGGAAGCATGGGTGCCGGTGATATTTCAAAACTTGTAAAAAAACTTTCAGATGCTTTAAATGATGATGAGGGGATAATAGTAATATGTGGAACTAATAAAAAACTGTATAAACAGCTTATAGATGAAAATATACCGCATGTAATAATAAAAGGACATGTTAACAATATGCCTGTTTATATGAAAGCATGTGATGTTATATATACAAAGCCGGGAGGGCTTACATCAACAGAGGCGGCTGTATGCAATATTCCGATTATACATACAAAGCCTATTCCGGGATGTGAGACACAAAACAGCAGGTTCTTTGTGAAAAATGGCATGAGCATAAGTGCAAAAACAACGGATGGACTTATAAAACAGGGAATAAAATTGTTTCGTGACGATAAGCAGAAAGCTGTAATGATAAAAAATCAGTCAGATATAATATCAAAAAATAGTTCAATGAATATATATAATTTAGTGAAAAATAATATGGAAAAGTGAGGCTGACATATGGGTGATAATTTTTTGAATTGTTCTATAGGCCTGCTGATACCATTTGTGGGAACGTCACTCGGTGCAGCATGTGTGTTTTTTATGAAAAATAATATGAAGGAAATGACAACAAGAGCATTGACAGGATTTGCTGCGGGAGTTATGGTTGCAGCATCAATATGGAGCCTGTTAATTCCGGCAATGGAGCAGACACAATCACAGGGAATGGGGAAAATGTCATTCTTTCCGGCATTTATAGGATTCTGGATTGGAATATTATTTCTTTTGTTTCTTGATAATGCAGTTCCGCATCTTCATATGAACAGCAGTAAATCAGATGGACCAAAGAGCAGTCTTGGGAAAACACAGATGATGGTACTTGCAGTCACTATACACAATATACCTGAAGGAATGGCAGTTGGCGTAGTATATGCAGGTTATCTTTTGGGAAATTCGCAGATTACGCTTATGGGTGCACTGGCACTGTCTATCGGAATAGCCATACAGAATTTTCCAGAGGGAGCGATTATTTCAATGCCGCTTCATGCACAGGGAGAGAAAAAAGGAAAAGCATGCTGGTACGGTATACTTTCAGGAGCAGTAGAGCCGGTGGCAGCAGCTTTTACCATACTTTTTCAAAATTCATAGTTCCTGCGATGCCGTATCTTTTAAGCTTTGCCGCGGGAGCAATGATATATGTTGTGATTGAAGAACTTATACCGGAGATGTCAGAGGGTAAACATTCAAACATTGGAACAATAGCATTTGCTGTGGGATTTTCGATTATGATGACACTTGATGTAGTTCTTGGATAATTATTATTTTTCATATGGGCATGGATTAGGAAAGAGTGATTCCATAACTTTGATTTCATGGCGGCGGGCCTCGGAGCTTCCGCCATCGGCACCGGTATTAAGGCAGAATAAATCATAATTTCCAATTTCGGCAGTGCATCTTTGTATACTTGAAATTCCGTATGAAAGTGAACTGTTGATTTTTCTGTTTTTTGCGTTGACAAAGTAAAATCCGTAAAGATTCTGAAAAGAAGGCTGTACTGTCTCATTTGTTGTGCTAGAAAGACAGACATCTGCATATCGGTAATATTTTTTAACTATATTATAGCATGTCTTTATCTCGGATAATTTCAAAGGAATTGCATTGTGCAGTGTGTTTAAAGGATGTTTCGGAAATGTTAATTTTTTTTCATGTAAAGCCGCACATGTTATGCTGTGGGCAGAAAGCACCCTGTAATAAAAACCATACATTGTATTTGGATTTGCTTTTTTAAGAAATTTGTCGGCGATAAAATATTTTGTCATTATAGAATGACGCATATCAGAGCCTGTCTTGTCCTTATATAATGTATAAGGATACACGATTCCCGCATCTTCGTAGAAAAAATCTTCTTTTTTCAGAGGATTTCCGAAAAAGTTATCGTCGTTAGCGTATATAATGTGCTCTGAGCAGCCAAAGTCTTTCAGACGCCAGAGATTGTATTCAAAAGTTGTCGAAGACGAGCTGTCAAATCCGAGTAAATCATTGTCTTTAATATATTTGATACGCTGTGAAATCAAATCGGCAGATTTTAGAAAACTTACACGCTCATTAGGCATAATGATATAAATGTACCGAATCCATGGAATATTTTTCAATGCTGAGCGGATAGAATACCGAAGTTCGTTATTGTCAAAATCTTTGCGGACTGAATCTGTGCGGTTAAGAGCCGGATCGCTCAAATCAATATATTTATAAACTAAATCAACAGGTGTATTATTTAAAAGAGATAATTTATTCACGATAACCCTCCGGGGACTAAAATTACTACATTTTATTATATTATAATGTTGAAAAATGTGCAAGAATGGAGAAAAAATGGAAAAGGTATCAATTATTGTTCCTGTATACAATGCTGCTGAGTATGTCGGAAAATGTCTTGAAAGTGTTGCTTTGCAGGATTATAAAAATATTGAAATTATCGTTGTGGAGGATGGTTCGGATGATGAAAGTCCGGATGTATGTAAGGAGTATGCCCGCAGATATGACAATATAAAAGTATATCATGATAAATGTGGTACTGCAGGAGCTGCAAGAAATTACGGAATGAGTAAAGCGGCTGGCGATTATGTTATGTTTGTTGATGCCGATGATTATCTTACTGATAATTGTGTTGTATCTGAACTTATAAAAAAAATGGAGAATGTGGATATAGTAGTTGGAAACTACCAGAGATTGTGGAAGAACAGGCTTTTGGATGCTTCAAAAAACAGTGGATTTGCAGGATTAAATATGAATTCAGTGGATTTTGCTTTTGGTGGATTTTTTTCAATAGGGACATTGTCGTATGCATGGGCAAAGTTGTATAGAAAGAGCTTTCTTGACAGCAATAAGATTGAATTTGGTGATTACAGATATGCTGAGGATAAGATATACAATTATTTTTGCTATATTGCAGGTGCAAGATATGCATTTATAGATAAAAAAATTTATGTATACAGGAGAAATGAACAGTCAGTTTCCAATACATACCGCAAAGATGGTGATAAAGACTGGATGAGGATTGCACAGGATCTGCAGGATAAAATTGACAGCTTGAATTATGAAAAAAAACAGTATAGTCAAGATGAAATTGAAAATTATGAAAGTATTGTTGCATGGACAATATATTTTGCTGCCTTTTTTGATGGAAAAATGGAGTATGAGTACAGTACAGGAAAGATAAGAACTGTAATAAATCTTTTAAAAAGGTATGCATCATATGATTTGACTAAAAAATATTTAAAAAATCCATTAAGATATACAAAAAAAATACCAGCATTATCATATAAAATAATGCTGGGTGGATTTGCTTTTTTGATGAAATGTAATATGTATCTACTTCTTTCATTAGGAATAAAGCTTCTTGTTGACTGCCATATTGACGAAAGGCTGTCTGATACGGGCAGAAAAGAAGATTAATTCAGACACATATATTTATTTTCAAAATCACTGACAGGAATAGGGCGGCTGTAATAAAAGCCCTGAATCAGGTCACATCCGTATGACTCGACAAGCTGCTTTTGCTCAAGCGTTTCTATTCCTTCAAAGACAACATTATAATCAATCTGGTGAAGCAGATTGATTAAAGTGCGGATTAAAATACGGCCTTTGTCAGTGCACAGTGATTTGCTGGCAAATATATGATCAAGTTTAATTGTATCAGCAGGCATATTGGCAATCTGGTTAAGTGATGAATATCCGGATCCAAAATCATCGACACTTACAAGAAAACCATATGAACGGAGCTGATTTGTCGTGTTGACAATAGTGTCGGTATTTTCAATAAAAACAGATTCAACAATCTCAAATTCAATAAGGAATGGTGGAATATTATATTTTTTCTGAAGAGCAATTGCCATATCAGTGAAATCACCTTTTGTAAAACGCTGCCGTGATACATTGACTGAAATTGTAAAGACTTCCCGTCCTTCGTTAATCCAGCGTCTTTGAAGTTCAAAGACTTTTTCAATCATTATGTTATCAAGCGTGTCTATAACACCTGTACTTTCAAGCACAGGGATAATCTGGGCGGGCGGAATAATATTACTATGGTCATCCAGAATACGAACAAGGGCTTCAGCACCGACGATTTTATTTTTGGAAATTGAAAACTTGGGCTGCAGATACATTAATAAACGACCTTGTCTGCAAGCATGGATAAACATGTTGGACATACGCAT